>OGPF01001103.1_pt1 | contig 13353 bp, 10 predicted proteins | sample 1552871 | NCBI WGS metagenome assembly OGPF01 (sample SAMEA2580276, study PRJEB22360) | human gut metagenome | biome: human gut; feature: human-associated habitat; material: faeces | place: Denmark | collected 2008/2010
CGGCGCACGCCATGTATATTATTCATCTGTATGTGTTGGCAAGGGGTGTTAGTCCTCGTCTGTATCGTCAACTATATGGAAGTCCTCGTCGCTCTTCTCTTCCTCCTCCGGCATGTACTCGTTGAAGATGTGTACAAATACCAGTGAGCACAGATAAGCGTGAAGTCCTGCGACACATATGAGCATAAGACCGAGCACGGTGGAGCTGAAATAGCATCCCGCTGCGATCGCTGCCGTTATCGCAACCATGAGAAGTGTCCATGGAAGATTCTTGATGGACATGAGGAATGCGTTCTTGATGGTCGCTTTGACTGTGTTCTCAAACTGCGCCTGAAGTGGGAATACATACAGTACAGTGAACAGGTAGATAAGTGACATGATGGTGAATATGACCAGCATACTCTTGATGTTCCTGCTCACGGCGAACCACATGTCAAATGCACACAGGACACCGGCAAGCAGAGCCAGAACTCCTATCCCTGTGGCCTGTTTGAAATTCTCCCTGAAGCTCTTGAAGAACAGCTTGACCACGCCGCCCTGACCGTTTCTGATGCATTTCATGGTGGTGTAGTAGAGTGCTGTGGTCGATGCACCTATCGTGAGGATTGGCAAGGAAGTCAGCAGCCACAGAAAATGCAATATTACTATATCGCACACTATGGTTAGAAAATTCATGATAGGATTATCTGTCGATAATGATCTGTTCAAAATAAAATACCTCTCTTTCTTTATCCAAAAAAAATTACAAGCCTAAGCCATCAGATCTTCCTTTGTAAGGGTCTCAAGTGTGGTTACGTCAATGTTGTCCATGGAAACTATTCTAGTGGCCTGCCTGGATATGGCGGATTCCATAAAGTTACGGACTTCACGGGCGTTGGCAAATGTATCGTCGTGATGTGCGGCTTTGTCGTGCCAGTATTCTGAGGCGTATGCGCGGGCATCATCGTCCAGCTTGTATTCCTGCTTGGAACACATGCTCTCGAAGATGGACATAAGCTCGTCCCCGGTGTAATCCTCAAATGTGATGAATTTGTTGAATCTGGAACGAAGTCCCGGGTTGGAGCTCAGGAACCGTTCCATGAGATCCGGGTAGCCGGCAACTATGACTATGAGATCATCTCTGTGATCCTCCATAGCTTTGAGCAGCGTGTCCACTGCCTCCTGGCCGAAATCATTCTCACCTTTGCCTGCGGTGAGAGTATAAGCCTCATCTATAAATAAGATCCCGCCGAGGGCTGATTCTATGACCTCGGTTGTCTTGACGGCTGTCTGACCAATATATCCCACAACAAGTCCGCCTCTGTCGACCTCGACAAGCTGTCCTCTTGACAGTATGCCCAGACCCTTATAGATATTTGCAAGAAGTCTTGCCACCGTGGTCTTTCCTGTTCCCGGATTGCCGGAGAATACAAGGTGGAGAGATACGGACGGTTGTTTCATGCCGTTTTCCTCGCGGAGCTTCTTGATCTTCAGAAGGTTTACGAGGTTGGTGATGTCCTTCTTCACGCTCTCGAGTCCGGTCATGGAATTCAGTTCCTCGAGAAGAGTGTCCACATCCTTGACGGGTTCAGCCCTTTCGGAAGCTGTCGACTTAGCCGGAGTCTGTGAGACTGGGGAAGCACTCTTTGGGAGTGCGTTGTACTTGTCGAGCAGTGGGCTTGGATCTATGGCGTACAGGTTCATGGACTTGAGATATTTGTCGAGCATGAGGCAGTAGCCTGTGAGCCTTGCTATCTCGTTGTCGTCAGTCATGTTGTTGCAGGCGATGAATTCCTGACCCATGAGCTTGAACATTCTGACGTAATCTCTGGAACGGTATACTGATCTGGGATTTACCTTTGCCCGGGCCAGATCGCCCTGTACAAAATATGTAAGGGATCTAGGTGGTGTCACGGCAAAATCCCCGGTTGTTCTCTCATATTTGAATGTGCGGAATTTGTCTGTTGTAAAGTGCTGGTTCAGGTATTCGCGGACAAATTTTATCTCCAGGGTAAGTTCTGCCTGGTCGGAGCTGGACAGATATGCAAGAAACTGAAGCAGGTCAAACTGAAGCATCTCTCTTGTCTTGAGTCCTGTCTTCTGGCGCGCACCGTAGCCGTCGTTGTCCAGCGAATCGGCATAGGAATAGCAGTTGTCCAGTTCGGCTTTTAGTGAGTAATTCATAAGTTGTTCCCCATCCTTTCCATAAAGCACATAATTGTATCTATTGTAAAGCCTTTGGCCCATGTAATCAAATAAAGTTTTGCCTGGTTAATCCATTTATTGTGTCATATTTGTATTTTGTATGATAAAATAGCAGTTATATGAGCAAAATTTACACCAAAAGGTGACAAAAGCGACAGGAGACAGACGATATGAGATTCAGACCATGCATAGACATACACAATGGACAGGTAAAGCAGATAGTTGGAGGCAGTCTCTGTGATGAGGGTGACAGAGCAGATGAAAACTTTGTATCACAGAAGGACGGAGACTTCTTTGCTGAACTGTACAAAAGCTATGGACTTAAGGGTGGTCATATCATACTTCTCAATCCTGCGTCCAGCGAATACTATGACGCCGATGTAAGACAGGCACAGCTCGCTCTGGCTGCATATCCGGGAGGACTGCAGATAGGCGGGGGAATAAATGCTGACAATGCACAGCGGTTCATAGATATGGGTGCGTCACATGTCATAGCCACATCATTTGTGTTCAGGGATGGAGAGATCAACTACGACAACCTGAAGGCACTTGAGAAGGCTGTGGGCAGAGAACATCTGGTGCTGGATCTGTCCTGCCGGAAGAGGGACGGAGAGTATTATATTGTCACTGACAGATGGCAGAAATTTACAAATGTAAAGGTGGAGGAGGCAACGCTTGACCGGCTCTCAGAATACTGCGACGAGTATCTCGTTCATGCGGTGGATGTGGAGGGCAAGGCGTCAGGCATAGAGACCCATGTTGCGGACATGCTTGGAAGATGGGGAAAGCTGCCGATGACATATGCCGGAGGTGTGGCATCATTTGACGATCTGGAACAGCTCAGAAGTCTCGGAAGGAACAGGATAGACGTGACCATAGGGAGTGCACTGGATATCTTTGGGGGACATATGGCGTTTCAGGAGATTATAAGGTTTATGGAGGGTTAACATGGCAAAGATGAAGAAGGTACTGGCCATTGCGATGGCTGCGGCTATGGGTATGTCCATGCTGGCTGGCTGCGGAGGTCAGGGCAAGGACGATGTGACAGAGGCGACAAGCCAGGCGGAGACCAGCGAGGCTGCGACCTCGGAGGAGAAGACAGAGGAGGCTGCTTCGGAGGAGGCTGAACAGGAGAAGACAGAGGTCAAGGCAGGGGATGTCCTGATAGACCTGAACTTTGATGACAATGACACGGACGAGTGCCATACATATTCAAATGGCGGACAGGCCGTACTCGGAGCAGAGAACGGAGAACTGTGTCTGGATATAACCGGAACAGGAAGCCTAGATTATGCGAACCAGATATACTATGACGGATTTGAGCTCAACCAGGACTGTGTGTATGAGCTGTCATTTGACGTGCACAGCACCATTGAGAGAGGAATTCAGTACAGACTTCAGATAAATGGCGGTGATTACCACGCTTATGTGATGGATGACATAACGATAGGCACTGAGACACAGCACATATCCAACCAGTTCACCATGAGCGAGGCATCGGATCCGGCACCTAGAATGTGTATGAATCTGGGACATTTCGAGGGCGTTGGTGATGACAGCGTGCCTCACAAGGTATACTTTGACAATATCAAGCTCACTGTAGTTGACGCCTCAAGCGCACAGAGCGTTGAGGGTATTCCTGATCCAAAGCTGGTTGGCATCAACCAGATGGGTTACGGCAAGGATGCGAAGAAGCTTGCCACAGTGACTGACAGAGACGCCAAGAGCTACGAGGTAAAGAGCGTCGCTGATGACAAGGTAGTCAGCAAGGGTGACGTATCTGGCTGGGATTACGATCCTGCTGTGGGCGACAAATGTGCGGTTATAGATTTCTCTGATGTCAAGGATCAGGGTACATACAAGATAGTTCTCGACACCGGAGCAGAATCATACGAGTTCCCTGTTGGGGATGGCGTGTATGACGATATATACAAGGCGTCAGTGCTCATGTTCTATGACCAGAGATGTGGAACAGAGCTTGATTCAGCCATAGCCGGTGATTTTGCACACGCTGCATGTCACACGGGAACTGCCATAGTGTACGGCTCAGATGTTGCAAAGGATGTGACCGGCGGATGGCATGATGCCGGAGACTACGGAAGATATGTTGTTCCGGGCGCAAAGGCGGTACAGGATCTGCTCCTTACATATGAGGATTCAGAGTATGCGGCAAAGGACGACGCTATCGGAATACCTGAGAGCGGCAACGGTGTTCCTGACGTTCTGGATGAGGTCAGATACGAGCTTGACTGGATGCTCAAGATGCAGGATGAGACCAGCGGCGGAGTTTATCACAAGGTTACCGGAGAGGTGTTCCCTGAGATGGTGGCTGCTGTTGAGGAGACTGCACAGATGATACTCTCACCTATATCCAACACAGCAACAGGCGATTTTGCGGCTGTTATGGCAAAGGCTTCAGTTGTATACAGAAAGTACGATGCAGCATTTGCAGATTCATGTCTTGCTGCAGCTCAGAAGGCATGGAAGTATCTTGAGCAGCATCAGGGAGATGCAGGCTTTAAGAACGTTGGAAGCATAGTTACAGGTGAGTATCCTGACAGCAATGACAGCGATGAGTACCTGTGGGCAGCAGCGGAGCTGTATATCGCAACAGGTGATGAGAGCTACAATGATTATGTGAAGACAGCCATCGAGGGAAGCGTTAAGTACGGCCTTGGATGGGCGGATGTCGGATATTATGGAATATATGACTACTGTGTAAATGTAAAGGACTGCGCAGCAGAGAAGGAGATACTTAAGAAGGGTGCTGACAAGCTTGTAGATAACTATGCCGGCAGCGGCTTCGGTTCAACAACAGGCGGCTCTTATGTATGGGGAAGCAACATGGTCGTTGCGGATAACGGAATCCTTCTGCTCATGGCATCAAAGGTTCTGGGCGACGATTCATATGTGGACTATGCGGCAGACCAGCTCAACTATATACTTGGAAGAAATGCAGTCAGCTACTGTTATGTGACAGGATATGGTTCACAGACTCCTGAGAATCCACACCACAGACCTTCAGAGGCACTGGGCAAGGCAATGCCTGGAATGCTTGTGGGCGGTGCCGATGGAAACCTTGAGGATCCATATGCGAAGGCTGTTCTTGCAAAGATTCCAAAGGAGAGATGCTATGTCGACAACGCACAGAGTTATTCATGTAATGAGGTAACGATCTACTGGAATTCACCTCTTGTATATCTTCTTGCGAACTTCAAGTAGCAAATATTTAAGAATATGTAACTATAATTAGTACATCATATTTGATATAACTATTGAATATCATGTAAGGAATCGGTATGGAAATATGAATGAATATGTAGACAAAATAAAAAAGCTTATGGAGAAAGAGATGGTCAGATATGTTATAGCCGGAGGAATGACCACGGCTGTGAATCTTGTATCATTCTTTGTGTTGAGACTTGTGACGGATCTGTCGCGAAGTGCGGCGAATATCATAGCGATAATGCTTGCCATATTATTTGCTTACTTTGCAAATGGATTTTACGTGTTCAGGTCGGAGCAGAGGAAGAGCGTAGGCCGGATCATAAGGGAGTTCATATCATTTGTGGGCATGCGTCTGTTTGCCATGGTGGTGGAGGTCGTTGGAACCAACCTGCTGTGCGACTCCTTCAGATACAATGAGTTTATATCAAAGATAATAATTCAGGTAGTTGTACTTGTAATAAACTATATATTCAGCAAATGCTTCGTATTTAAGAAGGATAAAAAGCCTGTAAAGGATATATTTGCTGACAACTATATCATGATAATCGCTTTTATCATCCCGGCGATATTTATGTTCGTGCTGTGGGTGGTGGCGGAGATAGGACCATTTGGCGGACACAGCCTTACCATGGTGGACAGTCTTCACCAGTATCTGCCATTCTTCTCTGATTATCATGACAAACTGGTGAACGAGGGAAGCCTGTTCTATACGTGGGACATAGGCATGGGAAGCAATCTGCTTGACATAATCGCCTACTATATGGCTTGCCCTCTGAACTTTATAATCGTGCTGTTCAGCAGGGAGCATCTGTACATAGCGATGTGCCTGCTCATAAGTATCAAGATAGCTCTGTCCGGTATGACCATGGCGAGCTATCTTGGATACAAGTGCAGGAACAAGAACAACCTGCTCATCATTCCATTTGCTGTGGCATATGCACTCAGCAACTATGTCATAGGATATTCATGGAATCTCATGTGGATGGACTGTATACTGATACTTCCGCTTATCATGCAGGGCTTCGAGCAGATGATGGAGGACGGCAGCAACTACAGACTGTACACACTCAGTCTGTTCTATGGACTTCTGTGTAACTACTATATATGTTTCATGATATGTGTGTTCCTGGTTCTCCAGTTTATACTCACCAATCACAAGAACATATACAAGGGCGCAGAGGACACTTTGAGATTTGCGGGAACATCTGTCATGGCTGCGGCTATGTCTGCGTTTCTGCTGATCCCGGCTTATATCGGGATTAACACCACGGCGTCTGCCACCAGACATTTCCCTAAATGGGAGTGGTACGGAAGCATATGGGATATGATAAAGCAGATGTTTGTCTTGACTGAGCCGATAAAGAGCCAGCAGTTTGACGGCGGTGTGAACCTGTACTGCGGTACATTTGCCATACTGCTGATAGGAATATATATTTTCAATACAAAGATCAAATGGTACGAGAAGCTTAAGAATGTGATACTGATCGTATTTCTCATGATGAGCTTCAACAATACGCTGCTCAACTATATATGGCACGGCTTCCATGATCAGTACGGAATCCCGAACAGATTTTCATTCCTGTTCATCTTCATTCTGCTGAGCATGGGATACGAGGCCATTGCAAATACAGACAAGAAGCAGATACCGGGAATAGCCCTGGGAATCATCGTGGCGTTCGGTTTACTGGTTTATGCAGACAAGAATATTGATATGGACAGGACGGTAATTATTCTCACATGGGTGCTGTTTGTTGTGTACTCGGTGGGAATCCTGGTGCTGGGACTTGTCCGCGGCAAAGGCAGATTCGCAGTGGCAGCTATACTTTCAGTGTTGTGTCTGACTGAGATCGTGTTCAGCGCGGCAAAGGGATACGAGAGCAACGGAACGGTGAACATACCGGATTACTATGGCGATGCTGCTAGTGTGCAGGCCGCTATAGATTCTGTTAAGACAGGCCATTTTCCATATAGAACGGAGCTCAACAACACCAAGGTGGTGGATGAATCTACCTATTACAATATGCAGGGAGTCAGCCTGTTTGGTTCGACGGTTTCAAATGACCTTGTGAATGCCATGCACGGACTTGGTTTCTACACAGGTGCCAATGAGTTCCTGTTTGACGGAGCAAATCCGGTGTCAAGTTCGGTTCTGGGCATAAGATATTTGTTCAGGAGACAGGATGAGCATATGTCCTACGATATGGACTATGTGGATACAGTGGATGGCGTTGATGTATACCAGAACAGCCGGGCGCTCAAGCTGGGCTTCATGGTGAATAACGAGCTGAAAGACTGGACTTCTGATGCATCGAATATGTTTGACAGTATAAATAATTTCGTGGAAAAGTCGACTGGGGTGGCTGGTACGTTCAGCCAGATATATCCGGAGGTAACTGGCTCTTCAAATGACATCACGATAACACATGACAATCCGTACAGTGAATACTTTGGACTTTCCGATATCACACCGGGTATCGTGAGCTTTGGACTCAGCTTTGACATAACAGAGGAACAGAATGATCTGTACATCATAGCGAACTGCAATGGAATCACCAAGATAAGGATATATGTGAACGGTGAGGAGCAGAATTACGAGAGACTTCAGTACCAGACATACCATGTGGGACATCTGATAAAGGGAACCAACGTGGAGGTCGAGTATTATTTCTCTGCGGGTGTACCTGACAATACATCTGCAAGACTTACGATAGCCACTCTCAACGGTGCTGCATTTGACCAGGCGTATGAGGGATGGGCTGACAATCAGTTAAATATCAACAAATTTGAGGATGGATATGTGAAGGGACATATATCAGTCGATGAGGCTGGCCTGATGTTCACATCCATACCATATGATTCGGGCTGGACTGCCTATGTTGATGGCAGAAAGACCGATATACAGACTGTTGCGGGAGCATTTATCGCACTGGATCTCGAGAAGGGAGACCATGTGATAGAGTTCAAGTATTTCCCTAGAGGACTCAAGAGCGGCCTGATATTCACATTTGCCGGATGGCTTGTGTTTGCACTGCTTATGAATGCGAAGACCATCAAGGAGAAGCGCGGCAGCAAAAAGGGGAAGCCAGAGGATGAGGATCGGACAGATGATGAAGCAGCGATAGAGTAATGCAGATCTGTTGATAGATAAAATATGCATAATAACGAGGTAGAATGGCTGGGAGACCATAAAAGTAGTCCAATATGTACAAAATAACAGAGAAAATTTGTACATTATTCAGCATAAAAAACTATATGAGCGTTGACCTTAATAATTATTTATAATATAATGTATCCATGTGGATATGCATAGGAGTGTCTATGTGGCAAACGCAATATTTATAGAAACAGAGGTGCATTAATGGACAAAATTAAGGAAATTGGGATTAAGCCGCTTGCACTGGCCATGGCTGTTCTGGCTTTGCTGGCGGGAGTGCTGGGAGTCGCCGGTATAGGTGTGGGAGCTATTATATGTGGCGTCCTGGCAGCGGTCGTTGCTGTTCTGGTATTACTGGTATTCGGAGATGGCAACATGGGATCAGCAGGAAAGTCTGATAAGTATAAGAAGCTTTTCATGAACCTTCCTATAGGATTTGCACAGGCGAGGATCGTTAATGATCCTGTCAACGGAACAAACTACGAGATAGTAGACGCCAATGAGATATTTGGGGAGTATTTCAAGCTCGATGTGTCTGACTACAAGGACAAGATACTGAAGGAGAGCAAGATAGAGGTACTTCAGGATATCAATGCATGGTTCACAGCTTATAACAACTCCGGCACCAAAGAGGGAGATCTGATGGATGTTGAGATCACCATGGAGTCACTTCAGAAGGTGTTCAACACGGTTATGTATAAGTCTGAGGCTGATTACATCAACATGGTAGTCATAGATGTGACCAAGCAGAAGGAGACTGAGGAGAAGCTCAGCAAGGCCATCGTGGATGCGAATGCAGCATACAAGACACAGGCCGAGTTCCTTGCAAACATGAGCCACGAGATAAGAACACCTATCAACGGTATTCTCGGTATGCTCCAGCTCACACTTATGGCTGAGGATCTTCAGGCTGATTACAGAGATAACCTTATCACAGCTAAGAACTGTGCAGACACACTGCTCAGACTTATCAATGATATTCTTGATATAAGCAAGCTTGAGGCTGGTAAGTACAAGATCAAGGAAGAGACATTTGACATCAGGACTGCCATTGAGGACACAGTTGCTGCACAGGTTCCGATCGCAACCAACAAGGGACTGCAGCTCGACTGTTCATTTGGAAGCAATATTCCAAAGCTTGTCCGCGGTGATGGACAGAGAATCCAGCAGGTTCTCAACTGCCTGCTTTCAAATGCTATCAAGTTTACATCCGAGGGAAGCGTAAGAGTCAAGATAGCATCCATGGATGATGGGGACAACAAGATTAAGATCAGAATGGCAGTTGCAGATACTGGTATAGGTATCTCAGAGGCTAATATGAGCAAGCTGTTCATAAGATTCAGCCAGGTAGATGCATCAGATACAAGAAAGTACGGTGGTTCAGGTCTGGGACTTGTCATCACCAAGCAGATCGTTGAGCTGATGGGTGGTAACATAACAGTTCAGAGTAAGGAAGATATAGGTTCAACATTCATCGTCGAGATACCACTCAAGGTTATCAAAGCGGCAGATGCAGCAGATGAGTTCCTCAAAGAGAAGGAGGAGCCTGCAGTATTCTCCATCAATGCACACAGCAAGGCAAGGATACTTGTTGCGGAGGATGAGCCGGTCAACCAGCAGGTTATCGGTAAGCTTCTCGGTATGGCAGGATTCTCATACGATATAGCTGAGAATGGCCAGAAGGCTGTTGAACTGTTCAAGACCAAGATATATGATGCGGCACTGTTTGACGTACAGATGCCAGTTATGGACGGTATAGCAGCTACACAGGAGATCAGGGAGATAGAGCGCAAGGAGAAGAGAAAGAGACTTCCGATCATTGCGGTTACGGCGAGAGCCATGTTCGGTGACAAGGAGAGGATTCTTGAGAACCAGCTTGATGATTATATCGCAAAGCCTTATAATCTCAATGATGTGGTTGATACACTGAATAAGTACATAGACGACTGATGTGAAAGGCCATAAGTATACATGACATAGTGAGAAACAAAGTCAAATAAAAAATCGGGGATTATGGAATCAACACCCATATTCCCGGTTTTTTTAGTTTTACATGGATATATTAAGGCAGATAAAGAAAGATCTATATTACATGGAGGTATATGATATGTCAGATTTTTTCCAGGATGTGTTCAACAAGACCAAGAAGTTTGCAAATAATGCGGTGGATGAGACGAAGGACGCAGCGCAGAAGGCAAAGCTCAACAACAAGATATCAAATGAGGTGCAGATGATCGACAGGAACATGGTCGAGATTGGCAAGTATTTCTACGAGCAGAACAAGGAGAATCCACCTCAGGAGCTGCTCCAGTATTTCAACAATGTAAAGGTTCTTCAGGACAGTATAGCCATAAGCAGGAGCGAGATACAGAACATTGATAATGCCATGGCGGCAAGGAAGCAGGCTGATATGAATCCTAATCAGAGTCCTAACCAGAACTATAACCGGAACCCAAATAACAATCAGAACATGGGAAATGGACAATTTTAGTAAAAAAAATTATATATACATGCTGTAAAATCAGAAGCCCGTTCGTAACAGGACGGGCTTTTTGTATATTGAAATTGGGCAATATACAGCCTGTATATAGCCGCAATTTATAAAATTTTCTTTATGAAATCCCCCCTTTACAAAGGCTGAGAGAGGGTGTAAGGTGTGCTTACAACTCAGAGAGAAGGGAGGACAGAGATCATATATTATGTAATACCATTGATCGCAACTGTGAGCATGGCGGTGGTATCGGACTTCAGAGACTGGAGGATTCCGAACAGGCTTATCGCAGTTGGCATGATACAGGGATTCCTGATGTCGGCAGTTGTCAGAGGACCGTGTGATGGACTTCTGAGCAGTGTGGCAGGCTGTGTTATTCCTGTGGTGATCTTGTTTGTATTATTTCATAAAAAAGCCTTGGGGGCAGGTGATATCAAGCTGCTGGCGACGGCTGGCACATTTGTAGGAACCGATGTGATCCGGGTGATTGTTTACTCCTTTTTGGCCGGAGGAGTTATATCTTTATTTTTTCTTTTAAAAGAAGTTTTAATGTCAGTTACGAATCGTAAAGAAATTTCAACAAAACAATTTTATAGGAATCTGATGAAGTCCAGGGTACATTTCTCTGCTGCCATAATGGGCGGAGTCATGTATTACGTGTGCACTATAGAGTGGAGGTGACAAAATTCAGCAGTACAAGATTGGAATACTGGATGGTGACAGGGCTTACATGATAAGTCTTATGAACCATATCAATTCGGACAGGGACAATCCGCTGTTTGCGCTTGCATTTTCATCGGAGGGAGAACTGTATGGGTATCTTGAGACTAAGACTCTGGATGTTCTGCTGATGGATGAGAATATTCCTCTGGATGAGAGCAAAGTGCCGGTGGCCTGCCGGATGATATTTATGACGAGGGATAGAGTCGATGGATCAGAAGAGATCAGCCATAACAGGATATTCAAATATTCCAGGGTACGGAACATTTCTTCAGAGATCCTCAGATATATGAATATAGACGATACGGACCGCAGAAGAAAGCTGTTCAGGTCGTATGCAGTTATATCACCCATAGGGAGGTGTGGTAAGACAAACCTTGCGGTCAGCCTGTGCATGAATGATGAGGTGCGGGGCGGCCTGTATGTGGGCATGGAGGAGTACAGTGCATTTCACGACCATGAGGACGTTCTGGCGAATGTGATATATCTGGTGAAACAGAGGTCACCGGATCTGACCGGATATATGGAGCAAAATATCGTGGAGCTTGAGGAATACAGCGTGCTTGGATATCTGGGATCGTACATAGATGCACTGGAGCTGGACACGGAGGATATGGTGTGGCTCATAGACGAGTTCCGCAGATGGGGCAGATATACAACGGTTGTGTTTGATATGGGACAGGCGGTTCTCAAGGATCTGGCGATACTTGGGGCATTTGACGAGATAATGGTTCCTGAGCTTAAGGATGAATTGTCCCAGGACAAGCTTGGGATGTTCGAGAGGGTTCTGGAGAGAAGGGAGCTCGGCAAGATTGCTCGGAGGCTGCACAGGTTGAACGTGCCGCTGGCGGTTCCGGGAAGTGCGGAGATGCTGAGATTTATAGAAAGTGAAATAGGAAGCAGAAGATGAAACAGGATGACAGACAGTTGATACGAAGCAAGGTCATGCAGAGTATAGATATGTCGGGTGACATAGGAGATGAGCAGGTCAGCGATATGATCGACAGGTGTATTCTCGAATCTGAGTCCGGGAATGTGCTGAGCGTGAGGGATAAGCTTGCGCTGAAGAAGGAACTGTTCAACAGTCTGAGGAGGCTTGATATATTGTCAGAGCTTCTCGACGATGAAGCGGTGACTGAGATAATGATAAATGGCTGCAGCAATATATTTGTCGAGCGGGCAGGAAGGATGTACAGGTATGACAAGGCATTTGAGAGCGAGGAACGGCTCAAGACCATAATCCAGAGCATCGTAGCGGAGTGCAACAGGATAGTAAATGAGGCATCGCCGATAGTGGATGCAAGGCTTAAGGATGGTTCGAGAGTGAATGTGGTGCTGCCGCCGGTGAGCCTGAGCGGCAGCGTGATGACCAGCACCGCAGTCGGCACGAACATCAATTGCAGCATCTGCGGGATGATCTTTTTCGCAGCCTTTTCGATCCAGCTTGCCACAAAGACGGCCAGCAGGATGGGCAGCAGGGTCTGGGAGTAATCCAGCATCGTGACCTTGAGGCCGAAGAAGGTAAGCGTTTCCTCCGCGCCCACGAAAGCAGTCAGCTTCGGGTACAGCATCGCTG
>OGPF01001107.1_pt1 | contig 13310 bp, 9 predicted proteins | sample 1552871 | NCBI WGS metagenome assembly OGPF01 (sample SAMEA2580276, study PRJEB22360) | human gut metagenome | biome: human gut; feature: human-associated habitat; material: faeces | place: Denmark | collected 2008/2010
CCCGATGTAGCTTATCTTTATAAAGACCTTTCTGAATACTACAAAAATAAATATCCGCAAGCCGGAGTAAAAACAGTTGTGGTTTCTTATGCCGTTTCTATTAAATAACATAAAATCTTCAGCGAGCATCAATTATCCTAATTATCATTGCAATTATTATAAGAATCTATTAATATGAGAACTATAGAATTAAGCATAAAAAAACGTATGAAAAGAATGAATCTGACCGCTTTGTTGTTAGGTGGTGTCTGTTTGTTATGCCAACCACTCCAAGCCCAGCAGAGCATTGATGCTTGTGACGGTCGTACTTATAAAGTAGGCGACACGCTCCGTATTGGCGAACCATTGCTATCGGGCTATCTATTTGTTAAGCAACTAAACGCCAACAATCAATTTGATAAGCTGAATCCGAAAAACTCAACCGGACGGACTGCCGTCATTACCGACATACCTGCTTACCAGCCCAAACTCTATCAACAGTTCGGCATTTACCAACAGCCGGAAACGCCCCAAATAGTCTTTGCCGAACAGGGCGATTTCAAGATTGGCGTATATCTAAACATGGCTTTAACCAAAGGAAACATCATGTCCGGACATCATGTTTCTCATATGGATGGAGCTGTCGACCTTACCCCGGCTATCTTGTTCGCCTACACACATAAACTTTACGGCAAACCTATCGACACAGCATCAGTCGAGACCTATGCCTCTCTCTGTGCTCCCCAACAGTATGCAGAAGCAGCCAATGACCCGTTTGCATTGGAAGAACTTCGTACAACATATCGGAAAGAACTGGAACAAGCTGTGGCAAAGGCAGATTTCAATAAGGTTTTCCGTATCAAATGTTTGTCGGAACTCCAAATGTACGACATCAATCAACAGCGTTTCCCGCTTTCGGGCTTAACGTGTGTCAATGTGGAAACCAAGCAGAATAGCGAATTGTCCCAACAAGGTTATTGCTTATGGGGAACTTGTGCCTTTCATTTCACTAATGCTCCGTCATTTGCCACCCTACCTTGTGAAAAATCCATTGCTCAAGGCATCTATACCATGCGTAAAATGACCTCGGCGACCTTACCGCCAACGGCTACCCTATATGTATATGTACGCATCCTCCAACAGCCGGTATCACTTCCCGATAAACGTACCATGGTGATGCGTCCCGGAACATCATTCGATTTCGAGTGGTCAACACTCCGTAAAGCATACGGTCAAAAAGCTTTGAACATGGAGATTATACAAACAGACGGTTATTATAATGTCTTCCCTTATAACATACAAGAAGTGACATACAATTATCTTGGTACACAAATGTTGCCTAAAAAGTAGCGCAATGAGCAATATGCAGGCATATAAAGTAAGGGGTTGTAAAAGAAGAAAAGACATTTCAGAAATTTGATTGTAATAAATGAGCTATGCCTTCGGTGGGGTAACTCGCTGGGGTTGTTAAATTGTTATCCCTATTTCTTAAATAATTCGATAAAAGTTTATTTATCAATTGGTTAAATCCAATCGAGAAAAATCTAAAATAAACACATAGCGAAAAAGTAAATTTGGGCAAAGCGTAGCGAATTAGCTGATAGAGCGTTCGTTACGCTTTGTTTTTCTATGGGACAGAGCCAACGAAATACCACCTCGAAGCCAAACGGTGCAGAAGTTCAGTTACCACCTCGTTACTCCCGTAACGGGTGCAGATTTCTTGCTAAACAGTTCTGTTTCTGCGTTTTGCGTAGATTTACATAGCTGTCGGTAACTCACTAATAACTAATTTTGTAACCAAAAAAAGGAGTGAGTTATGCGTAGTACATTCAAGGTATTATTTTACGTGAAGAAAGGCAGCGAGAAGCCGAACGGCAACCTGCCTTTAATGTGCCGTATCACGGTGGACGGCGAGATTAAACAGTTCAGTTGCAAGATGGACGTTCCCCCACGGTTGTGGGACGTGAAGAACAGCCGTGCTTCGGGCAAGAGCGTCGAAGCGCAGAAAATCAACCTTGCGGTGGATAAAATCCGTGTTGAGGTAAACCGCCGCTACCAAGAACTGATGCAGACGGACGGTTATGTTACCGCCGCCAAACTCAAAGACGCCTATCTCGGTATCGGCGTCAAGCAGGAAACTTTGCTGAAGCTGTTCGAGCAGCACAACGCCGAGTTTGAGAAGAAAGTCGGGCACAGCAGGGCGCAGGGGACATTTACACGCTATCGGACGGTCTGCAACCATATTCGGGAGTTTTTGACCCATACCTACAAGCGAGAGGATATTCCGTTAAAGGAACTCAATCTTACGTTTATCAACGATTTCGAGTATTTTTTGCGCACGGAGAAAAAATGCCGCACATACACATTACGCTCGTCCCCATCGTCAAGGGAGAGAGCAAGCGCAGGAAAAGGGAAGAACAGACGAAGAAGCGATACCGCAAGAAACCGATTGACACCGTGAGGCTGTGCGCAGACGATATTATGACACGGTTGAAATTGAAGTCCTACCAAGATACCTATGCCGAAGCGATGGCGAAATACGGGCTGCAAAGAGGCATAGACGGCTCGAAAGCTCGCCACAATTCCACGCAGCAGTATTATCGGGATATACAGAAACTCTCCGACGACCTCAAAGCGGAAGTGGTGGATTTGCAACAGCAGAAAGAAACGGCGCAGGAAGAACTAAGACGGGCGAAAAAAGAAATACAGACAGAGAAGCTGAAAGGGACGGCAACCAACCGCAGCTGCCAACATCGCCGAGAGCCTCGGTTCTCTTTTCGGTAACAACAAGGTAAAGACGCTGAAAGGGGAGAACACCGCCCTGCATAGGGAGGTAGCCGACCACGAGGAAACCATCGAAGCCCTGCAAGACAGAATACAGACCATGCAGGCAGACCACAGCCGGGAGATACGGGAAATGCAACAGAAGCACGGCAGGGAGATAGCGGACAAGGACACAAGGCACAAGCAGGAAATATCGTTTCTGAAAACGGTAATCGCAAAGGCGGCATGGTTTCCCTACCTGCGTGAAATGTTGCACATTGAAAAACTGTGCCGACTCGTGGGATTCGATGAAAGGCAGACCGAAACACTCGTCAAGGGAAAGCCTTTGGAGTATGCAGGGAAACTCTACTCGGAGGAACACGGACGGAGATTTACGACCGAAAAAGTCAGGCTTTCAAGTGTTGAAAGCCCTGACGGATGGGGCAAACTGGTTCTTGCTATTGCTAGAAAGCCCATTGCCGAGTGGTTCAAAGAGTAATTCGACAAGCTATGACAGAGCATACACCGATCTATACAGTCGCAAAGGAAAGGTAGGGGAATGAAGATATAACCGTTTTATCTTGTTGGAAAAAAGAGCCGTTCATAATACTTACGAATTGCTTTTTCACTATATTTGCAGTTAAATAAACAGAAGTTTTAATTCCTATTATTGACATCATGAAGAAGATATTTAAAGTTTTTAGTTTGAGCATATTAGGCTTATTGCTCTTAACTGTATTAGCCCTATTGTTAGTACGTTATGTATTCAACAGACAATTAAATGAACCCTTAGGAAAGGATAAGATAGAACTATTAAAGAACGCTGGTGAGTATGCACCAGATAGTGTGTCATATAATTTTGTTTATCAGCAAGATACTGCCAAAGCACAGCAAATCCGTGAATACTTCAGATTGGATACCATTGTGAAACCTACAGAAGTCACATGGAATAGAGCTATTGCATTGGCACGTTTCGTAGCCAAGAATATTCCTCATGCCAATCAAAATAACTATCCAAAGAAATGTAACGCAATAGGACTTTGGGAATATACCCGCACGATAGAGCCAGCTTTTAACTGCCGCCTCCATTCAATCCTTTTGCATGAGTTATTGCTGTCGGAAGGAATAGTGAATCGTTTTGTCACTTGCCTTCCCGCTGATTCGTTAGATTCTGACTGTCATGTGGTAAATCAAGTATGGCTACCCGAAATACAAAAATGGGCTATGCTTGATTCCGATATGAGAGCTTGGGCAGAAGATGAAAACGGAACACCTCTTTCTCTCGCTGAAATGCGCGAACGTTACATAAACGGACAAGAAATTATATACCGCCCCTTATTAGATTCAGAAAATAATTTCAATTATTACAAGATGTATTGGGCCAAAAACCTCTATTGGTTTATATCTTGGGAGGTAACTGGTTATAGCCGTGAAGATAATAATCCTGCATTCAGCAACCATGACCGCGAGATAATACTTGTTCCTAAAGGGTTCAGTGGCTTTGACTTAAGCGACAAATCAGTACTAACTACGGATGAATCACGTTTTTGGGCCGTACCGGATAGTTTGACCGTTTCACTGTAACTTCAGAGTTGGGAATGACTCTATTTCAACGGTCAAGAACTGTCATCAACCAACAGCAACAGATATCAATAAATATCCGGTTTTTCCAAAGTTCTACTTCGGGAAAAGTAAGGAAAAACAGAGATAAACAAAGCCTCCGGCAAGGTAGCTCTCCGGAGGCTTTTTGCATTTGCACATATCAGAAAACAAAAAGAAAGTAATATCGGAGTATTACACCCCAAAAACGCTCTGCTGGCTGTTGCATAATGAAACGACATACTTGGCTGATCGGTGTGGTTCTCCCTCCATGCGGATAAATTCCGGTAACAAAATGACAAAGCAGATTCCCCTAACACATTACAGCCCGTGAATGGGCTGAATGATTTTTTTTGCCAACCGATTTTATAAAATTGCCGCCGATAGTTCGTACTTTCAGAAAAAGATGTTACATTTGCAAATGAAAGAGTTATTTGACAGCATAGCAATGTAAAGCGCTGAAATTCGCACGGTTACTGACTCGTTACCGCTACTTCTCAAATAATTCGCTAAGAGTTTATTCTTCAATCGGTTAAATCCAATCGAGAAAAATCTAAAATAATCTATGTCCCGACTAAGTGACCTATATAAAGCAATGGAAACATTGCGCAAAGAAGGTCTTTCGTTAAATGAAGACCTCGAAAAACAAGTAAGTGATTTGGAAGAGAACATCATCAAAAAAGAAATCCTTCCGATTGTAACCGAGACGATTGCACCGGCTTTAAAGCAAGTGCAGCGTGAATTAGTGCTTGTTGTGGATTATGTACCCGGCTCGCCTATTAGCGTACATTTGTCTCGCAAACGAAATTTCACAGCAGATATAGCGGATGCCAAAGAGATTCTTCCTGATCCACAGGTGGAACATAAGGAAATAGGTAAGACCGGGCCGAAAGGCGAAATTGCACCGGCTACTCGATTAAAGATTACATTTGCTGATGGTCACGTGATTCAAGAGCCACAAGCAGCTGAGACTTTTCGTAAGTTTGTGATGGAAGTAGGTGCCGAACGCATTCGTACTTTAGGAATGAAACAAAATAAAGTGCCTTTGATTTCCAATACGCTTGATAAGAAATATAAAAGTTCACAAAAGCCTGTCGGTAATGGTTGGTATCTGATGACATGTAGCAATACGCTTACCAAGAAACGGGATATAGAACGTATAGCCAATATGTTTAATATAAAGATTAAAGTTGAAATAGTGTAATTCTTTCCACTATGAAACGAATAAGAATAAACAGTAAGAAAAAGTGATCAATTGTTTGCTCCTAATAAGGAATTTGGCTACTTCTGTTTCAGAATTGTTTGTTATTAGTAAAATGTAGCAGATTAATGCGGCTGTAATGTTTTCAAATCGTTATCAAGAACTTATTATTAATTAATGTCAGATAAATACGCAAAAGTATATTATCTAAGACAAAAACAGAATTTCATGTACATATATCAATATGAAAGCATGTAATTAGTTGTCGTTTCGCTTTGTTTGCGAAGCAGGGGAGGAAGAGGTGGTGTCTTCCTTTTCCTTTTTTTATGGGCTCTTTTCCATAAGAACCAACGGAACAAATCATTCCATTTATCGAAATCTTTTTTATACATGATGCCGATACCTTGTGTGGTCAGGGTTGATTTTGTGAAATAACGGTCGTTGGTCTGATTGTATCCTCGTAGACGGAAGTCTCCGTTTTTAGTCAACAGCCAAATGGCTTCAAAGTCACCTACAAAGTTGGTGTTTGCCATTGCATTATCTTTATAACCAAAGTTACCATTGATTATCAGTCGATTATTCAATAACCTGCCGGAAAGGACAGCTTCGGCTTCTACATCTGTCCATCCTTTGTCTCCTGTGCTCAGGTTGGCACCGATGTTCCAGTTCTTATTGTCCATCCATTGGGAGAGCATATTATTGAGCTGACCGGATAAAGTGCTGAAGGCTAATGAACTGGTAGCGTTTGAAGATTGGTCGTTGTTGGCATAATCGTAGGTGTAGAACTTACCGATACCCAGCAGATAGATGATTTGTGTGTTCATTTGTTCTTCTGTACTGGTGATGCTGCGCACCACATCACGGTCTTCTTCCCTGACTGTCGGTAAATCCAGGTCAAATTTAATATCGGGGCTGGACAGGTTGCCGGTCAGGTTCATCAGGCAGTTTACTTTAACGGTGCTTTGTCCCTGCGAAAGTGAAGTGTCGATACCTAAATCACTCAATGAGGCAGAGTTTACCGTATAAATCGCCTGAAGATCCAGATTGGCCTGATATGGGTCACCTGTGAAGGTGACTGTACCGCCGGACTTCAATGTAAAATCTTTGCGAATCACTTCCTGCATGCTGAGCTTATACATTCCCTGATCGATAATGTAGTTACCGAACATCTTAAAGTCTCCTTTATTAAAGTAGTTCACTTGCAGATTGCCGTTGCCTGTTGCTGTAATATTGTCGCCTGCTACTGGGTCCATCACGATTTTCATGGTGGCATTGGGGGTGGCGTTAATCAGCATATTGATGCGCAGGTCCATGGGAGGACCCTCTTCTTCTTTTTCTTTCTGCACATTCGAGTGATGGTACAGATTGGTTTCCACATTATCATGGATACGTTTGGGGGTCTTGTCGACAAAGGTAATGAACTGGGTATTGGTAGCCTCTGTCGTGATGCCTGTGATATAAGTAAAAGAGGTGTTGTGTCCTGTTGTCAGTGAGGCGTCTACGGTCATGGCATTGTTTCCTCCGTCCAATATGACGCTTCCCGAACCGTACACCTTGCCGTAGAAAGGCATATCGCCGCCTTCGTGGGTATCATACATCAACAGATTGTCGCCACTGATATTAAAATGATACATCAGATTTTTTAGTTTGGTATGATGCAGATAGCCATTGACTACTCCACTGTTTCCTTCGCGGTCGTACACGTGTACATCGGTAAACAGTAATTGTCCGGAGGAAATATGTACCGAATCATCGCGTATTTGGAAATAGGTGTTCAGTACATCAATCTTGGTATCTATATTGGCACGTGCCTCTCCTTCCAAATCCAGGTGCTTGAAGTCTCCATAGAGTCTGATATGACCGTTGACACGTCCGGTTAAATCGCTGAATATGCCTTCCACAAAGGGCTGGATGAGTCCGATATTGGTACTGTCTGCTTCAATCATCAGGTCCAGTCCTTTCATTTTCGGAGATACGTATCCGGTGACATGAGTGGCCGAAATACCTTCTTCCGCAATTTTTGCATCAAGGCGTACTCCGCCCAGTTCCGAGTCCCATACGCCTGTAATATCGGCTTCACCCAACAATGCTTTATTCAGGCAGAAATTATGTACATTGAGTTTGGTGTGCATGGCAGGCTCTTTCATTACTCCCTTCATGTTGACAGTCCCGGTAACCAAGCCATTGAATGCCACATCATCAAAATGCACTATATCCAGTACATATTCCAAATTGATATTCTTTAAATCGATATGGCAGGAGTCTTCCTTGCTTTTTGTCAACTTTCCGTTGATGCGTAAATGCTGGTTTTCATGTTCAAACAGAAAATTGTCGATATAGACACGTCCGGAGTCTACGGCAATATGCGAAGGATGTATATTCCAAATCGTATCGTTCAATACCACTTTCGTGGGTTTGATGTTAATGTCGGCCTGTAAGATGGGGTGTTTCCCCTCCGTTTTATAGAATCGGGTCACGGCAGCAAACTTACCTCCGTAAGTGACATTTGTGTTATTCCCCCAATTGACAGTTGTTTCCAGCCGGTCGTTTTTGGCTTGGGTATCGACAGTAAGATTCACCATTGCACCACTGTTCATCAACATACCGGTTCTGAGGGAACATTTGAACCAGTCTGACGGATTTTCGCAGATGAGTACCCCCGAATCATAATGGGTTCCATTATATTTGAAAGCCGGAAAATGTCCTTCAACGCGCAATTTCTCTTCGCGGTCGTTGAAATACCCTTTGATGGAGGCAGGGAACTTTAATTCCAGCGGTATTTGAAAGAGTTTTTGAAAGAACTCCGTATTATTTACTCTGATGTCGAATTTGAAGTTGTTGTGAGGAACCGGCATGTTTTCGTTCAGCGTCAGCAGGGAAGGGATATAGCGTTGAACAGTCTGCAATATGCTGGCCGGAATTGTGTTATAAGAATAGTCTCCACGTATGACAGCCGTCATGAACGAGGAAAGCACTTGTATTTCTTTTTGTCCTTCTACCTGTCCTGCCGTAATGGTAAGGTTGTCAAGGAAATAGTTGTTCCCTTCGGGGGTATTCATTTGCAAGCTGTCCAAACGGATTTTTCCGTTCATGTCGTCGATAGACTTCCCGGTAAAGTCTGCTGTCACGTTCAGGGAAATGTCCGTATCTTTGTATTTGTCGGATAAATGCAGGTTATCCGGTCGGAGATTCTTTAAGACGGCCTTCAAGTTGAATTCGGGTATGGCGCACGCCACGTTGAAATTGCCGTTTATCTGAACAGAGCCGTTGTCATCATCCATTGCCAGCTTGCCGTTGAAGCCTCCGTCTTTATACACGCCGTCCAGTGCTATATTCTCATATTTATATTGGCTGTATTCGAAAGAGGCAATATTCCCTTTGATATAAGATTCGGGATAGTGATTTTTATAGTTGAAACCTTTCAATTCCAGATTGAAGTCTGCTGTACCGAATTTCTTTTCGTTATCAAGCAGTTTGCCCACATTCAGGTCGGCACTGGCGATATTTCCCGAATAGGTACGGTTCTGTTGTTTGTCAATGCTCATCATAACATCGGCTTTGATTGTACCTACGCCGGTGCGCAAGAGTCCTGTGATAATCAAATCGTGAAGATATCCGGTGGCATCACCGCTAAAACGTACATATTCCAACTGCTGAAAAATAGGAGGAACTTTCCCGGCCACATTACTCATAACGGTGCTGATGCCTTCTTTATTCAGGTTTACGTCGGTCAGCTTTCCCATGATATACATATTTCTTCCTGCGTTCCAGTCGGCAACGGATGCTTCTCCGTTGATCATCAGACTGTGGTTGTCGGTCAGTCGCAGGGTAGGGCAGTCTATATTCTTTCCTTTACCGGAGAAATCCATGTTGAAATGTAACGGAGTATCGAACTTGGCCAAGGCCGGGACAAAAGGGGCTATGTCTTTGAGTACGACAGAGGCATTGACGCTTCCTTGATATTGCACATTGTCTGTCAGTTTAGGAAGATCCGGCAAACTGTCGTAACGCATGGAAAGGCTGTCAATGCTTAAAGCAGAATTGGAAAGCTCGAGGGAAAAATCCTTTATATTCAGTCGCTTATTGTTGGCAGTGACTTTCATTGAGAACTTTTGTAAAGCAAATCCACACTGCTCTTCAAAGCTCAGACGACGGATGGAGGCGTTCAGCGAGTCGTTGCGGAGCGCCTTCAGCGAAACGGTGGCTGCGAAGTTCTTTACGGCAAGATGGCCGGTATTGAACCGTCCGGGGGTTTCGGGCTCCGACAAGACATCGTATGTGATACGTCCGCGTCTTATCAATAAAGAGTTGATGCGTAAATCCAGATTTGTCTGAGTCTTCACCGTGTCTTTGGAAGCAAAAGCATCCAGAACAAATTGATAATTGGGAGGAGACTGAGGCGTTTCCCGCTCCATATTGGCCGAAAAGCCGAAAAGCTGAACACTGGTAATAGTGATTTTCCCTTTCAGCAGGGGGAGTATTTCAAATTTGGCAGACAGACGCGCCACTTTCAGCATTTCCCTGCCCCGGCGGTCTTCCAGCAACACATCTTCCACAATAATGCGGTTCAGCAGGCCCATGTCGATTTTTCCTACAGAAACTTCCGTGTTGAGCACTTTGCGGAGCTCTTTGGTCACTATATAAGACAATTTGTCCTGAACGTATGGAATGTTCAGAAGCACAATTATCCCCAGATAAACTCCCAAGAGAATACCTAGCAGTATGCGAACTGTATATTTAAGACTTTTGCTTGATATCATTGCTTATTTTGGGCTAACAAAGGTACGAAATACGTCCGAAGTAGCCCAAAATAAACTTGGATTTTTACTTGTTTTTATGCAATCTTTTCAACTCAAACGAGAAAATGATACGGAAACAACCGATAATGAGGAAAGTAACGGACAGCATATAAAGCACAGTGACTGCTCCGAGTCCCGGTTGCCAGATGATAGCCATGGAACATAAAATGGCCAGAATGCCGAATACCAGATACCATCCCCAGTCTTTGGTGCCGTAGCGTTTCAGGTCGGTGGAATAACCGCAAAGGGTGAATCCTCTGAACATAAGCCAGAATGCGACGATAAACGGAATCAGTTCCATGCTTACCAGCGGATAGAATACCAAATAAATACCTATCAGCAAATCAATGATACCGCCTGCCAGATACCATCCCCAACTGTTGATAATCTTTTTGTTGCCGACGGCAAAAAAGATTTCGAGGATACCGCTGACCAGAATTGAAATACTGAAAATGACACTCAGTGCCACATAACTGCTCACGGGAGCAAACAAAAGGCATAATGCTACTGCGATGTAAAGCAATCCCAATAATAGGGACATCCACCAGTTCTTTACCGCGTAGCCCAAGCCACCAACTAATTCATTCATGTTTGTTAAGTTTTAGGTTATAATTTCAACTAATAACGTCCTCTATACAAAAATGTTTGCCCATAAATACAAAAAAAGTATTTAAATAGCTGCACTTGACTTTTAGAACTCAAAAAATATTCCGAACTTTGCACGGTGAAAGCAAAAAGATTCACTTTATTAGCATTTTTGAATAAAAACTGAATAAAAAAAGAATGAAAGATAACAGAATTCCTTCTCCGTTTATTTCTTTGTTACCCGTATTTGTACTTATTTTATTATTGTTTGTCACCATCCGTGTTTTTGGCAGCGATGCGTTGTCGGGCGGAAGTCAGGTTTGTTTGCTTACGGCTACGGCTGTTTGTGTATTGATAGGGATGGCAGGGTACCGAAGAGCTTGGAAAGATTTTGAACTGGCTATTACGAATAATATAGCCGGAGTAAGTACGGCATTGATTATTCTGCTGATTATCGGTGCTTTGTCGGGGGCATGGATGATTAGCGGCGTGGTTCCCACATTGATTTATTATGGCATTCAGGTGATACATCCTCACTTTTTTCTGGTGTCTACCTGTGTGATTTGTGCCATTGTTTCAGTCATGACAGGCAGTTCGTGGACAACCATAGCCACTATCGGCATCGCATTGATGGGAATCGGCAAGGCACAAGGTTTCAGCGAAGGCTGGATAGCGGGAGCGATTATTTCGGGTGCTTATTTCGGCGATAAGGTATCCCCGCTGTCCGATACCACTATTTTGGCGTCTTCCGTGACGGACACTCCGCTGTTTACACACATACGCTATTTGATGATAACCACCATCCCCTCATTGGTCATCACATTGATTATTTTCACTGTTGCCGGACTGTCTCACGAGGCAACGGACACAGGTCATATTACCGAATACATGCAGGCACTCGACTCCAAATTCAATATTTCCTGGTGGCTGATGATTGTTCCCGTCGTGACGGGAGTTTTGATTGCCCGCAAGGTTCCTTCGGTCATTACTTTGTTTATCTCCACCACACTGGCCACTGTCTTTGCACTTATATTCCAGCCGGATTTGTTGCGCGAGATAGCAGGGCAGGGGGTAGCAGGTCTTACTGCACTTTTCAAAGGAGGCATGGGCATGCTCTTCGGTGGCACCCAACTGGAGACAGGCAGTGCAGAGATAAATGAGTTGGTTGCCACACGCGGTATGTCGGGAATGATGAATACCATTTGGCTGATTGTCTGTGCCATGTGCTTTGGAGGGGCTATGACGGCAGGAGGCATGCTGGGCAGTATCACCTCTGTGTTTATCCGTTTCACCAAGAGACGTATAGGGATGGTGTCTTCTACCGTTGCATCGGGATTGTTCCTCAACCTGGCCACTGCCGACCAATATATCTCCATTATTCTGACCGGCAATATGTTTAAGGATATTTATGAGGCAAACGGATATGAAAGCCGATTACTGAGCCGTACCACCGAAGATTCTGTAACAGTCACCTCACCGCTTATCCCCTGGAATACCTGCGGTATGACTCAGGCAACTATTCTGAGTGTGCCTACACTCACTTATCTTCCATATTCTTTCTTTAATCTGATTAGTCCGCTGATGAGTATCACGGTGGCGGTTATCGGTTATAAGATAAAGAAGAAAATAACCGAATAATTTTTCCCCCGGTGTGCAGACAGGAATGGGTACACCGGGAAAAAAATGTCCCGAAGAGTGGGGATTTCAAAAATAACTTGTATTTTTACAGACCTAAAAATAATCAATTTATATTTTCATATTATGAAGAGACACATCACTTTTGCCTTGCTTTTTGCGGCAGCATTGACCGCGCAGGCACAACAGGGAGGCATTTCGAGCGAGATGCTGAATCAAATCAAACAAAGTTATCAGGCAACTCCTACCGACAAGGCAATCCGCAATGCTTTAGGCGGAACAAGTATCAATACCTTGGCACTTAATCAGGAAAATCAGGCAGACTTTGACACTCATTTCTCTAATAAAGTCTTATCGAAAGGCATTACCAATCAACGCTCGTCAGGACGCTGCTGGTTGTTTACGGGACTGAATGTGCTTCGCAGCCAGATGATAGCCAAGTACGGACTGGATGAAATGGAGTTTTCGCAGAACTACTGCTTCTTTTATGACCAGCTGGAAAAATCGAATCTTTTCTTACAGGGAATCATTGATACGCGTGAAAAGCCGATGGACGACAAGATGGTGGAGTGGCTCTTTAAGCATCCCTTGAGCGATGGAGGGCAATTTACTGGTGTGTCGGACATTATAGGTAAATACGGACTTGTACCGAAGAGCGCGATGGTGGAGACTTTCAGCAGTGACAACACAGGAAAAATGAATAATCTGATAGGACTGAAACTGAAAGAATTCGGCTTACAACTCCGTGA
>OGPF01001108.1_pt1 | contig 13297 bp, 8 predicted proteins | sample 1552871 | NCBI WGS metagenome assembly OGPF01 (sample SAMEA2580276, study PRJEB22360) | human gut metagenome | biome: human gut; feature: human-associated habitat; material: faeces | place: Denmark | collected 2008/2010
TATCGCCGCCTGGGTGGCCTCGGGATTCTTGTAGTAGCCCAGCAGGACGTTGGGACCCTTGGTGAGGATCTCGCCCGGCACGTTGGCAGGGTCGCTGCTGTCGATGCGCACCTCCTGGTGGTAGGCGGCCTGTCCGCACGATCCCTGAGCGAAGGTCTGCCAGTCGCGGTAGCAGATGATGGGGCCACACTCCGTGGCACCGTAGCCCACGGTATAGGGGAAGCCAATCTTGCGCAGAAAGGCCTCCACCTCGCCGTTGAGCGCAGCACCGCCGATGATGACCTCGTAGAGGTTGCCGCCGAAGGCCTTGCTCACCTGGGCGAGGATGGCGGCGCGCACCTTCTTGCTGATGACGGGCATGGCCATGAGCAGTCGCATCTTGTTGTTCTGCAACTTGGGGAACACCTTCTTGCGGATGATCTTCTCAATGACCAGCGGCACGGCGATCATGATGCGCGGCTTGACGTCGGCCAGCGCCTGGGCGATGACGGCGGGAGAGGGCACGCGGTTGAGATAGTAGATGTGCATGCCCTTGAGAAACTCGAAGATAAACTCAAACGCCATGCCGTACATGTGGGCCATGGGCAGGATGCTGATGACGTTGTCGCCGCGCTTGAGCGTCTTGCCCAGCACGTGGAAGGCGAAGTCGGCGTTGCTCCACAGCGACCGGTAGGGCAGCATCACGCCCTTGGAGCGCCCGGTGGTGCCGCTGGTGTAGTTGATGAGGGCCAGCTCGTCGGGGCTCTGCTCGCGGTAGTAGTGGACGTGCTGCTGGCGGAAGTATTTCGGATACTTCTTGCCAAACATCTCGTTGAGGTGTTCGCGGGCGTAGGTGAGCTGTTCGGTGCGGCTGACCACGAGCGAATAGTCGGGGATGTAGATGATGCCCTCCAGTCCAGGCATCTTCGTGGCGTCGATCTGCGTGGCCGCCACGTCGCCGATGAAGAGGAGCTTGGCGTCGCTGTGGTTGACGATGTTGTGGACCTGGTCGGGCGTGAACTCGTGGAGGATGGGCACGGCCACCGCGCCATAGGTGAGGATGGCGAGGAAGGCGGCAGCCCAGGCCGCGGAGTTGCGTCCGCAGAGGGCTATCTTGTCGCCCCGCTGCACGCCCGAGGCCTCAAACATGATGTGCAGTTTCTCTATCTTGCGCGCCACATCGTGATACTGCAGCGTCTTGCCTTTGTAGTCGGTAAGCGAGTCGAGATCCCAGTTGTCGATGATACTCTTCTCGATGAGGGCGTTAAAACTAGGAATTTGTTCCATCTGTCGCTACTTGTTATCGTTATGCAAAGCTATTCGTTATTGTAGGTGAGCGGGCGTGGGGCCATGGCTTGGCCCGTGCCGTCAGGCGTTCTGGTAGAGGTAGCGCTTGATGCTCTTCTTGGGCGTCTTCTCAAACTCTTGCTCGTGGATCTGTATGGCCGAGACCTTGCAGAAGGCGGGCAGGAGACTGTTGAGCTGCTTGCGGTTTTCCTCCATCACGTCGCCGAGGTCGCCGATGGAGAAGCCAAGCTGCTTGGCAGCGTCCATGTCGGGATGGACGAGGCCCACGAGCTTGTTGTCGCGCTGGATGATGACGCTCTCGTTGACCATCATCATCGAGTTGAGCTTGTTTTCGATCTCCTCGGGATAGATGTTCTGTCCGTTGGCGCTGAGAAGCATGTTCTTGATGCGTCCGCGGATGAAGACGTGGCCCTCAGCGTCGATGGTGGCGAGGTCGCCGGTGTGAAACCATCCGTCCTTGTCGAGCACGGCGTGGCTGGCCTCGGGATTCTTGTAGTAGCCCAGCATGACGTTCAAGCCGCGCGTGAGGATCTCGCCCGGCACGTTGGCTGGGTCGGGACTGGCGATGCGTATCTCCATGTTGTCCACCACCCGTCCGCAGGTGCCGCGCACGAAGTCGCGGTAGTCGCTGTAGGTGATGAGCGGGGCTGTCTCGGTCGTGCCGTAGCCCACGGCTAGGGGAAATCCGATATGGCGGAGGAAGTCCTCCACCTCGCGGTTGAGCCCCGCGCCGCCAAACATCATCTCGAAGAGCTGGCCGCCGAAGATATCCTTCACCTGCTGGAGGATGCGCGCCTTGATCTTCTTGTTGACCACCGGCATGTTGAGCAGCAGGTGGACGTAGCGCTGCTGGATGAGCGGGAACACCATCTTGCGGATGATCTTCTCGATGACCATCGGCACGACGATGACGATGGCGGGATGGATGTCGGCACAGGCGCTCTGGATGAGCGACGGGCTGGGCAGGCGCGTGAGGAAGAAAAGGTGGTTGCCTAAGCAGAAGTTGAGGAAAAACTCCACCATCATGCCGTACATGTGGGCCATGGGGAGCGTGCAGAGCACATTGGACCCCGGGGCCATATTGGCGCCCAGGCTGCGCATCGTAAAGTCGAGATTGCTCCACAGCGCACGATAGGGTAGCATCACGCCCTTGGAGAAGCCGGTCGTGCCGCTGGTGTAGTTGATGAGGGCCAGCTCCTCGGGGCTGTCCTGGTGGTAGCTGACGTGGCTGCGCTCGAAGGCCTTCGGATATTCTTCGCCGAAGAGCTTATTAAGATGTTCGCGCGCGAAGGTGAGCGTCTCTGAGCGCGACATCGTCAGCGAGAAGTCGGGGATATAGATGATGCCCTCCAGCGCCGGCATCTCTCCGGCGTCGATCGTCGGCGAGACAACGTCGCCCACGAAGAGCAGTCGCGACTCGGAATGGTTGACGATGTTATAGACCATGTCCGGCGTAAACTCATGCTGGATGGGGACGGCCACGGCACCATAGGTGATCGTGGCCAGGAAGGCGGCGGCCCAGGCCGAGGAGTTGCGCCCGCAGAGCGCCACTTTGTCGCCGGGCTGGAGACCACTGTGGCGGAAGAGGATGTGGAGCTTGGCTATCTTGCGCGCGACGTCGTGATACTGCAACGTCGCGCCTTTGTAGTCGGTGAGCGCATCCCGGTCCCAGTTGTCTTTGATGCTATTTTCTATATAAGAGTTGAAACTCTGTGTCGGCTTCATTGCACAATCTAAAAAATTTTGTGCAAAGGTATAGTTTTTTATGCACAGTACCAAAACTATTGTGCAATATTTATTGTTCAACTATGCAATTGGGTGCAATCAGGGGGAGTAGTTGGCGGAAAATCCCGAAAACTTGTTTTGTTTTTCGGGTTTTCCGCCTGCTCTTGTCTTTACCTTGTAATAAGTCTTGCCAAGCCCCTTTCCTAAATAATAAGCCTAGCCAAGACCGTTTCTTTCAAAAAAGCCTTTTTTCGAAAAACTGGCCAAGCCTATTCGGCCGGTCTCACGTAGTCGACGAAGGCGAAGGCGTGGGGATGGGCCTCGTCGGCCTCGTGGCGCTCCTCCGCCTCCTTGACCCATCCGTCGTAGGGCGGGAAGAAAGCGTCGGCCCGCGGCGGTGTGGCCGCTATCTCGGTCATGCAGAGGCGATGGGCCAGCGGCAGCGTCTGCTCATAGACGGTCTGTCCACCGATGACGAAGACTTGCTCCTCGGGGGCGCAGTGGCGCAGGGCCTCCTCCAGTGAGGGGTAGGTGTCGCAGCCGTCTAAGTGGGCCACCGTGCGGCTGACCACGATGTTGCGGCGGTTGGGCAGCGCGCCCTTCGGCAGCGACTCAAAGGTGCGGCGCCCCATGAGGACGGTGTGGCCCGTGGTGAGCGACTTGAAGCGGCGCAGGTCTTCGCGGATGTGGTAAATCAGTTGGTTGTCGAGGCCGATGGCGCGGTTTTCGGCCACGGCAGCAATCAGAGTGATATGCATAGCTTGAAGAATGTTTTGGATGAATCAGACGGAGACCTCCGCGGCGATGTGGGGCCAGGGGTCGTAGTTCTCCAGTTCGAAGTCCTCGTAGCGGAAATCGAAGATGCTCTTGACGTCGGGGTTGATGCGCATCGTGGGCAGAGGCCGCGGGGTGCGCGAGAGCTGCAGTCGGGCTTGCTCCAGGTGGTTGAGGTAGAGGTGGGTGTCGCCCGTGGTGTGGACGAACTCGCCAGGCTGGAGCCCCGTGACCTGGGCCATCATCTGCAGCAGCAGGGCGTAGGAGGCGATGTTGAACGGCACGCCGAGGAAGGTGTCGGCAGACCGCTGGTAGAGCTGGAGCGAGAGGCGTCCGTCGGCGACATAAAACTGGAAGAGGCAGTGGCACGGCGGCAGCGCCATGTCCTCAACCTCAGCCGGATTCCACGCCGTGACGAGCATTCGGCGGGAGTTGGGATTGCGCTTGATCATCTCCTCCACCTGCGCTATCTGGTCTATCGTGCCCCCACGGTAGTCGGGCCACGACCGCCACTGGTGGCCATAGACCGGACCGAGGTCGCCGTTCTCGTCGGCCCACTCGTTCCAGATGCGCACGCCGTGGGCCTGGAGCCAGCGCACGTTGGTGTCGCCACGCAGAAACCACAGCAGCTCGTAGATGATGGACTTCAGGTGGAGTTTCTTGGTCGTGAGCAGAGGGAAGCCGTCCTGGAGGTCGTAGCGCATCTGGTGGCCGAAGACGCTCAGCGTGCCCGTGCCCGTGCGGTCGCCCTTCTGGTGGCCCTCGGTGAGGATTCTGTTTAATAAGGATAAGTAGGGTTGCATATAGCTTGTTTGTTTCTTCTTCTTATGGATGGACGATGGGAGTGAGGCCGACGACGGGCCGCTCTTCGGGCCGGTGGGTGCTGCGGATGCGCCACTCCTGGGGGTAGAGGTTGTTGGCCCTGGTCCCGAGGTTCTTGGCAAAGCCGAGGGCGAACCCCTCGTGGCAGATCGTGACGAGGCCCTTCGGGGCCGCCGCAGGCAGCGTGATGGACTCGCGGCGCAGGTAGGCTATGGCCTCGTCGTAGCCCACGTCCACGCGGGGATAGGGATTGGCCTCGTCGAGGATCGTCAGCGCCTGGGAAACGTCGGGCAGGGTCTTCTTGCCCTTCACCTGGGGCGGCTTGACGCCGTCGCTCAGGACGCGCAGCAAGGGCGTCGTGCGTCCTTTGCCGCGGTCGCGTGAGGGCAGGTCGGCCGCAGTCTCGGGCTTGCGCAGCAGCGCCACGGCCAGTCCCTCGCCACGGGTCGTTCCGGGGATGAAACGGCAGATCGGGTGGGGGCCCGTCAGCGGGCCTGCCACCCGCCACGCCTCCTCCACGGGGATGGCGACCGGCTCGGCCCCCAGTTCCTCTACGGCAAAAGCGATGTTGTCCTCGTTCTCGTGGGCGTTGAAGGTGCAGGTGGAGTAGATCAGCAGTCCGCCGGGCAGCAGGCAGGGCCAGATGTCGGCAAGGATGGACCGCTGCAGCGCGGCACACTTCTCCACGTTGGCCGGGCTCCACTCGCCGATGCTCTCGGGGTCCTTGCGAAACATGCCCTCGCCGGAGCAAGGCATGTCGGCGAGGATGAGGCCGAAGCGGAGGCCGGCGCGCTGGTAGTCGATGGCGTAGTTGTTGGTCACGACGACTTCGGGGTGGCCAAACTTCACGACGTTCTCGGCCAGGATCTGTGCCCGCTTCGGATGAGGCTCGTTGCTGTAGAGACGGCTCCCCTCGGGCAGGGCGGCACGCAGACACGTCGTCTTGCCGCCCGGGGCCGCACAGAGGTCGAGGGCCGTGACGGGGGCGTGGACAAACTGGCGGACGACGTGGTCGATGAACATCGACGAGGCCTCCTGCACATAGTAGGCTCCAGCGTGGAGCAGGGGGTCGAAGGTGAAGGCTGGGCGGCTGTCGAGATAGTAGCCGCCACGACACCAGGCCACGCGGTCTGCCCCGGTCTCGGGCGTGGCCTCGGCCTTGAAGGGATTGACCCGTATGGACACGGGAGCGGGCTCGTCGAGCGCGCCAAGGAAGCGTGCAAACCGCTCCTCGCCCATCAGGGCGCGCGTGTAGGTGGTAAATTCCTCGGGAAGTCTCATGCGTCGTTATTCTATGAGTATGAGATCGTCGTCGTCTCCTGTCTCCTCCTGCTTCGGCGTCGGCATGGTCTTGAGGTTGCCCTTCTCGTCAAACATGCCGTAGGTGGTGCGCAGGACGATAAACTCGGTGCGGCGGTTGATCTGGTTGCAGATCTCCTGCTTGTCCTTGTCGAGTTTCTTGATAAACTCCTCGGTGAGCACGTCGCCCTCCTTGAGCCACGGGTAGCGCTCCAGCATCTTCTTGCGGACGGTCTTCGGCTTCTCCTTGCCATAGCCCACGGGAGTGAGTCGGTCGCGGGCGATGCCATGCTCGGTCAGATACGCCACTACCGACTCGGCGCGGCGCTGCGAGAGGCGCTTGTTGTACTCGGCGCGACCCTTGTAGTCGGTGTGAGCGGAGAGCTCGATGGTGACGTTGGGATTCTCGTTGAGCAACTTCACGAGGTCGTCGAGCGCCGTCTTCGACTCGGGGCGCAACGTGGCCTTGTCGAAGTCGTAGAAGATGTTGTCTATGAGCACCGGCACGCGGATGGAAGGCAGCGGAAACTGCAGGGTGTATTCCTCCGACTGATCGACGGAATCGACGTGGAGCTCCACGCGGTGGTTGAGATAGCCCTTGCAGGTGGCGAGCATGATGTAGTTGACGCCCGGATCGACGACCTGCTCAAAGGAGCCGTCGCCCTTGACGGAGAGTTTCAGGTTGGTGCCGTCGTCGCCGACCATGAATACCTCGGCGGCGGGCAGCTCGTAGCCGTCCATCTCATAGACCCATCCCTTGACGGTCTGGACCACCTCGGGCAACTCGAAACTATAGATATGGTCCCATCCGCGGCCGTCGCCACGGTTGGAGGAGAAGAAGCCCCTGTTGTGCGGGCCCTCGAAGGTCATGCCGAAGTCGTCGCCCTGGGAGTTGAGCGGATAGCCGGGATGCTCCAGGTGGTAGCGGCGGTCCTTGCCCACCTTGGCGATGAAGATGTCGAGGCCTCCCAGTCCGGGGTGGCCGTTGGAGGAGAAATAGAGGTCGCCGTTGGGGCGGAAGGTGGGAAACATCTCGTCGCCAGGGGTGTTGATGGGCTCGCCGAGATTCTGCACGCCGCCGAGGCCGCCTCCCGTGATGCGCACGCGCCAGATGTCGAGGCCGCCCTTGCCTCCGGGCATGTCGCTGACGAAGTAGAGCCAGTTGCCGTCGGGCGAGATGGCGGGATGGGCAAAGCTGGAGAGCGTGTCGCGGCTGATCTCCAGTTTCGTTGGCTTGCCCCAGGCTGCGTCGGAGCGCTTGCTGACGGCGATCTGGGCGTAGCGGGGATAGGAGGGGTCGGTGGGACACTGCGTGAGATACATCTCGCGTCCATCGACGCTGAAGGCGGGCGTGGCCTCGTCGAAGTCGGAGTTGAGGCCCGAGTCGATGGTGCGGGGGCGTTGCCACCGTCCCTTCTCGTCCTTCTCGCTGACGAAGATGTCGGCGTTCTTCGTGCCCGTGATGCCGCTCAGCTCGTCGCCCTGCGCCTCGTTGCGCGTGGAAGAGAAAAAGAGCTGGTCAAACTCGTCGCCGAAGAGCATCGGCGAGTAGTCGGCACGGCGGGAGTTGAAGATCTCCATCCGCTTCACCGTATATTTGGATCCGAGCTCCTTGATGCGCGGGGCGTCCTGGGCGGCCTTGAGGCCCTGCGTGGCCAGCGGGTGGTCGGGCATGGAGTCGAGGGCGGCGCGAAACTCCGTCTCGGCCTCGGCGTAGCGTCCCGACTTCATGAGGTTGCGGGCCAGCATCAGGTGGGTCTCGCCGTCGTCCTGGTGGTAGCGGATGACGTTGCGCAGGGTGGCGACGGCACGCTCGGAGGAGTTGATGCGGTCGTAGCAATGTGCCATCTTGGCCGACAACTGTCCGCGCTTGTCGCGATCCTTGGGCGGAGTGCGCTGGTATGCGGTCTTAAACTGGGCCGCCGCGTCATAGTACTCGCCCAACTGCAGAAATTTCTCGCCCTTGCGGATGTTTTTGTCCACACCGCAGGAGACGAGGCAGAGCGCGGCGAGTACCCATGCTGTAAGTGTCTTCTTCATCATGCTAATATAACGAAAACGGAGGCCGTTTATTGCCTCCGTGGTGGGTATCTCCATGACCGTGGCTATGTCGTCAGATCATATTCTTGATGGAGTAGTAGGTGCTCTTGAGCCACGAGTTGCCCTCGGCGATGAGGGTCGTCACCTCGGCCATCGTCCACAGGCCCACACAGACGACCACGACGAAGAGCAGGCTGAAGGCGAAGAAGATCCATAGGTCGCCGTCCTCGTAGTCCTCCTGAAACTTGCGAATCTTCGCGCCGCTCCACAAGCAGAAGACGCTCAGGTGGCACCAGATCCAATGGAGCATACCGGCAAAGCCCTCGGCACGCTTCTTGAACTGGTGGACGCTGGCCTCCGGCAATTGTTCCTCGCCAGCAGGGTCGGGCGTGGGCGCTTCGGCAGGCTGGGGCGCAGGTGGTATGACAAGGCGCGACGAGACCATGGGCAGGTGGCTATGGGCCGCCACGGGGGAACTTTCGGCTACGGGGATGACTGACCGAGCGCGGGTGCGAAACACCTTGGGCGGGTCGAACTGGCAAACCATGACCGACTGGCAGTATGGGCAGCGGTATTTCATGCGGCCATAGTTCTGCGTCTCGGCGATGAAGGTCTGGCCGCAATGGTTACATTTGACGGAGAATCTCATATCGCCGCAAAGGTACGAAAAATCTTAAATACCCGAAAAATTATAAGCGCAAAAATGCTGCTCGGCGACAGATTGGGGGCTGATAGGCGCCCTGCGGGCCGTGGTGGACCAAGAAAGAGGCGAGGGGATGTGTGGAAAAAGAGTTTCCACGACATCCCCTCGCATAGGTTTTTTTACTATCCCTTAGTCCTTAGTCAATCCACTTCACGTAGCAGAAGTCCTGACGGTGGGGGAGCAGGGCGTTCTTCGGATACATTCTGACGGCACACTTGTAGGAGCCGGCCTCGTCGGCCTCGAATGTCACCTTGAACGTGAAGAGGTTGCCCTCCTGCTTCACCATCTCGAAGGGATGCACCTTGTGGATCTGCAGGTCGTCCTCGCTATGGCTGCTGAGCACCACCAGTTCGAGTCCGATGGCGTCGTTGAGTCCCTGCTCGTCGATGGTGTAGGAGAGGGTGACGGGCTTGCCCGTGGCGACGTCCTGGAGGGCCGTCTCGTCCTTATCGACCACATGGATGGCGTCCCAGCGAGCGGCGACGTTCTCCTTCCAGAGGGCGATCTCCTTGGCCTTGGCGTAGTTGTCGGCTACCAGCATCTTGAAGCGGTCCGCCTCCTTGTTGTAGAACTTCTCGTAGTAGTCGTCCAGCTGCCGCTTCATCGTGTAGTGGGGGGCGATGGTGGCAATGGAGTTTTTCACGACCTTCACCCAACCAGCGGAGTAGGCCTTGCGGCCGCGGTTGAAGTAGAGCGGGATGATGTCGTTCTCGAGCAGCGAGTAGATGGTGGCTGCGTCGAGCTGGTCCTGGTAGGCCTGGTTCTGATAGGTGCGCTCCTGCGGCAGGGCCCAGCCGGCACCCTCGCGGTAGCCTTCCACCCACCAGCCGTCGAGCACGGAGAGGTTGACCACACCGTTCATCTCGGCCTTCTCGCCCGAGGTGCCACTGGCCTCCAGCGGGCGCGTCGGCGTGTTCATCCAGATATCCACACCGCTGACAAGGCGGCGGGCCAGGCGCATGTCATAGTCCTCCAGGAAGATGATCTTGCCCAGGAACTGCGGCATACGGGAGATCTCGAAGATGCGCTTGATGAGGCCCTGACCGGCACCGTCGGCGGGGTGGGCCTTGCCCGAGAAGAAGAAGAGCACGGGACGGTCGGGATCGTTGACGATCTTCTCCAGACGGTCGAGGTCGGTGAACAGCAAGTGTGCACGCTTGTAGGTAGCGAAACGGCGTCCGAAACCTATCAGCAGAGCGTTCGGATTGATTTTGTCCAGCAGGGAAACGATGCGTGAAGGGTCACCCTGGTTCTTCAACCAAGTTTCACGGTATTGCTTGCGAACATAGTCAATCAGTTTGTTCTTCATCACCATGCGCGTCTTCCAGATTTCTTCGTCGGACACGTTATAGATAGCCTCCCAAATCTTGGGGTTGGACTGGTCGTAGAGGAAGTTCTCATCAAAATGCGCAGCATAGAGATGTTTCCACTCCGTAGCGCTCCAAGTGGGGAAGTGTACACCGTTGGTAACGTAGCCCACATGGCTTTCTTCGGGGAAGTAACCCTTCCAGATGGAAGCGAACATCTCCTGGGAAACCTTTCCGTGCAGCCAGCTCACACCGTTCACCTCCTGAGAAGTGTTGCAAGCGAATACAGACATACAGAAACGTTCACCCTTGTCGCCCGGATTGTTACGTCCGAGGTCCATCAGGTCGTCCCAGCTGATACCCATTCTTGAAGGATAGCCGCCCATGTACTTGCCGAAAAGACCTTCGTCGAAGTAGTCGTGACCGGCAGGAACCGGAGTATGTACAGTATAGAGAGAAGAAGCACGTACCAGCTCGATAGCCTGGTCGTAAGTCAGACCTTCGGCCACGTAGTCACAGATGCGCTGTACGTTGATTAAAGCAGCATGTCCTTCGTTGCAGTGATAGATATCTTTCTTGATGCCCAGCTTCTTCAGCGTCAGAATACCACCGATACCGAGCAGGATTTCCTGCTTCAAGCGGTTTTCCCAGTCACCGCCATACAGCTGGTGAGTGATGGAACGGTCGAACTCGCTGTTCATTTCATTGTCAGTATCAAGTAGATAGAGAGAGATACGTCCAACGTTCACTCTCCACACATAAGCATGCACGTAGTAGTCCAGATAAGGAACATCCACTACCATCTGCTCGCCCTTCTCATCCAATACACGGTCGATGGGCAACTGGCCAAAGTTCTGTGCCTCGTAATTGGCAATCTGCTGGCCGTCCATAGACAATGTTTGTGTAAAGTAACCGTAGCGGTACAGGAAACCGATTGCACACAAGTCGGCGTTGCTATCGGAAGCTTCTTTCAGGTAGTCACCGGCAAGTACACCCAGACCGCCGGAATATATCTTAAGTACATGGCTCAAACCATACTCCATACTGAAATAAGCCACGGACGGGCGCTTGCTGTCAGGCTTCACATCCATGTATGTGCGGAACTTGGAGTATACGTCATCCATTCTGCGCAGAATAACTTTGTCATTTGCGAGTGCCTCGAGTTTAGCATAACTCATACGTTCCAGCAGAAGTACGGGGTTCTGTCCCACTTCTTTCCAGAGAGCAGGGTCAAGGTCTCTGAACAGTTCGGTGGCTTCATAATTCCATGCCCACCAGATGTTATGTGCCAGTTCAGACAGTTTCTCCAGTTCGGCGGGAATGTGCGATTTCACATTCACATCTTTCCAGTTAGGAGTGTTTACATTACTAACTTTAATCTTCATTGTATGATAACTAATTGATTAATAATTCTTTTATTTTAGTTGACGCTTCATGGCATTGCGCAGTGCAATGTCGTAAGCCTCGTAATAATATTGTATAAAGTGCTTCCACAAAGCCTGCTCTGCCACCTGGCCTGCACGCTTGCGTATTTCCTTGATTTCGGCTTCCGTCTTGGTAGAGAACAAGGCTACGGTGTCCTTGATGCCGTCTGCCACTTCGGAATAGTTATAGTCCGAACGGTGCAGCACTTCCACTCCGTCGTTTATGCCATGCTGGTTTTTCAGGCTGTTCACCCAAAGTCCGAAACCGGCAAGGTCGGTGGTGATGGTAGGCACCCGGAAAGCCACGCTCTCCAGCGGGGTATATCCCCACGGTTCATAATAGGACGGATAGACACTGAGGTCCTCGCCTAAAATCAAGTCATAATAATGCTTGTTGAGGATGCCATCGTGACCATCCTGATAGCAAGGTACAAAAATTACTTTCACCTTATCTTCGGGACGATTGCCCATACCGAGGTATTTCAGCATATCCAGCACCTGGTCGTGCGTCATATTGTGCAGCCAGTGGGTGATGAAAGGACACTGCAACGGTTCGGTGAACTTATCTTTGCTCTTCAAGCGCTTCTGCAAGTCCTCGCGGGGGTCTCCCACCCAGCTGGGCACGTTGACAAACGCCAATACTTTCTTCTTTAAATCTTTATCGCGGTTCAGCCGGTTCAATGATTCCAGGAACACATCGATACCCTTATTTTTGAACTCATAGCGTCCGCTGGTACCGATAATCAGCGTATCGTCGCCCAAGTCCTCACCCAGCAGGCAGTTTGCCACACGCAGCATGGTGGAACGGGCACGTTTGCGCTTGCCGGTAAAGGTGGCGCCTTTCGGTACAAAATCATCTTCAAAACCGTTCATCAGCACAACATCCGCAGGCTTGTCAAGCAATTCCCTGCATTCGTTGTTTGTGATTTCGCTCACAGTGGTGAAACAGTCCACATAGTGGGCCGTCTGCTTTTCAATGGAATGTTTGGACTGCATGTTCAGCTCCTCCGCCATCTGGTCGCCGTTGTAGGCGAAAAGATAATCGTAAAGCGGCTTGTTGTTGCCAGCTATGGAGCGGCCGATGGACGTGGCATGGGTGGTGAAGATAGTCCCTATCTCGGGAACGGCAGACTGAAGATAGAGGGCGGCCATGCCGGTCATCCACTCGTGTGCCTGGAACACCACTTTGTCCGTTTCCGTCAAATTATAGCGATAGAAGCTCTCTATCACCTTGCCGGTAGCGAAAGCAAACATGGATGCTTCGTCATAATCACCATATCCATGCAGTGAATCCACCTGATAGCGGTTCCACATTTCTGTATAAATCTCATTTTTTTCTGCAAAGAACGGTTGGAAATCAACCAATATAACAATAGGTTCTCCCGGAATGTTCCAGCGACCTACGCGGACGGAAAGATTGTCTTTCAACGCTGCATGTTTTTTCCACGCTGCACAAAGGTTATCAGACTCAATGAACAAAGGGTTCTCTTTTCCCTGCCAGAAATCCGGCCCTATAAAGAATAATCTATCGCGAAATTTAGTCTGTAAAGTATTTGCCCTTGTAGACAAAACTGTATAGATACCGCCTACTTTATTACACACTTCCCAACTCGCTTCGAAGATGTAATCGGGGGTAAGTAGTTCTTTAGTCATATTATGTTATAATCTCTTTATCTTAATTACGGCTGCAAAAGTACGTATTATTCTTTGAAAAATAGCCTTTTAATCGAAAAAACTGATTAAATATGCATAAACAATCGTTTGCGGAATGTCATAGTTTAGCCACAAAAGCCCCATTGACTCGCCCATCCATGCATTTTTCGTCTAAAATTCCCGAAGTTTCAAAAAAGAATTTCTGGAGTTTTCAGTTGAAGCCCCAGGAATTTAAACAAAAAACCCCAGGGATTTCAATTGTA
>OGPF01001110.1_pt1 | contig 13275 bp, 16 predicted proteins | sample 1552871 | NCBI WGS metagenome assembly OGPF01 (sample SAMEA2580276, study PRJEB22360) | human gut metagenome | biome: human gut; feature: human-associated habitat; material: faeces | place: Denmark | collected 2008/2010
TGCTGAGCTGCTTTCTTGTAATCAATTTCTAAGTTGTCCATAATATAAAAACTGTATTAAACTACTTTTATTGTAGCTTGACACAGTTTAGTTTACACTCTCGCCATTCTGTCGGCAATCGATATTCACCCAAATGTTTTTCCTGTGTCGTCATACGTCACTCACGTTATTTTTTTACTTATCCAAAAAACTGACAACCTCTGGAATCTCTTTATTCAAGAAGTCGTACCAAAGCTGAGGGCTATATCCCAAAGATGTATGATGAATCATATAGAACGGCAGCTTGTAGCCGTCAGCAAATTGCAATTCACCTTTCTTAGGATAAGAGTTGTTGATTTTTTCATCCAATTTTTGGATAGAATATTTCACATCTTTCTCTTCAAGAGCATTCATGCCATTGTCGTTTCTTAGACCAACAAATATGCAAATATCTGGCTTGATGATTTGCACGACATCAGCTAAGCACTTCCATGCCGTCTCGTAATCAGCCAAAGAGGGTACCTCATCTATACCTTTCATAGGCTCCTGTATAAAGTTATAAGAAGCTATTTTGTTCCAAAAGCCCTCGACATCCATGTCGCTTTCATCCAAGAATGTTTTCTGAAGGTTTGTATGGAATTTCCAGCCACCTTTTTCTATTGCACAATTAATGATTCCTCTTGTATACTCCTTGTCTGTAACACATCTATCATATTCCTCTGGGCAGAATTCGCCTTCGTCATTCACCGTATAGTGCGAGTCTCCCATGATAAGCACACGCTTTGGTGCCGAAGCATAGTTGCAACCTATCCAAGGATAGTGTACAAGATTCTCAACCTTATCAAACTGCGAATCAAATTGTCTGTCTGATGTTGTCATAATATCCTAATTTCCGCAACACTTTAATTCAATATTATTTATAAGAACCAGAGCAACAAAAAGTTGATTAGTTTTTTGACATGTCAGAATTCTCATTTATCTTAGTGTTGCATTTAAAAACAAATGAAACTCTGAATGACACGGCAAAAATACAAATAAAATCTAAGAAACACACTCCTTTTGGGGATTTTTTTTCAATTATGGAGCAATTTGATGCTTTTTTAGCTCAAACCATAGATTCCACCTTGGGATTGAGATGTACATTGTTTGATTATCAACATAGTGAGATTCTACGCTCTCTGATATGCGTATATCTTTGTGGTGGTTCATGTCTTGAGGATATTTCAACACACCTTATAAAACATTTTATAAAAATATCACAGCCTTCAAAGATATTTTTAATCTGTGCCATTTTTTTGCACACCATTGCACTACCTTTGCAATAAATTTTAAATGTTAAGTGTATGAAACTGAAAGAACTTTTACTTAGTACGGATTTTGATATGTTGATACCAGCCTTGAAAAAGGAAGGATATTTGGGCATCAGACAATATCGTGAGGCATACGACATCCTTTGCCATCTTATTCCTGCGGATGAATCCGAGATTAAGGACACCCAAATACGTGTAGAGTGGGTTAAACCTGTTGAAGGCTATGAGGATGAAGAGCCATATATTAATGTATACAATTGTGAAGGTGATTTTTGGGAATGTAATGTTGCCAAGGAAGTTATTGTTGACGATGCCTGTAGACTTACTAAGGAAGAAGTCATAGCCAAGATTCTTTTGAGTTGTACTTTCTATGGCTATACGCCACAGACTACCCAAGATACCTTTGAGGACAGAATCGAGCACAAGATGCACACCTGTTATGGAACTATGGCGAGAAAGTTAAAACAAAAGTTCTATCTCTATTATTTGCCCGGACATAAAAAGAGAGAGGTTCTCAAAAGAATGAGACTCGCATCTCTTGATAGTATAGCCATGAGCATGGAGGACTGGAACTATTGCAAGAAGAGAATCGCCAAAGCATCCAATATCAGAAAGAAGCGTGACTATCGTATGCAGAAGAGAATTGACTATCTAGACTATAGAGAAAAATATGAAGGTCTCCGGGATAAGTTCATGGGTGGAAAGGACATCACTTTTCATGACATGGACTTCATCTATGATGGTTTCTCTATGTTACTAACCAACATGGAGACTCATACTTATGGAGAAAGCAGCAGAGTGGATTATCTGAAGAAACTGATAAAGTACATCGAGATGGATTCAGACTATGAGTTTTTCAATCCGCAGAAGCTTGTTGTATTATGCAAGGTGCCTTCACAACACCCACTCTCCTCCGATGAAAAAGAAGAAATCAGGAATGAGTTCCACAAGTTAGCAGGAAAAGGAAAGCTCATCTTTGGTTTATCAGAGATAAAAACTGAGGTGGCTGACATCCATTTCACTATACTCGTTCAGAAATATGAGAAACGCCTTATTATAGATGTCAATGACCTTATTTGCGCAATACCATAATTTAATATTTTTTATAAGCACCTGAGCAACAATAAGTTGCTCAGGATTATGTCATGTCAGAAATTTCACTTATCTTAGTGTTGCATTAAAAAAACAAATAAAACTCTGAATGACACGGCAAAAATACAAATAAAATCTATGAAACACACTCCTTTTGGGGATTTTTTTTTCAATTATGGAGCAATTTGATGCTTTTTTAGCTTAAACCATAGATTCCACCTTGGGATCGAGATGCACATTGTTTGGTTATCAATATAGTGAGATTCTACGCTCTCTGATGTGCGTATATCTTTGTGGTGGCTCATGTCTTGAGGATATTTCAACACACCTTATAAAAATTTTATAAAAATATCATAGCCTTCAAAGATATTTTTAAGCTGTGCCATTTTTTGGCACACCCTTGCACTACCTTTGCAATAAATTTTAAATGTTAAGTGTATGAAACTGAAAGAACTTTTACTTAGTACGGATTTTGATATGTTGATACCAGCCTTGAAAAAGGAAGGATATTTGGGCATCAGACAATATCGTGAGGCATACGACATCCTTTGCCATCTTATTCCTGCGGATGAATCCGAGATTAAGGACACCCAAATACGTGTAGAGTGGGTTAAACCTGTTGAAGGCTATGAGGATGAAGAGCCATATATTAATGTATACAATTGTGAAGGTGATCTTTGGGAGCACAATGTAGCCAAGGAAGTTGTAGTTGCCGATGACTGTAAACTTACTAAGGAAGAAGTCATAGCCAAGATTCTTTGGAGTTGTACATTCTACGGCTATACACCGCAGACACTCAAAGATACATTTGAGGACAGAATCGAGCACAAGATGCACACCAGTTATGGTACTATGGCTAGAAAACTAGAACAAAAGTTATACTTCAACTATTTGCCTGGCCGTAAGAAAAGGGAGATCCTCGAAACCATGAAGCCCGCTTCTCATGATAGTATATCCATGAGCATGGAGGATTGGGACTACTGCAACAGAAGAATCTCCCAAGCATCCAATATCAAAAAGAAGCGTGACCATCGCTTGGAGAAGCGAATTGATTATCTCGATTATCGAGAAAAGTATGAAGCTCTCCGAGAGAAGTTCTTGGGTGGTAAAGATATTTCCTTCCATGACATGGACTTCATCTATGATGGTTTCTCTATGCTGCAAACCAACATGGAGACTCATACCTATGGAGAAATCAGCAGAGTGGATTACCTGAAAAGACTGATAAAATACATAGATATGGATTCAGAGAATGAGTTTTTCAATCTGCAGAAGCTAGTCGTATTATGTAAGGTGTCTTCACTTCATCCTCTTTCTTTGAAGGAGGAAGAAAATATCAAGAGTGAGTTCCAAATGTTGGCAGGAAAAGGAAAATTAGTCTTTGGTACGAGAGAGGTAAGTTCCGGTGTAGTTGATTTGCATTTTACGATACTTATTCAGAAATACGAAAAACGTCAACCATAAACCTACTCGGATGACTACAGGCATTTCTTTGACTGATATTTAGAAGACTTGTCACCAAGGTGGAAACCTTTCTCTATTGACCTCCATCTTGGTTTTTAAGTTCATTAAACTGTGAGACATTGTAAAACTCCGTAAAAGCACCACCCTTGCTTTGATTTCCTCAAGAATGAGCATGACCAAAGACATGAAAACGAGGTTGAGAACGATAGACCTCTAACAAAAGAGGAAGGCTTCCCCTACCCTCGTCAAGTATGCCTTCCGGTGGAATATGGGTTATCAGGAAGTCCATTTTGCCAGCAAGGTGGATATTTGACTCCTTGCTTTGCAAACTTCGCGTGGATATATTCCCAAAACTTATCCTATCAAACTCATAGCAAGTATCATGGAGGAAGACAATCTCCCTTGTCAGCAGGAACTTGGCTTGCTCTGGACTATCTTCCAAGAGTAACTCATGATTGCCAGCCACAAAAATATAAAGTTTGGCGGGATGGCTTAACAACCAGGAAAAGAAGTCCTCCATGCCATCCTTGCCAAAGCCAGACACTACACCGCCAGCACAAAGCAGGATGTCAGCTTCTTCAAGGATATGAAGCCACTTGTGCATTCCATGAGAGTCAGAGAACGCAAAAATCCGATGTTCCTTATAGTTGAATAGCATAAATCTAAATCTTATAAAGTTAATACTTCAATGGTGAATGTGGGCGGAATCTCTTCCGACCACATTTTTTGCATTGGCTTCCTATTTCATTTTTTAAATGATACGAGACCTGTTTTCTTATTTTTCCTGACACACTTTATAAACATCAAACCATAAACCATGCAACATGTCAAGCAGTTTGATTTTATCGTCTGAAGATATGGGTAAGCCGGCAATGTCCTCTGGTTCGAAGCTGAAGGATGAGACTTCATTTTTTAGCTCTAGCAAGAGCATATCCATTCGTTTCTCCAAGTATTGTTTCAACCAAGAGAGTTCGTCAAAATCACAAGTTGGAATTTTGATGTTTGATACATATTTTTGTTTCTTATCACCTGTCACTGAGTACAAATTCGCAAACCATATATCGCCAAAGCCAACACTCAAACTGAGTTCTATGCTATATATCTTTCCCGTATAGGAAAAAACATACTCACTTTGAGCTTCATCACCTATGTCAAAGTCAACCCATTGATTCATCTTCATATACTTGAATGATTAACAATAGTTGTTCTTCACTTGTGCCCAATGTCTTCTGTACAAGATCCACCTTTGTTGTGTCCATAAATGATTGTGACACAGACATAAGTTGAACAAGTTCTCCCATCAGCAAAGGATATTTTACAGAGGTGACGATTCGCATAGACACCTTATTATATTTAGCCCAATCCACCAGGGTGTATTGCCTAAAAGATCGGCAGATAGCCTCTGCCCTGCTCTCTCCTTTCATTGGAAAGGAATAGATACGGCGTTTTACCGATATTCCGTGTTTAGTTTGTTCCATGATTTCTTGTTACTTTACATCTATGGCACAAAGGTAGTCTGAAAATGGGAAAAATTACTGCACACCTAAAAAATATTTTAGATGTGACAACATTTTACACAGGAAATATGTTCCTTTGCCACAAAATAAATATACAATGAAGAGGAGGAACATATGGGGGCAATGCTTCATCTATAAACAGATTTTCTTGCCGCCCAAGATTGTGGTTTTCCCATTGGAATTGATAGACGAGATTATCCTACATGAAATGAGTCATCTCAAATTTATGCATCATAGGAAACAATTTTGGGAGTACTTTAGTTTCCTGCAAGGAAGAGATGCCAAACTATGCAAGATGAAGAAAAGTGTATTTTTCGCCAAATACGACGAAATGATAGAGTTCTTACTAAAATAATTGGCAATTGTGCAACATTATTTCTCACTTTTTCATTATCTTTGTACCAAAATTTAAAAGTATAGAATATGGCTATCAATCAATTGAACAAATATGTCTGGCTCGTAGAGACCATTCATCGAGCAAGAAACAGGGGTGGCATTACCCTGAAGGAGATTCAAAGCAGATGGTTGGACTCTGACCTCAGTGAGGGAACGGAACTTTCACGGCGTACCTTCATCAATAATCTCCATGCCATCGAGGAACTGTTTGAGATTAACATCGAATGTAGTAGCGGATTCCGTTATCACATAGAGTATGGCAATTGCTTCGAGGAAGGAAGCACCAGGAACTGGTTACTCAACGCCTTCTCACTCAACGCCATGGTGGGCAACAGTCGCAAACTCAAGGAGAGGGTTCTCCTGGAGGACATGCCATCTGGCAGGAACTTCCTGGAGGATATCATCAAGGCGATGCGCGACAACCACGTTATATTCATCTCTTACTACAGTTACTATAACGAGAAGTATTATGAGTTTGACATCCATCCTTATTTCGTGAAGGCTTTCAAGAAACGTTGGTATGTGGTCGCATATAGTCCTGGCACGAACGATATCCGTTGCTATGCACTTGACCGTATGGAGAATGTCATCATCTCCGAGGAAATGTTCAAGATACCTAAGGATCTGGAACCAGCTGAATACTTCAAGGATTGCTTTGGAATCATCAACAACAAGGATTCCGAAGTTCAAAAGGTAGTGCTAAAGGTAGATGCCTTCCAGAGTAACTACATACGCAATCTTCCTCTCCATAACTCTCAAAAGGAGACAAAGCGAACTGACGAGTACTCTATCTTTGAGTATCACCTGAAACCAGAGTTTGATTTTGAACAGGAGATTTTCTCGAACATGGACGCCATGGAAGTGTTGGAACCTCTATGGCTAAGAGAAGAGGTGAAGGAAAGAATAAAAATTCTTGCAAGTAAGTATCTTTGAAAGGCAACCCATCAATGTTCTTTTGTCAAGGGACTAAATATCCAGTCCCTTGACACAATCTATAGCTTCATCAAACATTATTGAGAAATCATTTAAAGTTTTACCGTTCAGCAAGTCTTTTATAGTCTGTGCATTATTCCAATTACAATTTCTTCTAAAATCCTTATGAATCCATAAATCACTATCCCAATTTTTTATTTTGGAGGTTATAGAATAATGCTCCTGTACTTTTTCCCAAATGGGAGCAGGTATATCAGAACGTTTACTGTTGCCTTTACAAACAAATCCAAAAATCAAGCCATCTAACCCTTGACGGTCAAATTGAAACGCAAGGTCAAAGTACTTCCAACCTGTTTTTTGAAAATGTGCACCAGGATATATATCTGACACCCAATTTCTCTTATAATTACCACAAATTTCCAAGCCTTTACTTTTTGCTAAATCTTTCAGCTTTGGAATAAACTCATCATTGATAATATGATTTATCAATTTCTCTTTGCTATTGATTATATCAAATACAGCATCGAGATTTTCTTCTTTGCTCAAGATATCTAATAGTTCCTTATTATCTTCCATAACGTTATTTGTTAATATGTCAATAGTACTAATATATTGATTGATAGTTTCTCTCACGAGTGGAGTTCTTGAAGACAACTCCACGCAACGATCAAGCCATCCTCTAATATCATTCTTATAGGATAGGCAAACTATATCATTTTCCTTTAAGTCTTCACCCAAAGAGTCTTTTGAAGGAGAACAACCATCCAATGTCAAGTAAATCAATACAAATGATTTTTCCGTATCGTTTCCTTTTTGTGACATTCCATAATTCCAGTATCTTAGCATCTGATGATGTTGGTCACCAGCATAGATTTTATTTTCTATGATAATACTATGCTTGCTATCGGTAAGATAAATATCTATTCTGCCGCCTTCACTATCTGTCTGCCTACCTATATATTTCTCTACTTCTACAGAAGCGATAGCCGTGTCTAATTCTAAACTATCTGCAGATATTGCAGGAAACGATTTTTGTAGCATTTTCAAAAATGCCTCAAGGAATTTTCCTCTTTGTCCGTGACTTCCTTTTGGATTCAGCAGGTTTGCCAAAAACATAGAGTGTAGATGGACTTCATCGGACATGAAGCCTAAATCATTGAAAATATTAAAGCTTTCACCACGCTCAAATTTTTCTTTTCTTTGTTCTTTTATTTTTTGTGAAACTATTCGAACTTGGTTTAGAATATTGATTATATCATTCATCGCATTATAAACTATAATTGTTTACCTTATAAACGAGATTCCATATAAATTATTGTAGAAGTTGTTATTTTTGCCAATGAAAATGATTACGCAAACACTCTTGGTACATAAGGGCACGACGATTCATGTTATTTATCTCCTTTTCTGGATACCAGTAAAAATAAGCCATGAAAACCATCACCATAAGGATATAAAGCGCAATAAATTTTAGGGCACCATAAAACCAACGTTTCATTTGACTGATCTCTTTGGTATTTAAGATTTGAATTGCAGCTCTCACATCAGCCTTATCAAGACCTTTGCTACCATCAACTTTTACAAGATGTTCACGTTGATTGAACAGGATATCCTCTTCATCATCTAAAATGACATAATGATAAGGCTCCTTGGCATTCAATCTCAACCATTCTGCAATCTCCAAGCCTTTACACCCATGTAAGCCTTGCCATTCCTCCTGCCCATCTACATTGCTAAAGTTAGTGGAATTGCAAGAAGGTGTCAAACCTATGACTTCGCCTTGCATATGGTGTTCCTGCCACAATTGCTGTATGTACTCCATGCCTTGCAATCGCCATGTGGAAGAAATGACGACCTTAGCATCAGTTTTTTCCAACAAGCGGCGTAAATTAGCCATAGCGTTTTTGTCAAACTTATCATTTTGAGTATTGATCACTCCATCGAAATCTAAAAATATATACTTCTCCATACTTTTTTGTTATATATCAGCCGTTAGAATCCAATTTTTCTCTTAATACGGCTCCCTTCCAGTCTTTCACTTTCACAAAACTCAGCAAGGGATTTGACCATGTTCTCAGACTTGCCATGCAATATCGTCTGGATGGTAAAATGACGGGCGATGTTCTCTATTTCACCTCCGCTGAAATCATACTTGCCCGCCAGGTAACTGGCGTCGGCATCATTCGAAGGCGGAATCATCGCTTGCCAAATCTGAGTACGGCAATTCAAGTCTGGTTTCTCAAACTGTATCTTATAGAGGAAACGGCGCTCGAAGGCCTTGTCCATGTTCTCTGCGAGGTTGGTCGTGGCAATGAGGATGCCATCCAACTGTTCTATCTCCTGAAGGATGATATTCTGAATACTGTTTTCCATCTTCTCAACGGCTCTTTCCGCCCCCACCTGACGCTTGCCGATGATGGCATCAGCCTCGTTGAAAAGCAAGATGGGTGCCTTGGCTAATTGTTTCACCTTCTTCTTATAATCATCGAAGATGCCCTTGATATTCTTTTCGCTCTCGCCTACCCACATACTCTTAACCTCTGAAACGTTCACCTGAATCAAGTCACGACCAGTCTTCTTGGCTATCTGAAGCACAGTCTCTGTCTTTCCTGTACCAGGCGCACCATAGAAAAGGCAGGCAAAGCCGCTTCTGAAGTTGGTTTCTTTCAATCGATTTTTGATACGCTGGAAATGCTCCTCATCCAAGAGGGAAGTTAACTCTTCCACTTGCCTTTGTTCTTTGCTATTGTAGAATAGTTGCTTGGGGCTGATGTCCTCAAAGGATAGCATGCCACCCTTCGGGCGAGAACCACGCATGGATGATAGGTTGAGTTCCGAGAAAAGCTGTTTCTTGGCATCATCCGTAATTTTGAACGACTCTCTATCCACAAAGCCATCGTCATTGGTATATTCAATGAACTTCTCCACAAAAAACAAGTGATCACCTTGACTCAAGCCCCGCTTTGCGCATCGCCATTCTGCATCGCCTTCTTTATATATAAATTCCAAGTCGTGGTATCGGATGTTATCATCGCATCTGTCAGCAAACAAGGCCATGATGGCACTGGCACGCTTGGATATGTCCAGTTTATCGGAGACAAATCCAAGATATGGGTCTGCCTCCTGATAAAACTTCTCACCAAGTGAAGAACCCTTGGCCTTGTCTACGAAAATCTCGAAGGCTTGGAGCAAGTCCATCTAATCCATACCTTTCTTACATGACGTTTGCATAACCATAATAGCACTACATTAATACATATAATTTTCTCCATGAGGGAAAGACTTTTGAAGTCAGTTCCTCCCAAGATTGTTCTCAAATAAGGTCTATTTTCCATACTTGTCTATATTTAGAAGGCGATATCATCCTCTTCCTCATCCTCACCATTTGGGAACATGACGCTTCTCTCATACTCTGGATCATAGAATTCATACTCATCCTTCACCTGTTTGATTTTCTTCTGGACGGAACAAATCTTCTCCAACTCCGGAAATTGAAGATGTTCACGATTGAACTCCAATATCTCGTTCAGCTCTCTCTCAAAGGAGCAAACCTCTGATTGAAAGTCATCCATGTCAAACTCGGAATCATGGAAGAGGTCATTATCTAGGGCCTCGTCCAAACGGTTTTCCATCTTATCCAATTGCTCTTTTATAGTTTTGTTCATGATGCTTTATTTTTAAGTTATATGTTCGATTTATGAAATAAAAATCTTACCTGATGAAAGATTCATTTTTCGTAGGAGTCTGAGAGTAACATGATTTGCTTCACCTTGGAAAGCAAATCTTTCTCTGTAACTTCTAAGTTCAAAGATGCCCCATTCCCTGTTATATTGACACCTAAAACACCTGCAAGTTTTATCAGATGTTTCGTACTTCCACTCTTTACAAAAAGACAAATAGACCATTCACCATAAGTACAATAAAGGGTTATATAAATGGGCCTGTTGTCATACATGATTTGATAACCATATTTTTCAACATATGGAATCTTGCCATCGAAGGTTTCCGCTATAAAGGAAGCTATCTCCTCGTGGAACTTCTTCTTAAAAACGTTGGCGTATTCTTCTGAAATCTCATCCTTGGCACAGATAATCTGCTCCTGGGCATCTTCCAAATCATCAAGCAAATCGTCTAAAGCCGAGCATTTTTCGATAATGTTCAGTCCTTTTAACTTCGCCATTTCTTTATTAATATCAAACTTCTCCATTGTATATCAAATAAAAATTCTGGTGCAAAGATAGCCCACACCTGAGTAAATTCGTTTCACACAACAAAAACTTTTTTCATGCGCAATGATTTTTCTCACGTTTCATCTAATTTTGCAGAAAATTTAATGAGCAAACATGAATATGCTTGTTACGGCAACACATCTTGTTGCTTTTTGGGATGGCAAATCTCATGGAACCAAGCACATGATAGAAATTGCCAAGGAAAAGGGCATACCAGTATGGATATAGAAATATTAAAAATTTGGCTAATACATATATAATTAGTAACTTTGTACTCATGAAGAATTTTGCAGCGATAGATTTCGAGACTGCCAACCAGCAACGAACCAGCGTTTGCTCCGTAGGCATTGTGATAGTAAGGGATGGTGAGATTGTGGATAGCTACTACAGTCTCATCAGGCCAGAGCCTGAGTATTATTCCTATTGGAATACTAGGGTGCATGGACTTACCATGGAGGATACCATGAACGCCAGGGTATTTCCAGAGGTATGGGCTGAGATTCAGCCAAAGATTGAGGGATTGCCATTGGTAGCTCACAACTCTCCCTTTGACGAGGGATGCCTGAAGTCTGTGTTCCAAATGTACCAGATGGACTATCCCGATTATGAGTTCCATTGCACATGCCGAGCCTCCAGAAGAAAGTTGGGATCTCTCCTAACCAACCACCAACTACAAACTGTAGCTGCTTATTGCGGGTACGACCTAACCCAACACCATAATGCCCTGGCTGACGCAGAGGCTTGTGCTTGGATTGCCAGAAAACTACTATAACTCTTACAACTCATTTTAATGTTTTTTGTCACAAAATGACAATAGCACTACAAGGGAGTTGCTTTCACGGGTTCATACCGTGAAGCACTCTTTTTGGATTGGTACATCTCTCATTATCCAATAAAAATGTGTATGGAGAAAATAATTCAATATATTTTCAGTAAAAAGCAATATATGGAAAGATAGTTAACCAATATCACAACTAAAATGTTAATTAGTAATAAAGTTCTTACTAAGAAGTTTCTTACTAAGAAGATTATTACTATCTTTGCATTCTATAATAAAGAAAAAAGAAACGATTATGATAGAAAATCCATTTGAATTCGGTAGAGCTGTGGAAGATGAATATTTCACCGACCGCATAAACGATGCTAAGCGTTTGGAAGCCAATCTTACACATGGCATCAATACCATCATCATCTCTCCTAGAAGATGGGGAAAGACTTCTCTTGTCAAGAAAGTGATAAGCCAGTCAAAGCGGAAAGATATTAAGTTCATCTTTATTGATGTATTCTCATGCAAATCCGACTATGAGTTTTGCAAGATGCTGGCAACGGAAACCATCCGTCAGACATCTTCCAGATGGGACGAATGGGTTCAGATGGCAAAAACCTTTCTTTCCAACATTACTCCAAAGTTCTCCTTCGGTACTGATCCTATGAACGACTTTTCCCTGTCTTTTGCCTGGAATCCAAAGGATAACCCTGAAAGGGAAATCTTGCAGCTGCCAGAGAAAATTGCAGAGAAGAAAGGTATTAAAATAGTTGTGTGCTTTGATGAGTTTCAGCAGATAGCTGACTTCAAGGACTCGCTTACCTTCCAAAAGAAACTGAGAACAGTATGGCAGCACCAGAAGTTGACTACTTACTGTATGTTTGGAAGCAAGAAGCATCTGATGACTAAGCTGTTCCACACCACAGAATGTCCATTCTACAAGTTTGGCGACATCATGTTTCTCGACAAGATACCGGAAACAGAGTGGATTCCTTTCATCTGCGAGAAATTCAAGAATACAGGGAAGCATATAGAAGAGAAACAAGCTCTTAAGATTTGCCAAGTCTCGGAAAACCTGTCTTCGCTCGTCCAACATCTGGCATGGCTCACCTGGTACAAGGCTAGTCCGGAAGTTACTGATCAGATGATAGATCAAGCTATCGATGAACTTTTGGATCAAAATCGCCTGTTCTATCAGCGTGATATGGAAACCATGACGATTTACCAGAAGAATTTCCTCATAGCGGTGGCGAATGGCATCAATACCGGACTTTCCCGTAGGGAGGTACTGAATGAGTATCGCCTGGAAAACTCAGCCAATGTGCAGAGTATCAAGAAGGCATTGATTGCTAAAGATTTCATAGATGTGGATGGAGATACAGTATCTTTCAACGACCCATTCTTCAAACTTTGGATCAGAAGAAACATTGCGCAGCTTTGATGGAATAAGAATATACTAGTTACATTTAAAGAGAGTGTACCATAAAAATAAGTCCGTAATAAAGTATCTGCGAAATTCCACCCGCACAGGGTGAAAATACGATATCAGTGGAATCCGACAACCGCCGGATTCCACTTTTTAATTTAAA
>OGPF01001136.1_pt1 | contig 13039 bp, 8 predicted proteins | sample 1552871 | NCBI WGS metagenome assembly OGPF01 (sample SAMEA2580276, study PRJEB22360) | human gut metagenome | biome: human gut; feature: human-associated habitat; material: faeces | place: Denmark | collected 2008/2010
TCGATTGTAAATCCTCTTCGGATTTAGGGAATATTGATGGATTTATATCGCTATAATTAATTGGATCCAAATCACAACTATTCAGGAAGGGAACCAACAGCAACAACAGTGTGAATTTTCGAAAAATCTTTTTCATTGTATTCCGTATTATATTGTTGTCTACTAAAATTTAATATCTACACCGAACGTGAACGTTCGGGCATTGGGATAAGAAGCCGCATAAGAATCGGTTTCAGGATCGAGACCTCCGTAAGGAGTAAAAACACATACGTTGTTCACGTCAAAATGGAAACGCATATTCTGGAAAACCTTACGAGTAGTTACCGTAGAAGGAATAGTATAACCCAATGTTATATTTTGTAAGCGGATATACCAAGCATCTTCATAGAACCAGTCTCCGTATCCATAAGTCGAACCGGCAAAGAAAGAACTGGGATTTTTTGTCGAAGGTTTATCTGGCAACCAACGGTCGTCAAGGCTTCGCAAGCCATTATAACCATACTGTGCCATTCCCCAAGCATTAACACCATAAGCCATACGGGTGGGATCCATCATTCGACGGTCAAATGAACCATAGAAATTGAAGTTCAAGTCGAAGCCTTTGTACCGGAAAGTATTGTTGAAACCAATTGTAAACCCGGGATCAGCGGTCCCTATCAAACGCATATCGGCATCGTCAATCTGCCCATCGGGTTTTCCGGTCAAAACAAAACGTCCGTTACGAACTACGGGGTCACCAGTCTCAGGGTCACGCAAATAACCGTTCAAGTCCTCAATAATCAACTGACCCGGTCTTAAATCGGGTTGTGCCGCCGGAGCCTCGTCTCCCTCTTGCATAATACCGATGGCCTTACGAGAATAGATTGCCCTCATGGGATCATGGTCTCCTTCATACACCGAAGGTTTCCAATCGGTCGTATGCTCTACCCACCAGTTCTTCACACGAGAGAAAGTAATGTCGGAGAACCAAGAGAAATCTTTTGTCACGATATTTTTCGTATTCAAGGTAAACTCAAATCCCCGACCACCCGTTGTACCAATATTGGCAGCAACCAAAGTCAAATCGTGGTACGTATTTAAAGGCTTAAATGTCAACAAATCCGTTATCCGACGTTCAAAAAATTCGAACGTACCGCCAATGCGTCCATCGAACAGGGCAAAATCCAAACCGACGTTGAACTCTTTGGTTGTTTCCCATTTCAAATCGGGATTCTCCAAACGTCCTAAAAATACACCTGTTTGCGGGCTATTATCCTGTTTATTATATGCCAACTGTGCATAATAAGCTGCAAATGCGTTATCGCCTACACCTCCGGCATTTCCCACCGTACCATAGCTGACACGGGGCTTCAACATTGATACTACCGAGCGGGCAGGTTCCATAAATGGCTCTTCGGCCATATTCCAAGCCAACGCTACCGAAGGGAAATATCCCCACTTGCGATTACGGGCAAATACACTGGCTCCATCGGCACGGAAAGTCGCAGTCAACAAATAACGATCCATGAACGTATATCCTACACGAGCGAACGCCGAATAAATCTTATTCTCACTACCACCTGAACCTACTTGTTTCGTACCTTCCCCAGATTGAAGACTGTTCCATAAAAATGCATCGGTGATAAATCCATTGTTACCGGCGCTTACATAATAGTCCTTATTAAACTCGGCCGACCAACCCACTACCGCATTAATACGGTGGTTACGATTGAACTCTTTCATATAACTACCGGTCGTCTCGATCAGATATTTCTCGCTATCGTTTTCACTAATCGTAGCGATACCGTCGGAAAGGCCTCCATGAAGCGTTTCTTTTGGCATATAGGTCTTACGACTTTGATGAGCCCTATCCATACCCATACTGAACTTGAACACCAAATCTTTGATCGGCTCATAAGTCACATACGCATTTGCCAAGATACGATCCATCAATCCCTTATCCGTATTCAACAACAATGAGGCCGGATTCGGCTGGGGCGGGAACTGCGGGGTGACAGGGTAAATAAAGACTACCAATAATTACCATCTTCATCTTGTGCCGGAATATTCGGATTCATCTGTACGGCAGCCCGAATCATACCCGATTTTTCATATTCAGCAGCCCCCAATTGAGTATTGTCGTTATCAATACGCGATGCCGTAATATTGACACCGGTTTTGAAATATTTATTGATAACCTGGTCCACATTAATTTTTGCCGAATAGCGTTTCATTCCCGAATTCTTAATAATACCACGATTATCATAATAGTTCAATGACATCATGAAGTTGGTAGTCTTACCTCCACCTTGTACACTTACATTGTGTTGTTGCACGCTACCGTTACGGGTAATCAAGTCGAGCCAGTCGGTTCCTTCACCGGCTGCCGCAATCTGTTTATCGGTAAACGACAGTTTATAGGCCAAACCGTTTTTAGGAGAATCGATAGCCTCCTGCAAGGTACGATCTCCATAGGGATAGACATTATTCTCATACATCCACAAATCCCAAGTTGCGGTATTCATGGCGTTCATCCACTCTTTCAGATTATAGACATCGTAATTGTCGGTATATTGCTGAATAGAATAAGAACCCGAATAAGAGACAACAGTACGGCCCTCTTTTCCTCGCTTGGTCGTAATTAAAACCACACCGTTAGCTGCACGAGAACCATAGATGGCCGTAGCCGAAGCATCTTTCAGAACCTCGATAGATTCGATATCGGCCGGATTGATAAAGTTCAATACGCTCTGCGTTCCGGCATCCATTCTTTCATTCGTCGTACTGGGTTGGTCAAGCTCTACGATAGGGAATCCGTCAACCACGTATAACGGAGAAGAACCTCCTATCTCCGTACCTAAACCACGGACCTGAATGTTCAATCCGCCACCCGGTTGGGCACTATTTTGGGAAATCACCAAACCGGCGGCTTTTCCTTGCAAGGCATGCCCCACCGAAGGCGCTACTGCAAGACTCAAGTCTTCGCTCTTCACCGAAGAAACAGATCCTGTCAAATCACGTTTCTTTACCGTACCATAACCGATAACCACAACGTCTTGCAACATTTGCGAATCATCTTTCAAAAGAATGTTTAGAGATGGGGCGGCGGGGACCTCCTGTGACTGATATCCGATAAATGAAATAACGATTATATCACCTTTATTGGCATTTAACTGGAAGTTGCCGTCAAAATCTGTGATAGTACCATTGGTTGTTCCTTTCACCACAACATTGGCTCCAATAATTGGTTCGCCTGTTGTGTCCTTTACAAGTCCTTTAACAGTCATTTGCTGGGCAAATGCGTCTATGGACAAGAAGCATCCTACCATTAACATTAGTAGGACCTTGAACATCAAGTTTCTTTTCATGTCTTTAAATTTAAAGTTAAATAATTATTTCAAGTTTATATTCTCAGTTAAAAAATACCTATTGAAAACTGTTTTCCCAAACAACCTGATTTTCTAATCAATCTCTGTTATAATGTATGTTTTTACCTTTTAGAATGATTGGCGGCTGCTTTAGCTAACCATCATCCTCACTTACTTTTTGTTTTGTTTGTTACAAATGTAGCGGTCTTATAAAGCGATTTTTGAGATAAGAATAAAAATATAAATGATTTAGTGCTAGTGCAAATCATATATAATTGATTCATAGTATAATATACTGATTGGCTTATCTTAAAAATATAACTATATGTGAACTGTTCAAGGCTCATTCGGCTACATTTTATGAGGATTAATGTTAACTGTTTGTCAAAAGATCACTTTCTATAACCTCTTGATGCCTTTTAATTCTGCTTTATCTTTTACCTCTTTAATGCTGATTGCATAACCACCACCGCTTGCTGCGTGTAAGTTCAGTTTGCTTTTGTTGGTCACAATGCCTTTACGGATGGTATATGCCTGTGGATTATCTTTCCAGTCGGCATCTTTTGCGTCTGCATATACAGTTGCGATGTATTTTTTGTCCGGATCAAGGAAATCAAATATCAGTTTTGAAGAATGACCGTTCTCGTCTGCCGTACAGCCGATATACCAGTCGTTGGTTCCTTTAGCTTTGCGGGCAATGGTAATATAGTCTCCCGGTTCGGCTTCCAGATATTTGGTTTCATCCCAGTCAATGGCTACATCTTTTATGAATTGGAAGGCATCCATGAAGCGTTCATAGTTTTCAGGTATGTCGGCAGCCATTTGTAATGGGCTGTACATTGTTACATACAGGGCCAGTTGGCGTGCCAAAGTAGAACGTACCTGTGAATTGTTGGTAGGATTCATTTTGTTACAGTGGGTTTCAAAGATACCCGGAGTGTAGTCCATCGGACCACCTATTAATCGTGTGAAAGGCAAGATGGTAGTATGGTTTACGTTGTTACCGCCAAATGATTCATATTCAGTTCCGCGTGCCGATTCGTTACCGATCAGGTTGGGATAGGTGCGGCATATTCCGGTAGGGCGTACAGCTTCGTGGGCGTTTACCATGATTTTGTAGTCCGCTGCTTTTTTCACCGCATACAGATAGTGGTTATCCATCCATTGTCCATAGTGGTGTTCGCCACGTGGAATAATGTTGCCTACATAGCCACTTTTTACAGAATTATATCCGTTGTCTACCATGAATTGGTATGCCTGGTCCATGTGGCGTTCATAGTTACGTACAGAAGCCGAAGTTTCATGATGCATCATCAGTTTTACGCCTTTGCTTGCAGCGTAGCTTTGAAGTTCTTTCACATTGAAGTCGGGATAGGGAGTTACAAAATCAAACACATAATCTTTGCTTTTTCCGAACCAGTCTTCCCAACCTTCATTCCAGCCTTCTACCAATACTTGGTCGAATCCATGCTCTGCTGCAAAATCAATGTAACGTTTTACGTTGGCAGTGTTGGCAGAGTGTTTGCCGTTAGGTTTTGTTTTGTTGTAATCTGTTTCACCCAGTTTTACACTGGATAAGTCGTCCGTGTAAGCCCATGAGCCTTTTCCCGTAATCATATCCCACCATACGCCGATGTATTTCACAGGCTTGATCCAGGAAGTGTCTGCTATTTTGCAAGGTTCGTTCAGGTTTAACGTAATGCGTGAGGCAAGAATGTTGCGGGCATCATCACTAACGATGACGGTACGCCATGGTGAAGTGCAGGGAGTCTGCATATATCCTTTGTCACCTTGTGCGTCCGGAGTCAGCCATGATTCGAAAATCATGTTCTTGTCATCCAGGTTGAGGTGCATGCAGGCATAGTCTATCAAAGCTGCTTCGTGCAGATTGATGTACAGACCGTCGTCTGTTTTCATCATCAGGGCAGTTTGTACACCGGTGGGGCTGAATGCGGTTTGCGAGGAGTTCTCCGTATAAGCCTTTGAAAACAATCCTCTGATTTCCGACAGGCGGGAAACGGTATAGTCATATTCCTGTGTGTCATAATCTCCCGGAATCCAGTAAGCGGTGTGGTCACCTGCCATGGCAAATTGTGAATGTTCTTCTTTGATCACGAAATAGTTCAAGTTCTTCTGCTGCGGAAATTCATAGCGGAAACCCAGACCGTCGTTGAACAGGCGGAAACGGATGATTATAAATCTGTCATTGGCAGGCTGGTTCAATGTGACCGCCAATTCATTATAATGGTTACGGATTTCCTTTTCTTCTCCCCATACCGGCTGCCATGTTTCATCGTTGGTAGATGTCCGGACATCCTTTATCTCGAAACCGTTATAAAGGTTTGTCTTGATGTCCAGTTTGTCTATGTCTTTTTTATCAGTCCATTCGAAGTCGGTTTTGGCGTTTGCGTCTTCTTTTTTTAATTCCAACCCCAATTTACTGGGTTTGATAACTTCCTTTTGTTTATAGGTCAGTTCATACGTGGGAGTGCCCTGACCATCTAGAGTAAATGTCATCTCCAGATTACCATCCGGAGAGTTCAGTTTTTGTTGTGCATTTGCAATGAATGAGATACAGAGAAATGCGATAAGTGAAAGATTCTTTTTTAAATTCATAATATGTACTGGTATTAAATTATAAGCTTTTACTGGTTGTTTTAAAATTCTAAAACTAGCATTCCACGCCCCGGAAGTGTTAGGTTTTTATTCAAGTCGATATTTTGATCCGTTAAAACATCATGGGCTGATGTTGTTGGAAGTACTTCTTTGTATGGAGTCAGGTTTATGGTTTGCGTTTTGTCTGTTCCATTCATGAGAACCGTTATCGATTTGTTTCCGTATTTTCGTTCATAAACGTAAATCCCTTTGTTGGGAGCGAAGTGTTTCAATCTGCCTTTGGCTATGACTTCATTCCCTTTTCTCCATTGGAGTAATTTCTGCATATAAGTAAAGGCTTCATTTTGCTGCGGAGTACGGTTAGCCTCATTGAAACAGTTGCGTGGGTCATTTTTCCAACCTCCGGGGAAATCACAACGTAACAGACCGTCGCCATTGGCTTTATCTGCAGCCATCAGAATTTCTGTCCCATAATAAATCTGGGGAATGCCACGTGTGGTCAGCAGGAATACAAGTGCTTGTTTGTAGCGGTCAATATTTTGCGTGGCTTCTTCATTTAAATAAAAGCGTGAAGTATCATGGTTATCAAGGAAAACGAGCAGATTCATCGGATCTGCATATACCAAATCCTGAGTAAGATAATCGTAAAGACGATATAATCCGCCGTTCCAGTCAGTTGTTTCTTCGTCAAAGGCTTTGTTCATTTGTTCCATCAGCGGGAAATCCATCACGGTACGGAGATTGGAGTTTCTGGGAGCAGCCAGTCTGCTGTCTTTCTGCCAGAAAGAAACCAGCACATTACTGTTCAACCAAGTTTCACCTACTATGTTGAAATCAGGGTACTCATCGGTCACGGCTTTACACCATTCTGACATCATGTCGAAATCTGCGTAAGGATGTGTGTCTTGACGGATGCCGTTAATCCCTGCATATTCTATCCACCAGATACTGCTTTGGATCAAATAGCGGGCTACATGGCGGTTGCGTTGGTTCAAGTCGGGCATTGATTCTGTAAACCATCCGTCTACGGCTATCTTGCGTTCATAATCAGAAGCGTGGATATCCTGTACACTCGCTGTTTTATAAGAAGTTTGTGTGTAGTTTCCTTTAAAATTGAACCAGTCTTTGGAAGGCATATCTTTGAAAAGATAGTTTTCGCTGCCACAATGGTTGAAAATCATGTCCATAACAACTTTCATTCCTTTGCTGTGTGCTTGTTCTACCAGCTTGCAGAATTCTTCATTGCTACCTAATCTGCGGTCTACTTGATAATAATCGGTAATGGCATAGCCATGATAGGATCCTTCTTTCATGTCATTTTCCTGTATGGGGTTCAGCCAGATTGCCGTAACTCCCAAGTTGGAGAGATAATCCAGATTATTTTCAATACCTGCGAGGTCGCCCCCGTGACGGGCGAACGGATCGTTACGGTCTACCTTTGCTTCCAACATTTCCGGTACGACATCGTTCGAGGGATTTCCGTTGGCGAAGCGGTCTGGCATAATCAGATATAATACGTCACCTGAGTTGAAGCCTTCCACGTTGGAAGCATCTGCCTTACGCTGTTTTATTTCATATGGCACAACAGTTTGCTTTTTACCTTGTTTCAGTGTAATATGAAAAGTCTGCGGAGTAGCTTCCGATAAATCCATATATAAGATTAAGTAATTGGGATTTTCTTGTTTCACAACATCTTTCAGAAGAATGTCTTTAGAAGAGATGCTTACATCACTGGAGGAAATATTGTCGCCATACAGTAGGATCTGTAGTTCGGGATTCTTCATATCCGCCCACCAGAAGGTTGGGGCTACTTTTTTAATTATGGCTGCGGACACTGTGTGTTGCAAACCGAATAACGCGAGTAATGCCATAAGTGCGAATGTTCTTTTCATAATATATAGAAATTAGTGTTTATATCTTCATTTCATTTGGATGTTGCAAATGTAGGAGTGGAATAGCTGAGATTTGAGTACTAGAATAAAAATATAAATGTTTTATAGATTCAACTTATTGATAATTAGGCGCATTTGTCTTTGCTGTATTGCTGAAAATATAAACGTCAATGAAAATATTTTCGTTGAAAAACTTTATTCTAATTACTTATATTTATATATTTGTGAATCTATAATAAGTATATAAGATGAAGAATGTAACCTATTTCTTTATATTGTTTTTGTTGACTTTGACAACTCCTTTGTTTGCTGATAAAAACAGCAATGAAGAAGTGTTGAAAAGGTTGGATCGGGTCATAGATAATAAGACCGCTTGTCATGTGCAGAAGGAAAAAGAGATTGTGGATTTAAAGCAACGTCTTCACCGTTCTAAAGATAATAGGGAGAAATATGAACTTTGCGGTTCTTTGTTTAACGCTTATCTGCATTATCAAGCTGATTCCGCATTGTATTATATTAATGGAAAAATGAATTTGTTGCCTCTGTTGAATCATCCGGAGTTAAAGAATGAGATTGTCATTAACCGTGCCGAGGTGATGGGGGTGATGGGAATGTATAACGAGGCTTTGGAACAATTGGAGCGGGTAGACCCGTTGGAATTGGAACGGGAGACTTTGGCTTATTATTACCGGACCTATCGGGCTTATTATGGTTGGGTGGCCGATTATACCACCAATGATGCCGAAAAAGTGAAATATTTGAAAAAGACCGATGCTTACAGGGATTCTATTCTTATTGCTACTGATCCTTGTGTGGACAGGAGCATTGTATGGGCCGAGAAAAAGATTATTAATGGCAGGGTGGATTCTGCTTTGGTTATATTGTCGGACCTATTGAAAGAAACGCCGGATGAACGGCAAAAAGGGTATATTTACTATACTTTATCCGAGGCTTACGATATGCGGGGAGATATTCAGAAAGAAATTTATTATCTGGCCTTGACCGCTATTACAGATTTGAAATCGTCTATTCGTGAATATGCATCCTTACAGAAATTGGCTCAACTGATGTATGAGGTAGGTGATTTGGATCGTGCCTATAAGTATTTGAATTGTTCAATGGAGGATGCGGTAGCTTGTAATGCCCGTTTGCGGTTTATTGAGGTAACGCAGTTCTTTCCTATTATTGATAAAGCATATAAATTGAAAGAAGAGAAAGAGAGGCAGATTTCCCGTACTCTTTTAATCAGTGTCAGTTTACTTTCTTTATTTTTGCTTGCTGCTATTTTTTATCTGTACCGATGGATGAAGAAATTGTCAGTGATGCGCCGTAATCTGAGTCTGGCTAATCAACAGATGCAGGAAGTAAATGCTGAGTTGGCACAGACGGGGAAGATCAAGGAAGTATACATTGCCCGTTATTTGGACAGATGTGTGATTTATCTGGACAAGTTGGAGTTTTATCGTCGTTCTTTGGCGAAACTGGCAATGGCCTCCCGTATAGACGATTTGTTTAAAGCGATTAAATCCGAGCAGTTCATACGAGATGAACGGAAGGATTTTTATAATGAGTTTGATAAGTCTTTCCTGGAGTTATTTCCTCATTTCATTACTTCTTTTAATGAGTTATTGGTAGAGGAAGGAAGAATATATCCCAAATCGGGCGAGTTGCTGACTACGGAATTGCGTATATTTGCTTTGATCCGTCTGGGAGTGACTGATAGTAATCGGATTGCCCATTTCTTGGGGTATTCTTTGGCAACGATTTATAATTATCGCAGCAAGATGCGTAATAAGGCGATAGGAAACAAGGAAACTTTTGAACAGGAAGTGATGAACTTGTAGAGATATGATTACAATAATACCAGCAAATGTAATATAAGTGTATTCACTGTTATTCCGTGCTTCAGTAAGTATTAGCTCTAACCTTGGGAGTTTGGTCGTATTTATTCTAAATGTGGCAAAATGTAATTGTTCCCCAAACGGATAGCATTACTTGTCCAATAACACAATTGATTTTAGAAGATGGATAAGTCCCGCCTTGGACATTGAGGATAGGCAAGTCGAATATCTTTTCAGTTAACTTGGTCTCGAAACTTTCTAATTGTTGAAATTGGAAAGCACCTATTTTGTCCTCGTTATTATTATTTTCTATTTTGTTCAGGTACTTGTCATTTTCTTCATAAACAGCAATGGCAACTTCATAAATTTCAAACCATGTCTTTGAATCTTCGACCATTAAATTCATAAAACAGAGAGTACAGTACCTATGTGAGAGATAAAAATAGCACCACAACTAGTAAACTTCCAATAAGTGTTCAGCGTATCTTCGGAGATGTTTTGGTAGAAAATAGTAACATTGATAGCATATCTATACAGGTAGATAACCATAGGCTGAAAGACAAAATACTATAAATGTAATAGGAGAGATAGAGTATTGCCATAGGTGGCTTATTTCAATATTGCGGCAATGTCGGTAGGTGCGATAAATATCTTTGGAAATCAATGGAGTGGATTCTGTAAATACGACCTCATTTGTCATTTTGATTTCTTTAGGAACGGTTTTTGTCATCGAATCGCTGATGCTATTGAATGCCTGATAAAAATTATTGGACATAGTACTGATTGTTTGGCATAAATAAAAAAGCAGAGAGAGAATGAGAGTTGAATAACTCAAAATAATTCTCTCTCTGCTTGGGAGTAGTTCTACAGAGAGGAGGATATTAAATCCTTATCTCTGTGTGTTTAGACTTTGATTACTGTGCCGGATAGGGAGTCAGGTTTACAGTAATGGTGTCTTCTACTTTTTCATTTGTTGAAGTAGTGATAGTCAATTTCACTTTGACTGGGGTTGCTACAGATACTTTGTTTGCATCACCAGCATTTGCTGTAAGTTTAATATCTTTACCGTTTATATTTGCTGTCAAATATTGGGTATATTTAGCTTCGACTTCGCAAACTACATTTTGAATATCATCTTGTGTTCCAGAAATGTTATCTACACGGTAATAGATGTTCTTGTCATTCTTATCAGCAGCTTTACCATATTTCACAGTTACTATGTTACCACTACCAGAGATGATAGAAATACCAGCAGGCATAACTGTTGTATAGTTTTTGCTTTCAGCAAACATAACTTTGAAGTCAGCAATCGGGAACTGTACGCCTGCATAGGTAACCTTACCACCTGTTAACGTATAAGCCTTGTTAGTTTCCCCTTTTTCAGTTAATGTGATAGTACCGTTGTCACTAACAGCAATCTTGTCAGCATCATCTTCAATAGCTTTGTATCCACTTACAGTTCCAGCAGAGAAAATGTTGGCTTTAGTGATTTCACTAGCATAAACTGTTACAATCTTATTCAAATAGTATGACGGGTTAAATGTATAAGCTGCTGCCAATGTTGCATCGCTTGGCTTTTCAATAGTGAACGGCAAGTTAATAACAGCAATTGTTCTGAAATAATTGAGTGTTCCAATTTTAACAGCTGCAACAACATTTACCTTAGCTGTAAACTCACCACCATTTTCAATGATTTTGGCTAATTGACTACCGTAATTTGTGTTGAAGTTAACTTTGATACCTGCTATTTGGGCTGCTTCAGTTGTTGTTTTACCTTCAGAGTCAACAGTAGCGATATTCTTAACAAGATCGGTTAGATTTTCAGTTTCTATCTTGCCTGTTTCAGCATTTTCATATACCCATTCTACTTGGGGTTCAAGTACCATTTCTTGATATTCAGCATTCCAAACGACACGTTTGTCTGCACCCATGGCATCGAAGTAGGGCTTTAAGTCAGAGATAAATGCTTGTTCAGCAGTTTCAGTCACTTCTGTTACAACATGCTTCTTGCTTACGATAGAAGTAATTTCTTCTGCATCAGGAGTTTTTTCATTAAAGTTCAAGGTTACATTGTCAGATTTAACCTTACCGAAAACATTCATATAATGAACTGTAAAGTAAACATTTCCTGCAGCCTTGTCATTAAGATTGATAGTCATACCATCGAATGATACGCCATAACGGATAGAGTCTGCTTTTGCTTGAGCATTATCAGCCATTGTGATGTATGAATCGAATAGTTGACCTGCCCATTTTTTTTCAGGGACAATTGTTACAGATTCACCTGGCTTAGCATCCACGTATGATGTGAGATAAGTATCACCTTGCTCATTAATCTGGTATTTACCGAATGGAATATTAACATCTTGGGCATCCACCAAACTAAAATTAAAATCACCATTGAATGGAGAGTAAACATTTTCGTTAACAACCAATGACGCTACAGCATTGCTATTGCCGTATGATTCAACTATTTCATCATTAACAGTAATACCTTCTACAGGAATTTCATACAATCCGGTTGTAGAAGCTGCTCTGCTGCTGCTTAATACTCCACTAAAAGGAACTACTTTTCCTAATTTGATAGGCAGTTCTTCACCTTTAGAGTTTACAGCCTTAACGGTTTTTCCTGATAAATCGTAAGAAACCGGGGATATCTGAACTATAATAGAACTGGTAGATTGTCCTACCATATATTCACCTTTGGCAGGTTTTTCTTTAGAACCACCTTCCCATTTCGGCCATGCTGTTCCTTCTTTAGCAATGCTATAAGCAATATTGAAATTGTTTTCCAATACAGTAATCTGAGCCAATCCTTCGTTCAAGGGCAGACGAACAGATTTTTCATTCTTACCGTCTTTGTCACAAACAACCATGATAACGTAGTTGTTAGGATCAGTAGGATCAGCGTAGTAGTAAGGAACATTTGTTGCAGGAGTAGCGCCGGCAAATTCTTCAAATTCTGTACCGTTCCACAAATACCACTTGCCGTTTTCCTTTTTCACTTCAGGTTGAGCATCCTTGCCCGGTTCACCCTGTGCGCCGTCCTGGCCTACAGCTTTAACGGTAGTCTTCTCACCGTTGCATACCCAAAAACCATCTTCCGAGATAGTCCATTCTGTACCTGCAGCACCTGCTTCACCGTCCTTACCGTTGGTAATGGTGTAGCTGCTACCGTCATTGAAAGCAACAGTGAAACCGCCTGTGGCAGGAGTTACAGAAGTAATCCAGTTGGCAGCATTGATTTTTGCTTCCAGGTCTTTGATTTGACCTTCAACGCCATCCACGCGCGAAGTCAGCTCGTCAATGTCATCATCGTAGTCTTTACAAGACACAAATGTTC
>OGPF01001138.1_pt1 | contig 13024 bp, 12 predicted proteins | sample 1552871 | NCBI WGS metagenome assembly OGPF01 (sample SAMEA2580276, study PRJEB22360) | human gut metagenome | biome: human gut; feature: human-associated habitat; material: faeces | place: Denmark | collected 2008/2010
TGAGCAGCTCCCCCGGGGGGGGGAGCCTTCCCCTGCCCCCCGCCGCCCCTGCCAAAACGCCGGTGCTTACCGATACCTACGGAAGCGTTTCGGTGCTGCTGGACGGCGACATCCGCACCGTTACCATCAAACACACCCCCGAGATCATCGCATGGGCAGAGGATTATGATATCCGTCTGGACGGCGATGTCACTCTGCCCATCCGCAACGCCTATAATAATTATGTAGATGTGTGCATCGGTGAGCTGGGCGCGTCCTTCCATCCCGTAGTCTACCTGCTTACCGAGGACGGTTTTGTGGAGTACGTGGATGTGCTGCGCTGCCTGCTGTATGGGCAGATTCTGCTCTGTGCCGACCCCATCTATATTGCCAACAACGGCACTGCGCTGGCGCTGCGGGACGCCGAGGTCAGCCTGCTGTGTGCAGACGGTACGGAAACAGAGCTTGCCCCCCTGACCGCTGAGTGGAACAGCCCGCAGCAGGTAGATTCCACCGGCAGCTTCAGCCTTGGGGAAGGGGAGAACTGGTGCTGGCTGGACCTGAATTCAGGCGGCGGCTGCCAGCTGGCTACCCACAACAACCGCTATTTCTATCAGGGTGCTGTCACCTATCTGGGCGCTACCCCGGACGGCACCGCGCTGGGCTTCTCTCTTATCCGCGACACCGAAAACGGCCCGGAATGGGTTGCGTTCAGCGCTGCATTGAAGCTTGATTATCGCATTGATTGCCTGATCCTTACCCCCCTGAGCGGGCAGAACCCCTTGACGAACGAAACGGTCCCGCTGGTGCTGACCCACAGCTACGGCTGATAAACGAGCAGGAGGTGCAAGATGAAACACCTGGCACTGTGCGGCGCGCTGGCGGCTTTGCTGGCGGCGCTGCTGGCGGGCTGCGGGGCAAAGACCGCAGCCTCTGCCCGCCCGGCTGGCAGCCGGGAACTGAAATCGACCCCGCCGGATTCCATGCACGCCACCGCGGCGATCACCGAGCAGTACACCCTTGAAAAGGTGGTGCAGGCGGAAAACGGCGGCAAGGTTCGGCTGAACATCCATCTGCCCCGGCTGGAAAGCGACAGCGCCGACGCCGCCCGCATCAACGCCGAGATTGCCCAGCTCTACGAATACGATGTGCAGGAGTACGCAGACTGCCCGGAGGCAGCCGATCCGGACGTGTGGGACATCTGCATTGAGATGAACTGGAATGCCAGCTGGTACGGCGACTGCGTCAGCCTTGTGGTCAGCAGCTGCTATGGCGGTACGGATGCACCCTTCCACAATGGCTGGTGCTTCGACTTTGAAAGTGGAAACCAGCTGACCGTCACCCAGATGCTGCAGCGCATGGGGGCAGACCCCGCTGCGCTGGAAGAGGCGCTTTACCGCGACGTGAAGCGCCGGGATGAGCTGGACCGTCAAGCCGCCATTGAGAGAGGACTGCTGCCCACCGGCAGTCTGAAAGAGGGAAACACCGCATGGTGGACTTCGCTGGACGAGCTGCCCTTTTCGCTGGACGAATCGGGGAACATTTCCTTCGTGGTCCACAGGTTCAGCGCGTCCGGGGAAGAGTATGTGAGCGATGTCCCGGTCATCCCACTGGCCGCGCAGCCGCTGCCGCAGGACTGGGAGCAGCAGGTGCTGGCCGAGTGGATGGCAGTCACGGCGGTGACGCAGGGTGAAAGCTATGCCCCCGCCGACCGCAACGAAAGCTGCACCCTGCGGCTGGAAAAGGCCGAGATCACCGGCACGGTGACCGTCTCCTTCATCCGGGAAACATACGTCAGCCCGCAGATCCAGTCCGCTGCCGAGACCCGCACCGGAGAGCTGAATGCCGGCGCTGTGACCGGCTGGGACGGGGAAAAAAGTCAGGGCTGGAACCTGACATGCCTCAGCGAGGACGGCAGAAGCCGCTGGATCATCTCGATGATGGAGGACGGTTCGCTGCGGATGCAGTCCACCGGCCTCAAAAAGGGCAGTGAGGTCTGGTACGTTTTTCAACGCACCGAGGCATGGGACGACATCGGCTACACCGCCATTCCCCGCAGGCTGTGGGGAACATACCGCGCCGGAGACGAGTCCGCAAAGGGTATCCGCTGGATGACCTTCCTGCCGGACGGCAGCTGCTGTATGAGCGTGGAATGGGACGGGTGGAGCGGCATTCTGACCGGCACCGCAGAGGGAACACAGGGCCGCACCGAGGACGGCACCGAGCTGCATTTTACATTGACCGATCAGAACGGCAAGCCGTGCGAGTTCTGGGCCATTCTGCTGAACGATGACGGCAGCCCCAGCGGCTGCAGCCTGAAATACCGCGCCGGAGAAGTGCTGTTTGACCGGGATACGCGTCCCATTTACTGGAAAAACGACTCTCCGAATCTAACCCCTGTACCGTGATCGAAACCGAACGCAATGCGATGACAAAGCGTTGTCGCTTACACCAAACAAATAACAGGAGGAAATTACTATGGGTCTTATCAAAGCAGGTATGGGCGCACTGGGCGGAACCCTTGCAGACCAGTGGAAGGAATTTTTCTACTGCGATTCTCTGGACAAGGATGTGCTGATGGTCAAGGGCCAGAAGCGCACCTCCCGCCGCAGCTCCAACAACGGCGAGGACAACATCATCACCAACGGCAGCGGCATCGCCGTGGCAGACGGACAGTGCATGCTCATCGCGGAGCAGGGCCGCGTGGTGGAGGTGTGCGCTGAGCCGGGCGAGTTCACCTTCGATGCTTCTACCGAGCCAAGCGTTTTTACCGGCAACTTCGGCGACAGTCTGGCGGAAACATTCCAGACCGTGGCTAAGCGCTTTACTTACGGCGGCGACACCGGCAAGGATCAGCGCGTGTACTACATCAACACCAAGGAGCTGGGCGAGATCCTGTACGGCACCGCCACCCCCATCCCCTTCCGGGTGGTGGTCAGCGAGGAGCGGGGCTACAAGCTCTCGGTGAACCTGCGGTGCAACGGCAGCTTCACCTGCCGCATCTGCGACCCGCTGCTGTTCTACACCAACGTGTGCAGCAACGTCTCCACCCAGTATGACGCATCCGAGATCGCACCCCGGCTGAAGAGCGAGCTGATGAACGCCCTGCAGCCCGCTCTGGCCACCCTTTCGGCCAACAAGGTGTGCAGTATTACGAGATCCCCGCCCACACGCTGGAGATCTCCGAGGCGCTCAACGAGCAGCTGTCCAATGTCTGGCGCAAAAAGCGCGGCATTGAAGTGTTCTCCTTCAACATCAACTCCCTGTCCATCCCGGAGGAGCAGCAGAAGAAGATCACCGAGTGGGAAGAAAACGCCATGACCACCGATCCCACCACCGCTGCCGCCCGTCTGGTGGGCGGTCAGATCGACGCCATGAAGACTGCTGCAGGGAACACCGCCGGTGCTATGACCGGCTTTATGGGCATGGGCATGGCAGCTGGTGCAAACGGCATGAACGCCCAGAGCCTGTTCGCCATGGGGCAGCAGCCTGCAGCACCCCAGCAGCAGACTTCTGCCACCAACAGCTGGAAGTGCAGTTGCGGCGCTATCGCCACCGGCAAGTTCTGCCCGGAATGCGGCAGCAAAAAGCCGGAACCGAAGCCCGCTGCGGACAGCTGGACTTGCAGCTGCGGTGCTACCGTTACCGGCAAATTCTGCCCGGAATGCGGCAGCAAAAAGCCGGAGCCGAAGCCCGCTGCGGACAGCTGGACCTGCAGCTGTGGTGCTACCGTTACGGGCAAGTTCTGCCCGGAGTGCGGCAAGCCCCGCCCGGCGGCAGCAGAGGGCTGGACCTGCAGCTGCGGTGCGGTGAACAAGGGCAAGTTCTGCTCCGAGTGCGGTAAACCCAAGCCCACCGGTACGCCTAAGTATAAGTGCGACAAGTGCGGCTGGGAGCCGGCAGACCCCGCACATCCGCCCAAGTTCTGCCCGGAGTGCGGCGACCCCTTTGACGACAGCGACCAGACCTGACCTGACAAATACAGAGCAATGAAAGGAGCATACCATGATGGGATTCTTTTCCAACCTGTTCGCAAAACAGAACTGTGCCGTCTGCGGTAAGGAGTGCGGCACCCTGCACCGCTCCAAGCTCCGGGACGGACAGTTCCTCTGCGACGACTGCGGCAACAAGTGCTCCAAATATATCCGGCTCAGTGAGCTGACGTTGGACGAGGCCAAGGAGCACATGGAGTACATGGCCCGGATGAAGCGGGTATTCGACGAGGTGTTCGACAAGACCGAGTTCCGGGTCAACGCATACCCCTCCACCCCGACGCAAATGGGGCTGGTGTTCTGCGATGAGCTTGGAATGCTGTACATCGACGATCGCACCGGCGGACGGGGCAAGATGCCGGAGCTGATCCGCTACGACCAGATCGCCAGCTATGAGGAGTATCTGGACGAGACCCCCGCCAAGGAGCCGGGCCAGGAACCCACCCTCAACGGCGGCGGCCTGAAGCTGAAGCTGGTGCAGCCCCGCAGCATCACCGAGGCCCAGACCCAGCGGGGCATGCATCCCCACCCCTACATCAAGCAGGAATTGGTCATCTGCTTCAGCAAGCGGGACCGGCGGGAGATCGGCTATGCCCACATCGCACGGCAGCATCTGGACCACATCTTCGGAGTCCACGATAATGAGACCAGCATGTTCGGCCGCCGGATGTCCAAGGCCGAGGAACGGGAGCTGAAGGGCCAGATGGGCATGATCGGTGCCATGGGTGCCGTGGCATCTGCCGCCATGAAGGGCGGGCAGCTCTCTGAGCAGGAAAAGGCCCGCTTTGTGGAGAACATCAATCTGGCAAACGACGCCCAGACCGGCGGCATGGCAGTGTACAGCCGCCGCGCCGACGAAGCCTTTGCAAAAGTGCAGTGACCCCAAAAGGAGGAACGGATATGAGAAAGATCCAGCGCAGAGATTTCCTCAAGGCCATGGGCCTTGCCACCGCCGCCCTCGGGCTGACCGCCTGCGGCGGCTCCGGTGCCGCCAGCGCATCCAGCGTTTCCAGTGCACCGGCTTCCAGCAGCAGTGCCCCGTCCGCTTCGGCACAGCCGGAAACTGCAGAGGACAAAGCCGCCCCTGCAGGGGCCCCTGTGACCCAGTTCCAGACCGGGGAACTGAAGATCGGCGACTATACCTTTAAGGCAGAATACATCCCCTTTGACGTCCGCCGGGAACTGGACGGAGCGCATCACTGCATCCACGCGGACAGCTACCGGGGCAATTACTTCTTCAGCTTCTACAACGAGGACGATGAAGAGCAGTCTGCCAAGATCTTCGAGTATGCCATCAAGGACGACCGGCTGACCCCGGTGGAAGAGTACAACATTGACGGCAGCAACGCCCTCAGCATCGACCGCAATGGCATCCTGTACGCCATGGACAACTTTGATGTCTACTGCTACGATCTGAACAGCAGCGACCCGGAAGAGCCCGGCGACGCACTGGACTACATGGGCAGCTGCTATTCCTCCAAGGATCGGGATCTGACCGTAATCTACTGGACCGACTCCGCGCCGGTGCTGGTGCAGGACGGCGAGTACACCGAGCTGACGCTGGAGGGCGATAACGAGATCGGCCCCTTCTGCAGCATGCCCTCCCTGAACCTCAGCGGGGACGAGCTGCTGACGGTGGGCGAGCTGGAATCCAGCGGCGATGATTACTTTGCTGCCTTTGATCTGGACGGCAATGAGCTGGCCCGCAGCTCGCAGCCGGTGGGCAGCTTTGACGCCGTGATGATGAAGCGCCCCAACGGCTATCTGCTGGACACGGGCTATATGTGGGAGCTGTACGCGCCGGACGGCACTTTTTTAGAAAAGTCCCTTCCTGTGGGCGAGCGCGAGACCCTGTGCCAGCTGTGCGGAGAGTTCTGCACCTTTGATGTCTTCCTGCCGCTGGAGGAAAACGCTTTCCTGGCAGTGGGTCACTACGGCAAAGCCACCGAGCCGGACGAGCCGGTGGTGTTCCGCATCACCACGGACTTCTGAGCCGACCGCTTCGGCGGGAAGACCAACGCAAAAACAGCGGGGCCGGGGAAGAGCCCCCGGCTCCCTTTGAAACAACAGGAGGAAACGCTATGGCAGGAATGCTGGAATACAAGTGCCCCTGCTGCGATGGCGCCATCCAGTTTGACAGCGCCACCCAGAAAATGAAATGCCCCTACTGCGACACCGAGTTCGATGTGGATACCCTCAAGGGCTATGATGAGGAACTGAAGGACGAAAAGCCCAGCGAGATGGAGTGGGCGCCCCCCGGCGGCAGCTGGGCAGAAGGAGAGACCGCCGGTCTGCATACTTACAGCTGCAAGAGCTGCGGCGGCGAGATCGTGGGCGACGACACCATGGCCGCGTCCGCCTGCCCGTTCTGCGGCAACCCCATCGTCCTCACCGGACAGTTTGCCGGGACGCTGCGGCCAGACCTCATCATCCCCTTCAAGCTGGACAAAAAGGCCGCCAAGGCAAAGCTGCAGGAACATCTCAAGGGCAAGACTCTGTTGCCCCGGGTGTTCCGCAGCCAGAACCACATCGACGAGATCAAGGGCGTGTATGTGCCCTTCTGGCTCTTTGACAGCGACGCCGACGCTCAGCTGCGGTTCACCGCCACCCGGACCCGCAGCTGGTCGGACAACAAGTACGACTACACCGAGACCAACTACTACTCCGTCCGGCGGGACGGCACCCTCGGCTTTGATGCGGTGCCGGTGGACGGCTCCTCCAAGATCGAGGACGACCTGATGGAGTCCATCGAGCCCTTTGCCATGCAGGATGCCATCCCCTTCCAGACGGCCTATCTGGCGGGCTATGTGGCGGACAAATACGACGTGAACGCCGAGGAGAGCATCGAACGGGCCAACAAGCGCATCCGCCGCTCCACCGAGGAGACGTTCCAGCAGACCGTTACCGGCTACGATTCGGTCAAGGTGGAAAGCAGCAGCATCCAGCTGCACGGCGGCAAGGCAAAGTACGCCCTGTTCCCGGTCTGGCTGCTGAGCACCAGCTGGCGGGGCGAAAACTACCTGTTTGCCATGAACGGTCAGACCGGCAGATTCGTGGGTGACCTGCCCGTGGACAAGGGCGCTGCCCGCAAGTGGATGCTGGGCCTTACGGCTGCCCTTTCCGCCGCATCCTACGGCGTGATGTGGCTGCTGTGGCTGGCACGGATCCTGTAAAGGAGGGACGAACGATGAAAAAGACTTCCAACCGACTGCACTCCCTCTTTGCGGCGCTGGCAGCACTGGTCCTTGCGGCGGCGCTGGCTGTTCCGGCCTTTGCGGTAGAGGGCGGCTTTGCCGACCTGTACTACCGCATGTTCGACGACGCTGAGGTGCTGACCGAGGACGAGGACAACGAGCTGGAGGACGCACTGGAAGAGCTGAGCCTGCGCCAGAGCTTCGATGTGACCATTGCCACCATCGAGTCGATGGAAAGCGTTGGTGCCGACAGCATGGAGCAGTTTGCCGATGATCTGTATGACTACTGCCAGTACGGCTACGGCCCCGATATGGACGGCGTGCTGCTGCTGGTGAGCGTGGGCGACCGCAAATGGCACATCTCCACCTGCGGCTACGGCATCACCGCCTTTACGGATGCCGGCATCCAGTACCTTGGCCAGCAGATGACCCCCTTCATGGCCGATGGAGATTACGCCGGTGCATTCCGCACCTTTGTCCAGTGGTCGGATACCTACATCGACGCTGCCCGGGCGGGCCACCCCTATGACGTGAATAACCTGCCCCGGGAGCCGCTGTCTCTCATGTACCTGTTCCTTGCGCTGGGCATCGGCCTTGTGCTGGCATGGGTCGTCGTCAGCGTAATGAAAAGCCAGCTGCGCAGCGTGGCGTTCCAGGAGAACGCCGCCAGCTATGTGCGGGAGGGCAGCATGAATCTGACCAACAGCCGGGAGCTGTTCCTGTACCGTGACGTGCACCGCACCGAGCGGCCGAAGGAGTCCAGCTCCAGCGATTCCGGCGGCAGCTCCACCCACACCTCTTCCAGCGGCACCACCCACGGCGGTGGAGGCGGCTCGTTCTGAAAGGAGTATGTTTATGAACCCTTATCTCTCGGAAAAAGCCCGCGGCGAGATCCCCCGTTTCCTCAAATGGCTGCGGAACGCAGGGCTTGCCTTCTGCGTGTTCTGCTCTGTCGGCGGGCTGTATACCCTTTGCCTGAGTTTGCAGGATAAGGACTATTCCCACATCGGAGGCTATGTGTTCTGGATCGTGGTGGGGGCCGTGCCCCTGGCGCTGTTTGCCCGCGGGGAGGCCCGTCGCTACCATGCAAGGACCATCGCCCGCAGGGTGGAGAGCTACTCCGGGGCAGAAGTACCCCTGCGGTGGCTGTGCAACAGCGTTGGTATGGACACAAAGGACATTGCATGGTATTTTGAAAACGGCTATTTTGCAAACCTCAGTCTGGATCTGAACCAGAAGATCGTCCGCAGGCGGACCGTGCCCCGCCATGACCCGAACCGGAGCTGAACCCTCACAGCTGAAACAGAAAGGAGTATTTTCATGGGACTTTTTGATAAGATGAAACAGGCCGCTGCCACCGCCGGTGGCAACCAGACCGTCACCTTTACCTTTCAGGCTCTGCCGGAAAGCCTTGCCCAGATGCAGGCACTGCCGGAAGCAAGCCTTGACACCCCCTTCAAGACCGCAGCCCTCACCGTCTGTGCGCTGTGCGCCTACGGTGCCGACAAGAACATCGGAAAGGAAATGCTCAACTGGCTGCGCGGCCCCCGTCCGCTGAACGGGCAGGATATCTCCTTTTTGAACGACCGCTTCCGGGACGGCAAGAGCTACATCCCCTTCTCCTACTTTGTGGGTGCATCGCCGGAAAATGGCTATACCCCCCGCCAGCCCTTCACGCTTCTGGTGGGCAGTGACCACACCTCCAACACCGAGGAGGGCTACTGCAAACTGTTCATCCCCTGCGGCGGTGCCGATGACCCCCGCCCCATCAAGCTGCGCCGCAAGGGCAACGGGCAGTGGTTTCTGTGGGAGCAGTACCTGATGACCGGTATCCGCATCCCGACATCGGCCGACCCGTGGGCGTAAGATGAAGGGCGTGACCATGAAGCTGTTTGCCGCCGCGCTGGCGTTGACACTGGGGCTTGCGGGCTGCGGACCGGTGGACGGCGACCCCATCCGCTCCGGCGCGTCCGCCCCGGACAGCGTCCCCCGGCAGGACGCTGTGACCGTGGCGCAGCTGCGGCAGCAGGCAGAGCAGAACGGCAGTCTTGCCGCAGTGCTCTATCTGGGCAGCGTCCCGGAGCGCACCACCGATGTGCATGCCGTGCTGGACAGCTTACCGGAACAGCCGTGGCAGTTTGTTGCGGACATCCCGGCAGACCGCTGGGTCGCAGCGCCGGGCGGCGGGCGGGAGCTGTACTGCATCTTTGCCGTGCGCAGGGAGGATACACTTTTTGTCTATGAAAAGCAGGATCCTCAGTACCCGAACGAGACGGGCAAGGAGCTTTACGGCAGGCAGGGCGGCCAGCCCATTCTGCTGCTGTGCAACGGCAGCAGGGAGGACACCGACACCATGGTAACGGTCTATTGCAGCACCGGACGCCCGCTGGACTGGAACCCGCAGCTTTCCGCCGAGACCGGCCGCCCTGTGCCGGTGGAGGGCGTAGACGATTTTTCCCAACACCCAACGCCCGGCGCTGCCCCCTGAGGTGCGCCCCGGCAGGGCATGAGAAAGGAGAACTTATGAAAAACCTGAAGCTTCTGGCAGCCCTGCTGGCGCTGACTATCGGTCTGGCGGGCTGCGGCAAAGGCAGCAGCGCGTCCAGCTCCAAGCCCGAAAAAATGCTGGACGGAGACAACATGATCGCATCGTCCTCCGCCAAACAGGAGTACACCGAGCCGGAGGACGTGACCTACATGCGCCTTCTGGCAGGGGAGGACGAATACCGCGCCTGTGTGCTGTATCTGGGCGGCTCCTACGAGATCACCACCGATGTGCAGCAGGTGCTGGACAGCCAGACCGACCTGCGGGAGCTGTGGGGCTTCGTCTACGACATCCCGCAGGATCACTGGGTCGTGGCACCGGATGGCGGGTGCGACCTGTACTGCATCTTCCCGCAGGAGGCGCAGGCCACCCTGTTCGTCTACGAGACGAGCCTGACAGACGATGCCGAAAAACCGCTCCAGCGCGGTAAACAGCTCTATTACAGTGAGGACGGTCAGCCCATCCTGCTGCTGTGCAACATCAGCGATATCGTTCCCAACACCGAGGTGGAGCTGTACCCCAGCACCGGCGAAGAGCTGGTATTCAGCCCCTTCCTTTCCGGCGAGAACGGCCATGTGGTGGAAGCCGAGGGCGTGTGCGATTTTACCATCTACCCGGAAGGGGACGACTGGGAGACCGACACCAGCCCCTGGTCGTTAGAAGGCAACTGGCTGGAGATCTACCGCGACACCGACGAGGGCGTTTTTGACACTGACCCCGCAGACGCCGACCGGATGTGCTTTTTGCCCACCGACGCCGACATCGAGGGCAGCCAGCTGCCCTTCACCGCCAGCTACATCACCCCCTACCCGGAGCTGAACGTGGAAGAAGCCGACCTGTTCTATCAGGAGGGCACCCCGGAGGTACCCTTCCAGACCAATCAGGAGTGGTACGCTACCTTTACCGGAGAGGACGGCTCCCGCTACGCCGTCACCCTGGAGGACGAGAACACCCTTGCCCTGAAGGTCTATCTGGACGGCCAGGAGAGCTATCTGAGCCTTGTCAACACCGTCTACTTTGCGCGACAGGAGGGCATGGGTTGACCGACGCGCACACCAACACCGGGAGGAATGCACCATGAAACACACCAAAAAGATCACCATCCTCCACTCCAATGATCTGCACGGAGACTTTCTGGCAGAGCAGGTGGACGAAAAACTGGTGGGCGGCGTTTCCATGCTGTCCGGCTACATCGAAAAGGTGAGGGCAGAGGAGCCCAACACCATCTACGCCATTGCAGGTGATATGTTCCGGGGCTCGGTCATTGATTCCGAATACAAGGGGCTTTCCACCATCGAGATCATGAACGCCCTTGCCCCGGACGTGGTTACCATCGGCAACCACGAGGTGGACTACGGCATCGCGCATCTGCTGTTCATCGAAAAATGCGCGCGCTTTCCCATCATCAACGCAAACCTCTACATCAAAAACACCCCCACACGGCTGTTCACCCCCTACAAGATCCTGCGGATGGACGGCATGAACATCCTGTTCATCGGCATCATCACGCAGGACGTGATCAACCAGACCAAGTCCGAATCTCTGGTAGGCTCCTTTGTGGACACCGCCGCCGCTGCCGCCGAGGTAGGCAAGATCTGCAACGCCCACAACAGCATCGATATTGATTTTACCGTGCTGCTGACCCACATCGGCTTTGAGGAGGACCGCCATCTGGCGCGCCAGCTGGACCCGGCGTGGGGAGTGGATCTGATCATCGGCGGGCACAGCCACACCCTGCCGGAGCACGCGGTGGAGGAAAACGGCGTGGTCATTGCGCAGGCGGGCACCGGCACCGACCAGATCGGGCGCTTTGACATCATTGTGGACACGGACAACAACTGCATCGATTCCTACACATGGCACACGGTGCCCATCACCGCCGAGACCTGCCCCCGCAACCCCGCCATGGAGCAGGTGCTGCACCGCTTCACCAGTCAGGTGGACGAAAAGTACAGCCACATCGTAGGGCGCTTCCGCCGGGAGCTGACCCACCCCCAGCGCACGCAGGAGACCGAGCTGGGCAACCTGTTTGCGGACATCTTCACCCGCAGCCTTGGCATCGATATTATGCTCATCGGCTCCGGAAGCATCCGGGCCGAAAAGCTGGGCCCCATTGTCACCTACGGCGACCTCATCGAGGGTTTCCCCTACGACGACGGCGTGTTTATGTTCAAGGTGACAGGCCGGCAGCTGCGCCAGATGCTCCACTACATGCTGCGAGAGGAGGCCTACACCGGCCACACCGAGTTCTACCAGCTGCCCTCCACCCTGCGGCTGCACTACGACCGCGCCAAGGGCGACTTTGATTACTTTACCTACTGCGGCAAGGAGGTGGGCAAGGAGATCGGCGACGATGCCTTGTTCACCGTGGGGCTGCAGAACTACCACTTCAAAAACATCGAGAGCTTTTTCAACATCTCCTACGATACCATCTGCAAGCTCCAGAAGCCCCGCAGCGTGGCAACCTCCTGTCAGGATGTCCTGATGGAGTATTTCCGGGAGCACGAGATGGTGGACGCCGCCGTAGACGGCAGAATGACCATTCTGCCCCCTGCCGGGCAATGACCACTTTTTTCGGGGGAAGCTGACGCTTCTCCCGAATGGGGCCCTGAAAAAAAATTTACCACAGAAAGGAGCACCCCATGAAACAACGATTCTCAAAACGAACACGCCTTGTCAGTGCCCTTTTGACGCTGGCTATGGTATTCACCTTTTTGCCCTTCAGCGCCTTTGCGGAGGAGGAGCTGACGGATGGTTATGGCATCATTGAACTGGCCGAATATATCCTCCCGGACGAAGCGTTCCGGAAATATCTCAAAAAGTTTGACACAAACAACGATGGTAAGCTGGCTCCGGCAGAACGCTATGCTGTCAAGGAAATCGATGTCGCTAGCAAGAACATCAGTAACCTGTTTGGCATTCAGTTCTTTCCCAACCTCAGGAAGTTGGTTTGTTACAGCAACAAGCTGACAGAACTGGACGTGAGCAAGAATACGGTATTGAAGAGACTGGATTGCGCCAACAACCAGCTGACCGGTCTGGATATGCGCCAGAATGCAGCATTGGAGAGTCTGGATTGCTCCAAAAACCAGCTGACCAGTCTGGACGTGAGCCAGAATACCAAATTGGATGTGCTGTGGTGCTACAAAAACCAGCTGACGGAATTAGATGTGCGCCAGAACGCAGCATTGGAGTATCTGTATTGCTACGAAAACCAGCTGACGGAACTGGATGTGCGCCAGAACGCAAAATTGGTGAATCTATATTGCAACCAAAACCAGCTAACGGAACTGGATGTGAGCCAGAACCCAGCA
>OGPF01001147.1_pt1 | contig 12974 bp, 7 predicted proteins | sample 1552871 | NCBI WGS metagenome assembly OGPF01 (sample SAMEA2580276, study PRJEB22360) | human gut metagenome | biome: human gut; feature: human-associated habitat; material: faeces | place: Denmark | collected 2008/2010
AAAAGAATTTTCCCGGCACATTTTTATAATCTGTTTTGCCAGTTCCTCTTTATCAGCAATTTCCTCTTGATTTGCTACAACCGTTAAATGTTCCGTAGTGTTAAATCTCGTACTATTAACTGCATCTGGAATCTCCGAAAGTTCCTCCGACTGTGCTTTATGAAATCCACTACATATGCACATCACGCATATAAAGCAAACGACTACCAGTACAATTCCTTTTGTTCTCTGCTTTTTCAATCCATCTCCTCCTCATAGATATGGGTTCCGAAAACAGAACCTTTGTTACTTTCTATCTTAACCCTATAATGAGGGAAAGACAAGAAAAAGGTGGAGATAGCCGTTGATTAAATATGATAAATTGTGGCTTACCATGCAGGAAAGAGGTATCACAAAATACACTCTTCACAAAGAATATCATTTCAGTAAGTCCCTGATACATCGTTTGCAGAATAATGAAGGTGTCAGTATGAACACCATCAATACACTCTGTAACATTCTGGATTGTAAAATTGAAGATATTGCAACGCACTACAAAGACTAGCCTTAACCGAAGCATTCGTCACTGGCCAGTCTTTTTATATGCGAAAAAAGAAGCCAGCCACAACAAAGTGACCAGCTTCTCATTTTTATTTTTTTGTACGTTCCATATCTTGTCCCATTACCTGCTGCATAGCTTTCTGTCCACTGCGCCTTGCGACTTCTTCCTTTTTCTCGTTCAATTTTGCAAGGATAGATTCTTTGGGACGATTCTTTTTCTCTTTCGGTGCTGCATTATTTTTAAGTCCGTCAATCATATTGTAATTTGCTTCCTCTGTGATCTCCGCACTTCGCAGATATTCCCCATTCTCCATATACTTCTGCCAGTTATCCAGTTTCGGTTTACTATTTCCTGTCTGCTCCTGCACTGGCGGATGCAAATAGTCACGAATCTGCTGTTTTACCATATCGTCAAATCCATTATATACGCTGTCTACAATCACTTTGCCATTCTGATCTAAAACTACATACGCAACATTCGTTCCATACTGCTCATGCTCCATAAGGAAATAATTTTTCCCCTCTACCAACAGATAATCTACTACTTGCCATGTTCCATCTTTTCCCTCTATTTCATAGTCAACCGTATCCTTTGTAAGTCCACCGCTTTCTGAAGATGTAACTTTCATAAAATCAGGAATCTCTATAAAAGTGTCTTTGTTTACATAGTAAGTGGTCGTGACACCATTATCATTAAGAATCAGCACATCACTGGTACTGACCGCATGACCTTTATAATTATGGGGCTGTTTCTGCTCCAGAGCCTTTTTTATCTGCTCTGGCGTTTCTCCCGGCTTCATTGTTCCAAGATACACCTGTTCATAATTTGCCACCTGCACCGGAATCTGATCCTGCGCAAGTTCTTCATACGTCCGGAAAAGAAGATTTCTCAATTCCGGTTTCTTTTTTAACTGGTAAACTGCAAACTGACTTGTACTCATTCTCCATCCACCTCCAGATCTGCTTTATAAATTTCTACCGTTTTCTGCAATTCTTCATATCCCTCATCGCTAAGATAATAGAGCTTCTGAATCGTTGTAAAAATCAGCAGCTTCATATCTTCGTCCAGATAGGAAAAAATCTCATCCATTGCTTCCATTGTCTGTACCCGGTTTCCTGCATCAAAAATTGCCAAAGCAGTATATTCATCTTCCTCAAATCTTACCATCATAATGACACCTCTCCCTTCTTATGTGTTCTGGATTTTTCTTTCGCTGCATTCTGTTCCTGCTCTTTTATTTTTACCTGACGTTCCCGGAGTGCCTGAAGAACTGATTCTTTTCTGCTCTTTGGCTGTGAATCATTTTCTTTTTGTACAGATTTATCTCCAACTGTCTGCTCTGTGCTTTTGGTAAGCTCCTGCTTCTGAGCAAAATATTTTTCCACATCGTCCATTGCTTTCTGAACTAATGGACTCTCCTTATAATGTCGGATCATCTCCACACCTTCCCGGTCAACTTTTCCCAGTCGCATAAGATCATACGGTCCGTCATAATCACTTCCATCATGCAATTCAAATCCAACACCCTTTATTCCATTCATACGCTCTGCCGGGATAGTTTCATAGATTTGTAAGGCTTCCTCTAAAGTAAGATTTTCGTGATACTCGCCCATAACTGGAAATTCCATGCACTCTGCAACATAAAAAGTGATTGTGGCTTCTGTCTGTTCCTGCTCTGACTGTCTGGTAAAAACAGAGTATGTTTCTGCATTTTCCAGACGTGAAAGTAATGACCGGGCAGTGATTACATCACTGTCTACATTCGATTCTTTTGCCACCTCAGTCAGCCAGTCTTTTAAACCTGCTGTCTCCCTGTGCAAAATATCCTCTGTGATTTTCTCGACCTGTTCGTCCCTATTTTCAACGGTATCCTTATATTCATAAATATCATATTCGTAACTAAAATTATCCAAGTCCACTGCTAGTTTCTTGATTTCCTGCTGATCAAGATAAGCTTCTGATTCCTTTATGTACTCTGCCAGAGTAATCCTTTCTTCTGAAATTGGGTTAATATCTACTTTAATGCCTGCTATTGCCATACCATAGGAATTCAATTTGTCAAAAAAACTATCTTCTCGAAGATTTCCTCGATAAGAAAGAACCACATCAAGATCAGAATCTGCACGATACAGGTCATCTCTGCTTCTGGAACCATGTACTCTCGCCCCAATCAATGTAACTTCATTTTCCAGTCCCATTTCTTCCAGAACAGCTCTTGCATGAAATAAAACTTCATATTCAATTTCTGCCCTGCCCATTCCATTCAATGCTGTTTCACATCTGCCAAGTTCCGAAGTGAATCGAATATCTCCACTAACCAGCACTTCTTTAGAATGACTGATTACCTTATCCCGAAACTCCCTGTCATCAACTTTTACACATTCAACATCTTCCAATCCTTCATTTTTCAAGCTGGCATACATTGCTTTCTGAATAGAATCTTCTGGATTTCCACAAGCATCTCCTGAAATTTCATGAAGTTTCTGATCATAAACCAGGTATTTATAGCCATCCTCCGTCGGTTGCACTGTTAAATACATACCAGATTTTTTAAATTGTACGGTTATTCCCTCATAATTTTTTAATGCCGCTTCCCTGTCATAACCATCAAAAAAAGTCTTTGGACAATTACGTTCAAACTGTATCTTCTCCATTCTCTCTTCTTCTGCATATTCAATTTCGGCATACAGTTCTTCATAATCCATCACATTTGCATCTTCTAGGGGCAATCCTTCTTCCTCTAAAATGTTCTCCATTACTTCTGAAATAGAAATATCCGGATTATCGTAGACACCGCCATCCAGTTCCAGATAATCCTTATCATAGAATGTATAATCATAACCATCTTCTACTGTCTGGATTGTAAAATACTGCTCTCCAATCTGGTATGCTATCTCTGTATCATGTCCTGCCAGACTGTTTCCTATCTCTTTAAAAGTATTGTATATCTGCGGATTCAGCCATCCTTCCACTTCCTGGCAATCATAAATCAATGTATCTATTCCATTCTTACACTGGATAAAATCAAGACTACCTCGCAACGGTGCTGTATTTTCAATTCCAAGAGCTTTCATTTTATGATTAGGCAGAGAGTAATATGCTCCAAGGGCAGCTCCCAGATCCTTATATCGCTCAATCTTCATCCCTCCTTTTGCTGCCAGATCTTCGATCACATAATATTGGTCAATATAATGATTTTCTGGCATTTTCAGGTCAATGCCATTATTTTCTCTGACTTTATGTATCTCGAAAAAACTGAATTTCTGTTCTTCTCCCTGCTGATTCTGTCCGGTCAATGTCGGCTCCCATGTATCCGTACTGATTGACTGCTGTTCCATGATTTTCATAACTGTTCCGTCTGCTAAGATGACTGTTGCCTGGTCTGGAATATTCATCAGGTCATATACCGTTGCACCATTTTCTTCCAGATATTCTGAAATAGCTTCCCTGGCTCCTTCATCAAATCCATGCCAGATGTCCTCTGCCACCAGTGTTCCATTTTCCGATACGATAATATCTGCCACGTCCTGACCGTATTCCTCATTCCTCATCTGGAAGAATCGCTCTCCATGATACGTTTTCATATCCACTGCATACCAGGTGCCTGTATGTCCGTCTGCTTCATATCCTCTTGTAGTTTCAGTGATATGCTGATTTTTCACACCAAGCACCTCTTCCAGTTTCCGGGTACGGATTTCGTTTCTTGCCATGTCAATGAAACCATTCAGGACTGCCGGATGGCTGCTCACAATATAGTCCCTGTTCAGATCCATTCCCCGGCTGATATTTTCCGGAATATCAATGCCATCTGCCCACCGTTTATTGCCATCAGAAAATCTCCCATCATAAGAAAGTTGCTTTAATGTATTTGCCAGAACAAAGGCAACACGTTCCTCTCCATATTTTTCAACCACACCTGTTGCAGTATCCGGGTTCAGACTCATGCCATCAAAGTTTTCTGTGATTGCCTGTTCGATTGCATTTTTACAGTCAATGTTCAGTTTTCTGGAATCCAGGTAAGCATCTACATTTCTCTCCTGCATAGCCTTTTCCAAAGTTCCCATATATACTTCCGGATATGCTTTTACTGGATTGGCATTTAACATTTCAGTTCTCTGTGCCACAAAGTCCGGCAGTTCTGTAAACCCAAAAGAATCTACATAGTATGCGGTTAACCTGCCGCCCCGGTTCATAATGATCACATCACTGACTGACATGGAATGCCCGGTAAAATCGTTTGGTCGTTCTATATTAAAACGCTCAAAGAGATTATCCAGTGTCGTAGCATCTCTCAGTCTTTCACTGTAAACCATCTGATAGTCTTTGCCATCTACGGTAAATCCCATTTCTTTTGCCGTTTCCAGACTTAAAAACTGATACCCTCTTTCTTCCTGTCCACTGTTGATCTGATAAATACCATAACGTTTTCCATCACTCTCCAGAAGAAGCGTTTCTTTGATCTTTGCTTTTTCTTCCGGTGTCATAATCGTTTCCTGACTTCTCCGGTAATTTTCCCATTCAAATTTCGTCACTCCGAATAACCCGTCATGCTGTAAAATATCCAATTCCAGATTCATAATTCTTTGCGACTGTTCCTGACCACCAACTGCTCCGGTCAGTCCATAAACCGTTACTCCCTCATGGTGCAATTCCACTGCCCGTTCTCTGGTAAGCGGAAGCATACTTTCTGAATAAAATCCGGCTTCATGCAATTCTGATAAACCAATCATCGAATCCGGCAGACTTTCAATCTGTTCCTCCGCTTCTCCAATCAATTTTAGTACCGCTTCTCTGTTTCCATCCAGAATAGATTCTGCAAGATTCTCTGCCAGTTTTTCCATTGCTTCCCTGTCATCCAGTTTATAAGCAAAATTCACGATAAGATTTCTCTGGTCATTGCTGAAAATCGTCCGTTCCTGCTCCAGACGATTAATAGTCTGTTCTGCATACTGCATGGCACTCATTTCTTCTGTCTGCTCCACAACATCTGCTTCCTGCTCTGCTCTTTCTATCTGAAGTTCTTTGAGTTTTTCCTCAATCTGTCCGATCATATCAGCAGAAGTCTTACGGATGGTGTCCATAGAAGCACGAAGCTCTTTCATATTTTTACCGGAAGACCAGCTCGCAATATAGGAAAAGGAATACTCCGATGTATCCAGTCCAAAATGGTTGCATACCACATAGGCAACACTTTCCGCTTCAAATGTTAATGTATCCATTTGAAGCATTATACCCATGTTTTTATAATGTTGATCTTTTAAATTATTTTCCATAAATCCTCACTTTCTTGTAAAAAAGATGAGCATTATCAGATACGCTATTATCAGGTTTTCCCCTCGAATGGGAAACCGGAAAGGAGCGCATTTGATATGCAAATAAACTATTTAGATGCTATTTCATCAGTTCTCAATATGATGAAACAGCCAGACAGTGCATGTAAAAATATAGACATGCACAGAACCTGTTATGCTACACTCTTCAAGTACCTGATGGATAAGGGCATTCCTTTTTCAATGGATGCCGCACTGGATTGGCTTGAGATTAAAAAACGGGAAATTTCCTATGAGACGTGTTCTCAATATAGAAATGCCCTGTTCCGCCTCGAGCATTACCTGCTCTTTGGAGATATCAAAAGTTCTTTCTGCCGCTCAGAAGACAGTTTTTTCTGCCGGAGCGGAATATCGGAATCCTTTTTTCGCCTGACATATGAGCTGGAAGAATACTATGCGACCACACAGAATCCCTGCTATTACCATACGTATTCTGTTGCCATCAAGGAGTTCTTCAGGCTTGCTACTTCCCTGGGAGTTACAGAGCCGGAAGCAATAACCATAGATACTCTTATCGAATACTGGAATACTTACTGCAAATCCTGTAAATCTCTTGCCAGACGTCAGAACGCCGTATGTGCCATGACAGCACTTATGAAATATCTTCACCGCAGAGGTGATGTGCCAGAGTGTTACCAGCGGGTTCTTTTTGGTGAGAACGTTGAAATACTGCTTGAGATGAGACTTTCTAAAACAGGTACCGCATTTCATCCGAGTATACCTCTCGCTCTTAAAGCTGATGAATATCTTGACGCTTTGGACGATTGGAAATACATGGAATCATCAAAAGCTGTTTATCGCAATGATTTCACATGGTATTTCATGTTCCTGGAACTTAACCATCTGGAACACTCGGCAGAAACTGTGACATCATGGATAGATATACTCCCGGATTGCCCGAATCAGATCAAAGCCAGCAGTTCCGGATCAGCTCATCGTTCACACACTATCAGAATGTTTGAAAAGTATCTCCAGGGCATAATGGAATCCAATATAATCGCTGAGCCGATGCGTGCATCTGATCATCTTCCATCATGGAGCAAAAGCATCCTTGATGGTTTCATAGAAAGCCGCAGGCGGGATGGAATGACCAATAAGACACTTACCATGTGCAGGGCAGCCGGATGCAGTTTCTTCAAATATCTTGAAGATAATGGAATAGATAATCCAGTTTCCATAACACCCGATGTGGTTAAAGCATTTCATAACCATGATGTCCACTCAACCCCGGAAAGTAAAAATGCATATGGAACCAAGCTTCGTCAGCTTCTACGGTACATGGCTGACCAGGATCTGATTTCACCAACACTTGCTTTTGCAGTATCTGCAAGCTGTGCGCCTCATCGCAGCATAGTTGATGTTCTGAGCGATGCTATGGTCGAGAAAATATATGAATATCGTGAGAAAGCTTCTACTCCCATGGAGCTCAGGGACACAGCCATGGTCATGCTTGGACTTCGAATGGGTATCAGGGGAGCAGACATCCTAAAGCTTCAGGTAAATGATTTTGACTGGAAAAACAAAACTGTTTCCTTCATTCAGCAGAAAACAAGCAAAGCAATAACGCTTCCAGTCCCAACGGATGTAGGTAATTCAGTATATAAATACATCATGAATGGACGTCCGGAATCGGCTGTCACAGGCAACGGTTATATATTTATCCGCCATCAGGCACCATATATTCCGCTTAAAGTTACAACGGCGTGCCGTGGAGCTTTAAAAAGAATACTTGCTGAATATGGATTTGAATTATCTGCTGGTCAGGGCTTTCATATGACACGAAAAACATTTGCCACAAGAATGCTTCGGGCAGACAACAAACTTGATGATATTTCCAATGCTCTCGGACATGCACGTCAGGAAACAGCAGAGGTATATCTTGAACGTGACGAAGATAAAATGAGGCTCTGCCCTCTGGAATTTGGAGGTGTTTTATCATGACATACATTTTTGAGAGCGGTCTGGCACATCATATCGAAGGACTTATACAGCAAAAACGAGCTGATGGATATGCCTATAATTCCGAAGAAAAGCTATTAAAACGCTTTGATACCTTTTGCGTACAGAATTATCCGGAACTGACAACAGTCACCTATGAAATGGCAGCCAAATGGTCAGAAGCCAGACCGGGCGAAGGAGATGCCTATCATAATCGCTGTATGTCGCTGGTGAAGGTGCTGAGTGAATATATCCTTTCCCTTGGTCAGGAAGCATACATTCCTAATTTTTTCTGCAAGGCTTACCGTCCGGTTCTTTACATTCCATCAAAAGAGGAAGTTAAGGAACTGCTACAGAAAATGGATAGCCGCACGTCTCATAATTCAGAGCAATTTAGACTCGATAGAGAGTGCAAGATTCTTTTTCTCCTATATTTTTGCTGCGGTCTGCGTCTGTCAGAAGGGCGATTGCTAAAATGGGAGCACATAGACCTGGATAAAGGAATCCTTACTGTCCTTGGCTCAAAAGGTAACAAGGACCGCCTTGTATATCTTCCACAGGATAGCCTTCCGGTACTTAAAAACTATAAAGAACGTCAGGAAATGCTTTTCCCCGGAATTGACTGGGCTTTTCCGGGAAAAGATCCACATAAGCCTGTTTCGTGCTCTGGAGTAGAATCAAGTTTTAACCGCCATTGGGCCATGCTTCCGGTTGCCAGGACAGTTGATAAACATCCGACACCCCACTGTTTACGCCATGCTTTTGTAGTAGAGAGATTTAATGAGTGGATGCATCAGGGAATTGATACAAACACTATGCTCCCATATTTAAGCAGATACCTTGGACACAAAAGTCCTGATGAAACGTATTATTACTATCATCTTGTAGAAAAGGCATTTGATACTATCCGAGAGAAAGATTCAGTGTCTGGAAAGGTCATTCCGGAGGTGATTCCCTATGAAGAATAAATCAGCAAAGATATCGACTGACCAGCTGTTCTTTTCTCACACATGGAACTTTCTAAATGTTTATTTGGTAAAGCAGGTCGGACGCAGTCAGGCTACAGCAGAATCCTACAGAGATTCCCTTACAATATTTAAAAACTACCTTGTAGGTGAATTAGGTAAATCCATAAGCACCTTTCAGTTTTCTGATTGTACCAAAGAATGTATTTATAATTTCAGAGAATATCTGCTTGCAAATGGCAGCCAGCCATCAACTGTAAATGTAAGAGTCGCGGCTATCCGTGCCTATCTGAACTATGCCTCGGATATGGACATATCAGTCCAGTCAGTTGCCCTGGCGATCAGTCAGATCTCACCATGCAAAACCATTAAAAAGGAAAAACCTATTCTGTCCGATGATGCACTTGCTGCAATACTGTCTGCACCGCCGAATACGAAATTCGGTGTACGAGACCGTGCTATTTTGATTCTTCTCTACGATACAGCTGTAAGAATCAGTGAGCTGCTTAATATTCGCCTATGTGATATCGCAATGGAATCAAAATATCCAAATATTTTCATAACCGGCAAAGGTAATAAAGAAAGAACCATACAATTAACAGCTAAAGCAGTCGAACACCTTAGGGAATATATACGTGTATATCACAGTAATTCTTCCAAAGAAGCATACTTATTTTCCACAACGATAAAAGGTGTAACAGACAGGATGTCCGTTGGAAATGTCCAGCGGATTATAAAAAAATATGCAACTCTGGTCAGTGAAAAAGGGATTAGTCTTCCAGATTCGGTTCACTGTCACATGTTCCGCCGAACCAGAGCCACAAATCTTTATCAGGATGGAATCGCCATCGAGCTTGTTTCTACAGTGTTAGGACATGCCAGAACTGATACAACCAAAAGCTACTATGCAAAGCCATCTGTTGAACAGCTTAGAGACGCAATGGAATCTGTTCCAACACCTGTATCTGATGAAGCACCAATGTGGGAGGGTAACGAAGATGAAATGGCAAGACTTTGTGGATTGCGCTAACGAATAATGCTCATCTTTTAGTAGAAAAACGTCTTATTTCTCAGCATTCTTTAAAATGATTAACATTTTGGAATGCTGAGTATAATGCTTCCACTTCCCTTGTAAGCTGGTCTTTTACGATGCCCTCCGCTTCCATCTGGTCACGATCATGCAATACTGCATGTGCCGTTTCATGCACCGCTGTTTTCATGGTCTGTGCTTCACTCATGCCAGGCTGGACAGCGATATATTTATCGACAAGCTGATAAAAGCCTTTCGCCTCCCCATCAATCTCAATAAAACGGATGGGAACCGGGGCAACCGTTTTCAGTGCTTCCATAAAATCATGGTAGATCAGAACATCCCCCTCCAGTTCTGATACCTCAAACTCTGGAATCGGTTCGCCTGTGGTCTGGCTGACATCAAATACTGTCGTAACCCGGAATTTTGTAATAACACGCTCTACTACTTCTGTTTCCGGCTGTCCATCTTTCCCAATCACAATCTCGCCTGTTTCCGGATCAGTTTTTTCAATCTCCTGTTTCTCTTTATATGGAGCCGGGGCAATAATCTGGATGCCTTTTTCCCCTCTTTTTACCTGCCGGTTAAATTTCTTCTGCCATGCCTGATACCCCGCTACCAGTGTTGCTTCCGGTTTCTGCATAGCGATCAACAATGTATTATTAAAACTGTAATTATGGAACTTTGCCATTGTGTTCAGATATTCCGTATATTTTTCTGATGTGAATATTTCTGCAACACCCTGTTCCAACTGCTCTGTAATCTGCTTTAACTGTTCTTCTCTGTTTGCCATAATCAAATCCTCCATAGAAAAATCCCGCCAAAGCTATGGTCACTCTGACGGGATACCCTTTATAACTCCTGTTCGTGTTTCTTTTTTGGTTTCTGCTGTATTTCGCCTGTCTGCTCCTGCTGTTTCTGTTCTTTCAGTCTTTCCAGAATAGATGTTTTATGAACACTGTCAGCAATTCTGTCCTGTCGTTCCTCTGTCACGTTTACTTCCGGATTTTCCCCAATGCCCTCATCTGCCAGAAGATTTTCTCCCCCTTTCTCATCCATGTTCAGCATGGCATTTAGTTCTGTCAGACGTTCCATTTTTTCACTCAGTTCCGCTTCTTTCGGGAATGGCTTCTGCACCTCTTCCTGTGCGGTCTTTAACTGCTGTTGTACCGTTTCCAGATTCTGCTCGGTATCTGCCAGCTTTTTCTCGATTGCAAAAAGTGCATTATGAATCCTCTGGATATTGCCCAGAGTATCCTTTCCGAACTCAATCTTATAAGAACATTTTCCCTTGATTGTCATGGTATAAGTATTCGACAGGAAATTGTATTCTGAAGAAAGTGCAAAACCATGATATTCCCCGATCTGCCCGGCTGATTTTACGGACTTCAAACCGGATGCTGCTGAAATCAGTGCAACTCCCGCTTCTTTTTTATCGGTATACAACTTTCCACCGACTGTCATTGCAAAGTGGTCATTATCCTGTAAATCTATTCCTTTTACTACATCTGCATCCACACGCATACCGGCAATCTTTTCTTTTAATGCGGTAATCTGTACCGGATACCGCTTTGCAATATCCGATTCCAGGCGATAGATCTGACTGGTGTGGTTTGCTTTCAGAAGTTTCAGTTTACTTACCTGCACATCCAGATCCATCTTTTCCTTGATGTATTCGTTTCCTGTTGCCAGTGCCTTGATCTCTGCATACGACAGAGCTGTATCATCTACATCCTCACAGGCACGAACCGGGGATTTACTGGTCATGATCTGCGAAATAAACTTCTGCTTGTTTTCCAGAATCTGCCACATATACGAATCAAACGTATTTTCCGTTACATACCGGAAGATTTTTACCTTGTCATTCTGGTTTCCCTGTCTGAGAATACGTCCCTCCTGCTGTTCCAGGTCGGACGGTTTCCAGGGGCAGTCCAGATGATGCAGTGCAAGTAGTCTGTCCTGGACGTTGGTACCAGCACCGAGTTTCGGAGTGGAACCCATCAGGATTCTTACCTGCCCGGCCCGCACCTTTGCAAACAGCTCCGCTTTTTTTACCTCCGTATTGTACTCATGGATAAATGCTATCTGCTCTTTCGGGATTCCCCGTTCCACCAGCTTGTTTCTCACATCATCATAAACATTGAATGTTCCGTCAGTTTTCGGTGTGCTAAGGTCACAGAAAATCAGCTGGGTAGCCTGTGTATCTTTTCCGTCCTCCCATACCTGGAAAGCATTCTCCACGCAGGCATTTACCTTGCTTTCCCCTGCATCTGGCAGCATATCATTTAAAAGCCTCTGGTCTAATGCACATTTTCTTCCATCATTGGTAATCTTGAGCATATTATCTACCCTTGGATCTACCGCACCTCCCCTGACCTGTTCCGCACGTTCTGAAAATGCTTCTACCATTTCTTTCTGTTCCTCGCTCGGTTTTAATACTTCATTGATATATTCTGCTTCCGGTACAGGGAGATTCAGCATATCCGCAGTCTGAATATCCGCTGCTTCCTTAAATATGGAGATCAGCTCCGGAAGATTAAAGAAACGGGCAAATCGTGTTTTTGCACGATAGCCCGTCCCTTCGGGTGACAATTCAATTGCTGTAACTGTTTCTCCAAAAGTCGCTGCCCACGAATCAAAATGTCCCATTCCCATATTCATCAAAGTATCATACTGGAGGTATCTCATAATGGTGTATAATTCGGTCATGCTGTTTGATACGGGTGTTCCCGTTGCAAACGTGATACCTTTTCCCCCGGTAATCTCATCCATGTACCTGCATTTCATAAACATATCTGAGCTTTTCTGTGCATCGGTCTGTGAAATGCCTGCCACATTCCGCATTTTGGTGTATAAAAACAGGTTTTTGTAGTTGTGTGCCTCGTCCACGAACAGCTTATCGACACCCAATTCCTCAAAGGTAATCACATCATCCTTGCGGCTCTGGTCATTTAACTTTTTCATTCGCGTTTCCAGGTTCTTTCTGGATTTTTCCAACTGCTTGATGGTGTAGCGTTCCCCGTCCTGGGCCTTTGCCTCCTGAATACCGTCGATCACCTGATCGATCTGCTCCTGAAGGATAGCTTTCTGACGCTCCGGCGAAAGGGGGATTTTTTCAAACTGGCTGTGGCCGATGACCACTGCGTCATAGTCGCCGGTAGCGATCCGGG
>OGPF01001161.1_pt1 | contig 12871 bp, 7 predicted proteins | sample 1552871 | NCBI WGS metagenome assembly OGPF01 (sample SAMEA2580276, study PRJEB22360) | human gut metagenome | biome: human gut; feature: human-associated habitat; material: faeces | place: Denmark | collected 2008/2010
TAGGCGTAGGTTCCGGCTCATCCGGTTCGCACGGACAGTGAATCTCTCCACCCTGCTTATACTTATCCGCTATGATGCCTCCGACAACAGTTCCGCCATTATAGACAGTTGCATTCGGAGCCAGAATATATCCGAAAATAGAATTTACATTAACTTCTGTTGCATTGCCAAAGTTCCAAATAATTCTGTCTGCCCACAGCTGATGTTCCAATGCTTGCTTTTTTGCACCATGCGCATTCATCCAGCCGGTAATATTCACAGTTCCGGAATCACTTACATTTACCACAACTGTTTTTCCATAAAAAGCTGCGCCGGTGATCTCTTTGTCATAGTCTTCCATCCTGGTATTTAACTCAGCACTTGTTACATTCAATACCAGTTGTGTATCGTTATTTTCATCCGCCAAAGCATACAAGTCGTTGCTTTTCTGTACCATATTACCTGCCAGGACATTGCTGATCTCAGATGCAATATCTGTATCCCATACCTCACAGTTCTTCAGAAGATTTCCAGTATATAATTTATTTTCACCAGCTATAATATTATAACCCTGTCCAGTCACTTCCCGCTCAACAGAGTTCTGTGTTCCGTCAGAATTAGTAAGCGGAATTATCAGTTCCTTTTCGTCTGTTCTGCCTGACGCTGTATATTTAAGAATCTGATTCGGAGCAGAAAGATCTCCCAGATAAGATTTTCCCCCATAGCTTACCATGGAAACCTTTAATTCTCTAATTGCGGCATTTCCCTCAATATGGTCCAGATTTGAGGATACAAATTCATTTGTATATAATACAAATGAAAATGGATCATTTAAATCCGCACCTGCTGCCTGCACAGCAATCCCTTCGTTCCCTGCAACAGAACCTACAACCAGTGCTGTCACCAGAACCTTTACCACTTTTTCCCTTACATACTTGCTAAATCTGCTCATCTGATTTCTCCCTCAATGAAACTGCGTGTTTCAACGTCTTTAAACGTTTTCGTTCCTCTTTACAATCATTAAGACTGGCGCCATTTCAAAAAAGGTTCAGATTTTTATTATATTTTTGATCTTTTCAGTATCATTTGCTATTTTTGTAACATAAGCCTTAGTATACAGCCGTTTCTGTCAGGACTCCATGGATCAGAGCCCGCCTTTTTGTACCGGATGAGCCGTAGCAGGTAGATAGGGATACGATATTTCCCCTGTCACTTAAGTCTGCATCTGAAGCATACAGGGAATGTTCCGTGGCCCACTGCACATAATCATCATAGGAGGCATCTGAGGTAAACGTGGCAAAACGGTCACTGGTACTCTTTGTTTCATAATAGGAAAAAATCTCATAAATGTAGACTTTATCTTCCGTGTATATATAGAAGTAAGGATTCTCCTCGCAGCTTGCCGTCCCCTTCAGCAAATTTTTAAAAGCCCCAAACATGCTCTCATCCCGCATATTATGTCCGAATACAAAGGTATTCCTGTCTGACCAGTCTGCTGAAGCCCCACAGTCCATGAAAATGCATCCAGCATTCACACTCTCCCCCTCGAAGGAATGCTTCAGATAATAGTCATTGTCCTCCCCCTGTACCACCGGATAACTGATGTCCAATGCCGGAAAATAGAGCCATCCACGAAAATCCGGGTTGGTCCTGATAAGTTCGGCAAAGTCGATCTGCAGCTCCGGATAATTTTTCTCCGCAATCTCTTCCTGTGTTTCCCCCGCCGCAGGCTCTGCCACCACCTCCTGGCGGATGGCATCGTATTCATTTTTTGCTCTCTGTTCTGACAGATAAGAATGCAGACTCATTCCTCCGGTCACCAGTACCGCTGCCGCCAGCACTGCTGTGATCGCATTTTCCGCTTTTTTATTTTTCATGCCAGTTTCCCCTTCCTGCAAGAATCGTTATAATTTGTTAATGATTATACCTTATTTTTCCGCATTCGTCTTTACGAAAGAGTTATTTTTTGATATTTTTAAGGTATAACTTTAAATAAGAAACTATTGGGGGAATAAAATCTTATGATACATCTTTTTGCACTGCTTTCACTGCTTTTGTGCGGTGTCTGCTATACAGGCTTTCAGAACAGTTCTCATTTCCGCAATACCGGCAGCCGGCGTTCTCTTCTGTTGCTTGTATTTGGAGGTGCCCTGCTTCTGCGCCTGCTCCTTGCATACACCACCCACGGCTTCAGTAATGATATCGCCTGTTTTGCAGCCTGGGCTGACCGGATCTTCACTTTAGGTCCCGGACAATTCTACTCCGCCGAGACGTTTACGGACTATCCGCCCGGTTTCATGTATGTATTGTATCTGGTCGGAGCGTTACGCTCTCTGCTGCAGATTCCTTATTATTCCGATCTGCATATTTTACTGTTAAAAATGCCGGCGATTCTGTGTGATATTGCCTGCGGTTTCCTACTCTACAGAGAGGCGGTAAAACGGCTGCATTTTTCCGAGCTGCAGGGAATCTTTGTTTCCTCCGCATATCTGTTCCAGCCGGCAATCATTCTGAATTCTTCCTGCTGGGGGCAGGTGGATTCCGTATACACACTGATGGTCATCCTCATGTGTCTGTTCCTCATGGAGGGAAACATGCTTCCTGCCTATGCGGTCTACGGTCTGGGTATCCTGTTGAAACCACAGATGCTGATCTTCACGCCGGTACTCCTGGCAGGGATCTGGGATCATGTATTCTTACATGATTTTTCCTGGAGGAAATTTTTCTATAACTTATGTGGTGGTCTGTCTGTCATCTGCGGAATGTTCCTTCTGTGCGCTCCTTTCGGATTAACCGCTGCGATCTCACAATATACTTCAACGTTGGGATCCTATGAATATGCAGCCATCAATGCCTACAATTTCTGGGGACTATTAGGAATGAACTGGATCGACCAGAACACGATTTTCCTCTTCCTGCCCTGTAAGACCTGGGGCACTATCGTGATCCTGCTGATCGTGCTCTTTACCTTCCTTATTGCAGCCCGCTGCCGGAAAGAGCCTTCAAGATATTTCTGTCTCGGTGCCTTTATCATCCTGACGATGTTCCTGTTCTCCGTCCGTATGCATGAGCGTTATATGTATCCCGCTCTGGCCCTGTTGCTTTTCTGCTGCCTGTACCGGCCCTCTACACCTCTCTGGAAATGCTTCAGTGGATTTGCAGTGCTGCATTTTTACAACACCGCCAATGTGCTGTACCATTACGATCCGCAGAATTATGACCGCAAGGCTCCCATCATTCTGCTGGTATCTGCCGGAATGTTGTGCTGCCTGTATTATTTCTATAAGATCATCTGGAAATATTATGTTCACGGTGAAGCAGGAGCTGCCACCGATGCAAAGCCGCAGCCCACGATAGGCCGTAGAGCTTCCGGGCATACTGCTTCCACAAGATCTGCCGCAGGACTCGGACAAAGACTTCGAGAATATTTTCTCTCTCCCCTGGAGCCCATTCCTTCCGAAGAGAGAATCCATTTCACGAAACCGGATCTGTGCCTGTTGCTGGCAATCGGTATTCTGTACAGTTGCTTTGCCCTCTATGATCTGGGAGACCGCAAAGCTCCGACAACAACTTACGATATGTCGGGAGAATTACAGGCCATCGAGCTGGAATTCCCCGAAGATGCGCTGCCTGTGACTATGGCCAGTTATCTGGCTCCCTGGCACCAGCGACATTTTGGGATGGATGTCAAAAGTAATGCCGAAGACTCCTGGACTTATCTCGGTGAGATCATTTTAAACAATGTCTTCACCTGGCAGGATGTCTCCCTGCAGGATCTGCTGACACAGGCCACAGAAAACAGTACTTCTGATATGTCTGCCACAACCAGATATCTGCGTCTGTCATTGACGGATAATGATGCCTCTCTGATTGAACTGGTCTTCCTGGACGCGAATGGCAACATCACACGCCCGTTGAACGCAGATGCCTACCCTACACTGTTTGACGAAAGCGATCTGTACCCGGAACGCTATTCCTTCCGCAACAGCATGTATTTCGATGAAATCTATCACGCACGCACGGCTTACGAGTTCCTTCACGGCCTGCCGACCTACGAAAATACCCACCCGCCTCTGGGCAAGATCTTCATCGCCCTGGGTGTTGCCATCTTTGGAATGAATCCTTTCGGCTGGCGTATCATGGGTACTCTGTTCGGCATTGCCATGCTGCCGTTTATCTACCTGCTGGGGAAAAAAATGACAAGGAATACTCCTGCGGCAGCTCTGGCCTGCTTCCTGTTTGCCTTTGATTTTATGCATTTTACGCAGACAAGGATTGCCACCATCGATGTTTATATCACATTCTTTGTGATTGCAATGTACTATTTTATGTACTACTATTGTTCTATGAGTTTTTACGATACACCGTTGTATAAGACCTTTGTGCCTCTGGGCTTATGCGGCATCTGCATGGGACTGGGAATTGCCAGCAAATGGACCGGTATCTATGCGGGCTGTGGACTGGCACTGCTGTTTTTTGCGCATCTGCTGCGACGCTACCGGGAATACCTCTATGCCAAAGCCCATCCCGGAAAAAGCACCAACGGCATGGAGCATCAGCAGATTGTAAAGAAATTCCCGGATTATACGGTAAAGACGATCGACTTCTGCCTGACCTTTTTCGTGCTGGTTCCGGCAGTGATCTATCTGTTGTCCTACCTGCCATTTGTAGACAATTCCCATCCGGGACTTTTTGACCGTATGCTGACCAACCAGACTTCCATGTTCAACTATCACAGCGGCCTGGAGGCAACGCATCCTTATTCCTCTTCCTGGTATCAGTGGCCCACTATGGTCCGCCCGATCTGGTACTATTCCGGATATCTGACCGATGCAGTCAAAGAGGGAATCAGTGCTTTCGGCAATCCTGTTGTATGGTGGATCGGTATTCTGGCATTTATTTACATCCTGTACCTGTTAATTCGCAACAATGCGTTTCTCTGTTCTCTGACAGGACACACACAAACAGAGTGCTCCACAGATACTGCGACCACCCTGTCCCACAGAGAATATGCAGCAGCTGCTTTCCTCGCAGTCGGCTACCTGGCGCAGTACCTGCCCTGGTTCTTCGTCACCAGAATTACCTTCATCTACCACTATTTCCCCAGTGTTCCTTTTGTAGTGCTGATGATCGTGTACAGCCTGATGCAGTGGAAGAAGCATATGTCTGACCGCACCTTCATCATCGTCTGCTGCGCTTATGCTGCGGTGGCGTTTGCCCTGTTCCTGCTGTTCTATCCGGTATTGTCCGGGCAGCCGGTGGATGTGGATTTTGTAATAAAATACTTGCGTTGGCGGGATACCTGGGTATTGATCTCAGGTTAAGTCCTCTTTATAAAATACTTCATATAAAAAACAGTGCCAATCCAGGCACTGTTTTTTGGTATAGCATATCTATTCACTTACCCCTCAGCGATCGCATTACCGGTATACAACTGATAATATCTGCCCTTCTGGGCGATGAGTTCATCGTGGTTGCCGCGCTCGATGATGCGGCCCTGTTCCAGAACCATGATGCAGTCACTGTTCTTGACAGTAGAAAGTCTGTGGGCGATGACGAAAGTGGTTCTTCCTTTCATCAACTTATCCATGCCGTCCTGTACAATTTTCTCGGTACGGGTATCGATAGAGCTGGTAGCCTCATCCAGGATCAGTACCGGAGGATCCGCTACGGCTGCTCTGGCAATAGAAAGCAGCTGTCTCTGACCCTGGCTTAAGTTCGCACCGTCACCGGTGAGGACTGTGTTATAACCATCCGGAAGCTGACGGATAAAGGTATCCGCGTTAGCCAGTTTTGCTGCGGCAATGACTTCCTCGTCTGTAGCATCCAGCTTACCGAAACGAATATTGTCCATAACGGTAGCGGTGAACAAATGGGTATCCTGCAATACGATACCCAGAGACTTCCGCAGATCCGCTTTTTTGATCTTGTTGATATTGATGCCGTCATAACGTATCTTACCATCCTGAATATCATAGAAACGGTTGATCAGGTTCGTGATCGTGGTCTTGCCGGCACCGGTGGAGCCTACGAATGCGATCTTCTGACCGGGCTTTGCATACATCTCGATGTTATGCAGCACGATCTTGTCATCATTGTAACCGAAGTCCACATCGTCGAATACCACTTCACCCTGTAATTCAATATAATCTACAGATCCATCCGCCTGATGTACATGCTTCCATGCCCACATACCGGTTCTCTCGGTACACTCCACGATCTTGCCGTTTACCTTCTTGGCACGGACGATGGTCACATATCCCTCGTCGGTCTCTACCGGCTCATCCAGCAGATCGAAGACTCTCTTGGCACCAGCCTGTGCCATAACGATACTGTTCAGCTGCTGGCTGACCTGGCTGATAGGCATGTTGAAGCTCTTGTTAAAAGTTAAGAAGCTGGCAAGCTTACCCAGCGTCAGTCCTGCGAAACCACCCAGCGCCATGGCACCACCGACGATGGCACATACCACATAGCTTAAGTTACCCAGCTGGGCATTGATGGGTCCCATCAGGTTTGCGAACTTATTCGCATTGTATGCGCTGTCGCACAGTTCATCATTCAGAGCCTTGAACTCCTCCAGACTCTTATCTTCATGGCAGAATACCTTGACTACCTTCTGGCCTTCCACCATTTCCTCAATGTAACCGTTGACTTTACCGATATTCTTCTGCTGCTTTACGAAATATTTTCCGCTTAAGCCCGCTACCTTACCAGTGACGAACATCATCAGTGCCACCATGATCAGACTGACTGCTGTCAGAGGCACACTTAATACCAGCATACTTCCCAGGGTACCGACTACGGTGATGAAGCTGGAAAATACCTGCGGGATACTCTGGCTGATCATCTGACGTAAAGTATCAATATCATTGGTGTAAATGGACATGATATCGCCGTGGGAATGGGTATCAAAATACTTGATCGGCAGCTTTTCCATGTGTTCGAACAGATCATCACGGAGATTCTTCAGTGTTCCCTGAGTTATGGTTACCATGATACGGTTGTAAGCATAAGTGGCCGCCACACCGACCAGATAAAAACCAGCCACACGGACAATTTCCCGGAACAGATTGCCAAAGTCCGGAGTCTCCTGTCCGATCATGGGCATGATATAGTCGTCGATCAGTCTCTGCATGAACAGAGTACCCTGAATGCTTGCCACAACGCTCAGTACAATACAGACCAACACAAAGATAAAGTGAATGCCGTAATTTTTAAAGATATACGCCATCAGTCGTTTAAATACTTTTCCCGGATTCTCAATACGTGTACCGCCCTGCATTCTTCTGCCGGGTCCACGCATTCCGCCGCCCATAGGTCCTGGCATTATGACTCACCTCCATTCTCATCAAAGTCGCCGCCACCCGTCTGGGTCTGGGCTTCATATACTTCCTTATAGATCTCATTAGTACGAAGCAGTTCTTCGTGAGGTGCAAATGCATCGATCTTACCGTTATCCATAACGATGATACGATCTGCATCCTGAATACTGGAGATACGCTGTGCAATGATGATTTTCGTCGTACCGGGGATCTCCGTAGCAAATGCCTTACGGATCTTCGCATCGGTAGCGGTATCCACGGCACTGGTAGAGTCATCCAGAATCAGTACCTTCGGCTTTTTCAGCAGTGCTCTGGCAATACACAGTCTCTGCTTCTGTCCGCCGGATACGTTACTTCCGCCCTGTTCAATATAGGTATTGTATTTCTCTGGCATCTTCTCAATGAATTCATCGGCGCAGGCCAGACGACAGGCACGGATGCATTCCTCTTCAGTAGCATTCTCGTCGCCCCAACGGAGATTCTCTAAGATGGTACCGGAGAACAGCACGTTCTTCTGTAATACTACGGATACTTCGTTACGCAGAGTCTCCAGATCATAGCTTCTGACATCCTTACCGCCGACATAGACCGTACCCTCATTTACATCATACAGACGGCTGATGAGGTTCACCAGACTGGTCTTGGAACTACCGGTACCACCCAGAATACCGATGGTCTCTCCGGCTTTGATCTCAAAGTTCAAATCATCCAGTACCGGCTTCTCACTCTGTTTGTTATAGCGGAAGGTCACATGATCAAAACGGATACTACCGTCTGTCACATCGTAGTCAGGTTGTTCGGGGTTGGTGATGTCCGCCTTTTCATTTAATACTTCCGCGATACGCTTTCCGCTGGCAGCGCTCATGGTCATCATAACGAAGATCATGGCTAACATCATCAGGTTCATCAGAATCGTCATACAATAGGTCAGCAGGCTCATCAGTTCACCGGTAGTCAACTGGCTGGCAACGATCATGTGAGCGCCAAGCCAGCTGATTCCAAGGATACAGCCGTATACGGTAAACTGCATTACCGGCCATACATAAGTCATGGTACATTCTGCTTTTTTGAACATCTTGTAGATGTTGTAGCTGGCCTTATGGAACTTGTCGATCTCATAGTCCTCACGCACATAAGCCTTTACCACACGCTGTGCGGCTACGTTCTCCTGTACGCTGGCATTTAAATCATCGTATTTCTTGAATACTTCACTGAAATACTTGGACACTGCTCTCATAATAAAAATGATAACGATTCCAAGGAACACTACCGCCACCAGATAAATACTTGCCACTCTTGCATTAATCAGGAACGCCATCAGCATAGCACAGATCAGGCTGACCGGTGCGCGGAAGCACATACGTAAGAGCATCTGGTAAGCGTTCTGGATATTGGTAACATCCGTGGTCATACGGGTGACCAGTCCTGCCGTGGAGAACTTATCAATGTTGGAGAAAGAGAAGGTCTGAATGTTCTCATACATGGCCTCTCTTAAATTTCTGGCAAAACCGGTGGATGCTTTCGCACCGTATTTACCACCCATGACACCGGCGAACAATCCGACAATAGCTGCCAGGATCATGTAACAACCGATGGCAAAAATATGTTTCATATCTCCCGCCTGCACACCGTCATCAATGATGGATGCCATCAGGAGCGGAATCACCATTTCCATGGCTACTTCCAGGATCATGAAAATAGGAGTTACAAGAGATGCACTCTTATATTCCTTGATCTGTTTTGCTAATGTTTTGATCATAGCTGGTTTCCTTTCTTGTATTTTTCTATCCTATAATAAATGTTTTGTAACCTCTCTGTTATGCATGACTGCCAGCATCACTCGTTCCGGCATGGCCCGTTACAACGTCCGGTCCGCCTGCTGTCCTGCCCCAGATTCTGCATCATCTTATCTAAAATAGTTAAGAATGTCTGCTTCTCTTCTTCGGTAATACCGTTCTCCAGCTCTCGATTGAAATCCCGGATCTGCTCTTCGATCAGATTGTGATGCTCGATCGCTTTCTCCGTCAACAGGATCCTTTTCAGTCGGGCATCCTCCGTGGATGCCACCCGGACGATATAGCCCTTCTGTTCCAGATTTTGGAGCATTACCGTTGCCGTGGATCTGCGGATTCGGAATTCCTTCTCCACATCCTTCTGATATACATCGCCGTTCCGGCTCTTGTGATACAGATATCCCAACAGCGGCCCCTGCATTCCGTTGATTTCATTTCCTTCCATCTGAGCAAAGATCGCATCGATCTTCCGGCGGATCATGTTGTTGGCGGCCTTGATCTCAAATCCAAGCTGACGGTTCGTCAGTACACTTGTCTCCTCGTTCATCCTGCCTCCTTATCTCCTATGCCTCTAATGCGGTGTTCGTCAAATCCTCATGCCAGCATGGGATTTTCCTCTCTACTCGCGCAAACTATGAGAAACACGCTTCGCGAGTTTCTCAAGTTATCGCGGCAGTCGCCAAGGTCTCGTGCAAGCACGGACTTTGGCTCGTTGCTCGCGTAAATAAAAATGTTAGATAGCTAACCATTTTTGTTAGCCATCTAACATTATAACGCAATCTTTTATGTTTGCAAGAAAAAAAGTATAAACTCTTTATAAACTCCGTCAATCCTCCAGTACCCGGTTCAGAACTTCATCTTCCAGCACCAGTTTCTTTGCTGCTTCGCGGTATTTTTCCTCGTGGAGATAGGTATGGCGGTGGGGTTTGATGGTGGGAGCCATGTCGATGGCTTTGAGGAAATCGGCCTTCTTCATATGTAAGGTTGCCACGTAATCCCAGAATCCGGTATCTTTAAGTACCGTGCTGACACGGATGTAACGGTGATCCTGTACCTTTGCCATGATATAGGTGGCAATACCTACCTGGATGCCATGAAGCTGCGGCACTTCCAGGATCTTATCCAATGCATGGGAAATCAGGTGCTCACTTCCGCTGGTAGGGGCACTGCTGCCGGCAATCTCGTTGGCAATACCGCTCATGGCCAAAGAATCCAGCAGTTCTTTTAGGAACAGCTCGTCCTTGATGCTCTCATAAGGGGTACGAACGAAGCTGTTCACCGCTTTCTTTGCGATCATCACTGCAAAATCATTCACCTCACCGCAGCCGGCCTTTTCTTCGAAAATCCAGTCATAGAGTGCCGTGATCTTGGAAATCATATCTCCGATGCCGGAGTAAATGAACTTCTCCGGAGCGGTACGGATCACCTGGGTATCCACGATAATGCCATAAGCCAGTCTGGCAGGGACAGAAGTTCGCTTTCCCTGCACCAGAAGGGATGCGCTGGCACTGGAAAAGCCGTCGCTTGAACTGGAAGTCGGCACACTGATAAAAGGAAGGTTCCGCAGAAATGCCGCATATTTTCCGGCATCGATGACCTTGCCTCCACCGATAGAGATCACCGCCTTTGCCTTGTTGGGAATAGCGAAAGCCAGCGTAATGATATCGTCAATATCCACCGTATCCAATTCATTGTATTCCAGAACATTCACGTCCGCTTCCTTCAGTGAATTCATGACCAGCTCTCCGAACATATCGATCAGTCCGTTACCGAAAAATAACACTACCTGATCCAGACCTTCCGTTTTTAAATAACTACCGATCTTACCTAATGCCCCGTTTCCGATCTTCAGGATGGACGGGATCGCCATCTCTTTTCCTATCTGCATGGTAATCTCTCCTTTAACATTTCATAAAAAAACTTTGCCCGAAACCGCGTCCGGACAAAGTCATTTTACACTGTTTTCTATTTCAGTTCAACTTACAATTGGATCCCGAACATCTGCAGCACCCAGCAGATCAGTCCCAATGCCCAGCTGGCGAAAATTCCGTACAGGATCACAGGTCCTGCAATGGTGAATATCTTGCAGCCGATACCGAATACCTGTCCTTCTTTCTGGTATTCCACCGCCGGGGCTGTCACGGAATTGGCAAAGCCGGTGATGGGTACTAAGGCTCCTGCACCTCCCCATTTGACGATCTTGGGATAAATATGCAGTGCCGTGAGTACCACCGATGCAAACACCAGGATCAGGGAACACCAGCTGCCTGCCGTCTGGGGATCCATTCCCAGCACATTGCCGGTATAGTTCAGGATTCCCTGCCCGATACAGCAGATGATCCCACCGGTAAAAAAAGCCTTTACCATATTAAAGATCAGATTGTGCGTCGGTGTCACCTGTTTCACATAATCGTTATATGCCTGATCGCGCTCTCTCGTATCCTTGCTGTGCACGGTCTGATTCAGTTTCTTTATCTGCTCTGTCTCTTTATCTGCCATTTTCTGTGCCTCCTGTATCCACATATTTTATGTTCCTGTTTTTTGTCCGGCATAAATCCTCTCTCTTATCTTGCCTTTTTTACTGTAAAATATGCATAACACAGGTTCTGTAATTCCATGAACCGGCCAATATTTTTTCTTACTTTCAAAGAATAAGTATCTCTTATTTTTTTCTTTGTTTTATATAAGTAATCCTAATGGAATTAGATTACATTATGCATTGAATCACTTACTATTTGTAGTATAATGTTGATAGAATCTGTCGGCATACACTGTTTCAGGAAAACGCTGCGGATCGACCACAATGAAGTAAATGGAGCATGCCATGAAAAAATATATTTGTCTCTTTCTTTCAACCTTGATGTTTCTTACTGTTTTTTCCCCTGTCAACTGCTATGCCCGCGATGGTAAAAAAGTCATCCGGGTAGGTTTTTACACACTAGCTAATTATCAGGAGTGTGATGAGAACGGAAACTACAGCGGTTATTTTGTGGACTACCTCCGGGAGATCAGCCAGTATACCGGATGGGAATATGAATTTATCCAGATGAATTACTCAGCATGCCTGAAATCCTTAAATGACAGAAATATTGACCTTGTCTGCGGTGTGGACTATTCTTCCTTCCGGACAAGCACTCTTGACTTTTCTGCACAGCCGGCGGTCACAACCCATTACGAACTGTATGCGCTGAAGGATAACGATACCTATTACTATAACGACTATGCGGATTTCGATGGAATGAGCATTGGCGTTCTTGCAAGCTGTAACCATTTAGACGCTCTGGATGACTATGCGGCTGCACACCATTTTTCTTTTGAGAAACAATACTTTGGAAACACAGCACAGCTGGAAAAAGCGCTTGAGGACAACACTGTGGATGCCATTTATGCTACAAATGTTTCCCACCCTTCGGAGAAAAAGATTCTTGCAAGCCTTCCTTCTTTCCCGCTTTATTTTGTGACTTTTAAGGGAAATCCGATCATGGAATACTTAAACTATGCCCAGACTGTGATCTTAAACGTCAATCCCAACTTTGAACACGACCTCTACAACACTTACCAGCGGGATATCCGGAATTACCGCTGCGAATTTACCCGGGATGAGTTAGACTATCTTGCCACAGCGCCGGAGATTACAGTGACCTGTGACCCTTCGAATGCACCAATTGAAGGTTACAATGAAAATACACAGACCGCTTCCGGCATTGCTGCGGATGTTCTCGATCTTGTCAGCCAGTATACCGGCCTGCATTTCCGGTATATAAAGTCTGACAGTTT
>OGPF01001170.1_pt1 | contig 12816 bp, 10 predicted proteins | sample 1552871 | NCBI WGS metagenome assembly OGPF01 (sample SAMEA2580276, study PRJEB22360) | human gut metagenome | biome: human gut; feature: human-associated habitat; material: faeces | place: Denmark | collected 2008/2010
GACAAGGAAAGACAGAAGTTATCTGTTCAGAAGTTCCTGGATAATCTTGGCAAATGGATATGCCGAGAACCAGTTATTATAAATGGCTCTGAGACACGCTTAAATGCGTTTCCAGTGCTTTCTCAGGGACGAGTGATAAAACGTATCACACGTGATAACTCCTATGGTTTAGAGCCACAGGAGAGTGGTGTACAGGATTGGCTATTGCCATTATCGGTACGCTATGAAAATACTTATGAAGTAATATAGCGAGTAACAACCGGCTATCAATTGGAGATAGTCGCTAACCTACACAGCCTTTTAAAAGTTATAGGCAGAAAGGACATTTCTATGGCAGTTACAGGCAAAATTGACCGTAAATATATGGCTCATTATATCGATGCAGGCTCCCTCTGTGGAGGACTGACACCGAAATATGAGCGTCTTGGAAAGGATTTGGAAGAGTACAATGTAGAACTCAATCCAGATACTGAAACATCTAAAAACATTTTTGGAGAATCCACATTCAAACACAATGGCTACGAAGTTTCTTCTGACGCCGATCCGTTCTATGCAGACACTACTTCTGATCTGTTCACGGCATTACAGAAGATTGTAGATGGACGCCTCAAAGACGACAGCCTTAAAACAAAAGCAGTTGAGGTTCATCTCTGGACAGAAGCTACAGCAGGCAAGTATGAAGCATATCAGCAGGACTGCTACGTTGTGCCGACTTCCTACGGCGGTGATACATCTGGCTATCAGATTCCGTTTACTGTGAACTACGTTGGAGAGCGTGTCAAAGGAAAATTCGACATTACTTCAGGATCATTTACAGCTGACAGTGAATAATTTTTAGGAGGGTATAGAAAATGGCAAAAACAATTAACACAAACATTGATGATGGATTTCTTCTTTTCACATTCACAAACAAACAGGGTGAAGTGTTCTCTTCATTCAAACTAAATCCTACCGACATCAACATTGCGGCAAGAGCGGAAGAATTGGAAACTTTCTTTGAACAGGCTCAGGAATCTGTTAAAAACGTTTCCTCTAGTAAAGAGATGGCGGAGATTAATAAGCAGATTGAGGACAAAATCAATTATATGCTCGGGTACGAAGCATCTAAAGATTTATTCAAAGAACCAATTACCGCAACAACTGTTTTTGGAAATGGTCAGGTGTTTGCCTATATCGTTCTGGACAAAATTAATGAAGCACTTACTCCGGAAATTGAAAAGAGAAAGAAAAAAATGCAGGAAACGGTCAATAAGTACACGGAGAAGTATGCAAAATGACCGCCTATGAGTTGCCCACCTCACTAAATATCAGTGGGGTGGATTTTTCTATCAGAACGGATTTTCGAGTGATTATAGATATTCTCATAGCCATGAATGACCCAGAACTGGACGAACAGGCGAAAGCAATTGTTATGTTACAGATTCTATTTGAGGACTGGCAGAATATACCGGCTGAGTGTCTGGATGAAGCTTGTCAGAAAGCTTGCGAGTTTATTGACTGCGGTCAAGTTGACGATAGTCCGAATAAACCCAAAACCCGCTTGATGGACTGGGAACAGGATGGAGACATGATCGTTCCGGCGGTAAACAAGGTTGCCGGTAAAGAAATCAGATCAATACCTTATATGCACTGGTGGACGTTTTTTGGATATTTCATGGAGTCTGGCGAGTGCCTTTTTAATACCGTAGTTGGAATCCGGTCAAAAAAGGTAAAAGGCGAACGCCTGGACAAATGGGAAAAGAAATTCTATCAAGAAAACAAAAATATTATTGACATAAAAACACGTCTCAGCGAAGAAGAGCAAGCGTACAAGGATGCGCTGAATGAGATGTTGAACCTCAAATAGTTAGGAGGTGGACACATGGCTGCTGATGGCTCAGTCATTATTGATACCAGAATGGATACAACCGGTGTCCAAAATGGCGTATCGGCTATAAAACAGTCATTTAACGGACTTGGCAGCGTAGTAAAAAAAATAGGTGTGCTGATTGGCGGAGCATTCGCAATTGGAAAATTGGCTCAGTTTGGGAAAGAGTGCATAGAACTTGGCTCTAACCTTGCCGAAGTGCAGAACGTGGTTGATGTTACATTTACCACAATGTCAGATAAGGTTAATGAATTTGCAAAGAACGCCATGACCTCAGCCGGATTATCTGAAACGATGGCGAAACAGTATGTTGGTACGTTCGGAGCAATGTCTAAGTCGTTCGGATTCTCAGAAGCACAGGCTTACGACATGTCAACGGCTCTAACGCAGCTGACTGGTGATGTAGCATCATTCTATAATATCAGTCAGGACTTAGCCTATATCAAACTGAAATCAGTGTTTACGGGCGAGACAGAGACGTTGAAAGATCTTGGCGTGGTAATGACCCAGTCAGCACTTGACCAGTACGCACTTGCAAACGGCTATGGCAAAACCACATCTGAAATGACCGAACAGGAAAAAGTGGCTCTTCGTCTGGCTTTTGTGCAGAAACAGTTATCTGCCGCATCTGGTGACTTTATTCGTACTTCTGACAGCTGGGCGAACCAGGTCAGAGTGATGCAGTTGCAGTTGCAATCTCTCAAGGCAACAGTCGGACAGGGATTAATTAATATTTTCACACCTGTTCTGAAGGTTATTAATATTTTACTCGGTAAGTTGGCAACTCTGGCAAATGCCTTTAAGTCATTTACGGAGTTAATCACCGGAAAGAAATCATCTGGCCAGACAGGTGCAAGTGGTGCAGGTCTTGTCGGAACAGACCCGATGGCTGATACAGCAGATCAATACGGAGATGCTGCTGACAATGCCGAAAAGCTGGCAGATGCTACAAATGATACAGCAGACGCAACTAAGAAAGCTACTAAGGCGGCAAAAGGATATCTTAGCCCTCTTGACGAAATAAATAATTACTCAACTGATAAAAGTGCGGATTCATCATCAAAAGTACCGGGTGCACCGGGTGCAACCGGCGGACTTGCGGATCAGATGAAAGATGCTGTGCAAAATGTTGATTACGGAAAAGTAGCAGAGGGCGAGACAGTTCTTGATAAGATGTCAAAGCCGTTAAAAAAGATAATCGACAGATTTAAACAGCTGGCTAAGTTAATTACAAAAGGATTCTGGGATGGATTAGGAGATTATAAGCCGATTTTTGACGGAATAAAAAAAGACCTTGATTCCATATGGAAATCTTTAAAGGATATCTTTACTGATTCAGAAGTTACTAAAGCAGCAAATAATTTTCTTGATTCATTTGCATATGCAATTGGACAAGTTGCTGGTTCATTCGCCAGAATTGGATTGACAATTGCGCAAAACATCATAGGTGGAATTGAAAAGTTTCTGAGTCAAAATGTACAAAGAATAAAGAACTATCTGATAGATATGTTCAACATCGGTGCCGAAATTTCACAAATCGCAGGGAATCTTGCAGTCGCCTTTGCGGATGTTTTCTCGGTTTTCAGTGGAGAAACTGCACAGCAGATTACAGCAGATTTAATCGGAATCTTTGCTGAAATCGGAATGGTTCTTACAGAAACGGCTGCAAAACTTGGCAGAGATATCCTTAACATGATTGCGCAGCCTTTTATCGACAACAAGGACATTTTAAAGTCCGCAATCGAGGGTAGCCTCGGAGTAATAGAAACTGTAACAAGTGGGGTCTTAACAGTTGTTCAAAACCTTAGTGACGCAATATCGAGGTTATACGATGAACACGTAAAGCCGTTCTTTGATTCTATAGCGAATGGATTATCAAGCATATTTGAGACTCTGATAACTGGATACAACACCTATATTCTTCCAGTTTTGCAAGGACTGGCAGAACAGTTCAAAGGGCTATTAGAGGGACCATTAGGGGATGCGATTTTAAAGATAGAAACATTCCTCGGAAAACTCATTGATTCTCTGAAACTTCTGTGGGAGTCGGTATTAGTGCCTTTGATTAACTGGATAATCGCGAATTTGCTTCCGGTCGTGGCAGAAATAATTAACGTTGTAGGCACCGTAGCAATAAAAGTTATGAAATCATTAATTAAAATAATTGGTGATGTAGCAGATACACTGAGCGGAATCATTGATTTTCTTGTCGGCGTTTTCACAGGAGACTGGGAACTGGCTTGGCAGGGAATAAAAGAGATTGCGGATGGAGCATGGAGTTTTATCAAAGATGTTGTGTCAGGTGCGTGGGAGGTAATTAAAACCGTAACAAAAGGCGCGTTGAGTATAATAAAGAGTATCATCAGCACTGCTTGGAATGCGATTAAAGCATTGACTTCAACAATCTGGAACGCAATCAAAAAGACACTTTCTGGCCTTTGGAACTCTCTTAAATCCACAGCCAGCACAGTATTTAATGCAATTAAAACTAAAGTCGTAGGCGTATGGGACAGCGTAAAGAACAAGACATCAAAAACATGGGAAAACGTAGCTACGTTCGTGTCTAATAAAGTAGAAGCGATAAAAAATGCTATCACTAATAAGTTTAATGCCGCCAGAGATGTAGTCAGATCTGCATTTGAAGGTATTGTTAATTTCATTAAAGCTCCGATTAATCAGGCAATCAGCATTGTTAATAATGCAGTTGGGATGATTAATAATGCAATTGGCGGAATTGAATCTGCATTTTCCTTTGGGCCTTGGACTGTTCCAACACCGTTTGGTTCAAAGACTATTGGATTTCATGCAACATTTCCACGTATTGGAACTATTCCGTATCTGGCCAGTGGTGCAGTTATTCCGCCACGAAGCGAATTCCTTGCGGTATTAGGCGACCAGAAAAAAGGTAATAACTTGGAAGCACCGGAAAGCCTGTTGCGTCAGATCGTCCGGGAGGAGTCAGGGAAAGGACAGGGAGATGGAAATACCTACAATGTTACAGTCAATGCATCCGGCAGAAAGCTATTAGACATTATTATTGATGAAGCAGAGCTTAGGAGACGCAGAAATGGCGGTCAGAATCCGTTCTTGTTAGGAGGTGTGTAAATGGCACAGGAACAGTTTAAGATTGATGGGGTCATTATAAAGGCCCCTGACACATACAAGCCGGTGTTCGCAACTACATCAACGGAAAGCTCTAAGAGAAGTCAGGATCTTGTCATGCATAACACGCCAATGGGAACTATTGCCGGATATGACATGGAATGGGGTGAGCTTAAATGGGGAGAGATTGCAACGATTCTCAACTCTATGATTAACAAAAGTCAGTTCACTTTTCATCACAAAGACCCTCGGACACCCGGCAAATGGATTGACAAAACGTTCTATGCATCTAATTTCAACATGGCAGCACAAACGCTCAAAGACAATGAGGAACGATGGACAGGACTAACTATTAATGTAAGGAGTATTCGACCGGTATGATTAATGTTACAAATCAGTTAAAGACAGAATCTCTCTTAAATAGTAACTATTATGTTACGGCGAATGCAGTGCTGCGTGATGGAACAACTTTAAGCCTGGGAAAAGAAGATTTCTACCTTGATGGAAACGGCATTGTAGATTCTTCTGATTCCGGGGACTTCCCGATAGGTGTAGCCATTGAAAAAACAGCAACATTGGCACTGGTCAATGATGATGATAGGTTCTCTGACTACAACTTTGCCGGGGCACGGTTCACTCTATTTTTAAATTTGCAACTGTCTGATAGATTGGAAACCATTCGCCGTGGTACATTTATTGTATCAAAAAAACCTGCCACGTCCGATGAGATTAATCTCACTTTGTTGGACTATATGAGTAAGGCAGAGACAGGCTACAATACAAACCTTGTTTTCCCATGCTCTGTCAGAGAGGTTTTAGAAGATGCCTGCCAGCAGACCGGGATTGTGTTAGGTGACGCAACATTTAAAAATGCAGACTATCAGGTGCAGAAGAAGCCGGAGAACACCACTTTTAGAGCAGTAATCGGTATGGTTGCAGCTCTGGCAGGTGGCAACGCTCGCATTGATGAGAATGATAATTTGCGAATCATCACTTTTGACGATGGTGCGGACACTATTACATTAGAAACAGTTCCATGGTACGACATTAATGGAAGCACTATCCTTGATGTTGGAAGTAACGAGATTGAGACAGTTCTTGAACGAAAAGGATTTAAACCAAATGCTATCAGAAATCTTACCTATGATGTCGATGACGTGGTTGTTACTGGGGTCAAGTATACAGATAATGAGGTGGAATATAAGTACGGTACAGACGGATATGTCATCACGATTGACAGCAAGCTTCTGAGCGGTAATGAACAGATGGGTGTCGACCTGATTGGAAAAGAGCTTGTCGGTATGAGATTAAGACCATTCTCTTGTGACAGCATAGCAATCGGATACGCCACATTTGGAGATAGAATTACATTTTCCGACATTAAAGGTAATGTTTACTATTCATACCTGACAGATGTGGACTTTACTTTTTCCGGAAGTACGAGCCTTTCTTGTAATGCAAAGAGCATGGAAGACATCAATGCTGACTATCCAGACAGCATGCAGGTCGAGGTCGACAACATAAAGAAAGATTCCGAGAAAAAGATTACTGCCTATGACGCAAAATTAAAGCAGATGAACGAACTAGCGGCCAACACTCTCGGCTTTTACTATACAGAAGAAATTCAAGCAGATGGATCCACGATTTCATATAGACATAACAAGCCTACACTTGCTGATTCCAAGGTGATATATAAGACGGGTGCTGATGGATTCTTCTTGTCAGTAGACGGAGGTCAGACTTGGAAAGCCGGATTTGACAGTAACGGCGATGCAGTACTGAACATTCTGTATGCTATCGGTATACAGTCGGATTGGATCAATACAAGAGGATTCACGGCAAAAGACAACGATGGGAACATTACATTCCGCATTGATGCAGAGACAGGAGCCGTCAATCTTAATGCCACAGAGCTTACAATTAAAGGAAAAACGCCTGAGAACGTGGCAAATGCCGAGGTTGAGAAATTCATTGCAGAGGTGTATTCTCCACAGATTAAGGTTCTTCAGGAGCAGATTGACGGACAGATAGAAGCGTTTTTTGGAGACTATGTTCCTGATGGTAACAATGAACCAGCATCCACTTGGACAGATGATATAACTAAAAAAAAGCACTTAGGTGACCTGTTTTATATCGTAAACAACGAAGAATATGGTGGACAGGCTTACAGATATGCAAAGATTAATGGCGAATACAAGTGGGACTATGTAAAAGATACTGCGGTGGTCAAAGCTCTGGCAGATGCAGCAAAGGCTCAGGACACGGCGAATGTAAAGAAAAGAATTTTTGGAACGGAACCAGTACCCCCTTACGACATTGACGATTTATGGGTTCAGGGAAAAGCCGGGGACATTCTTAAATGTCAAAAGGCAAAGGCAGAAGGAGCAAGCTATGACGCCGATGACTGGGTGAGAGCATCTAAATATACAGATGATTCTGCAATCACAGCATTTATCAAAGGCGTTTTTGCCGATACGATCGAAAGCCTTCAAGAACAGCTTGACGGTAAGATTCAAACCTGGAGCCAGGATACAGACCCGGCACTTGAGTGGACAGAAACAGAAGAGATTCCGTGGACAGATGTTGACGGTAATTCCATTCTGGATGTAGACGGGAATGAGATTTTAATTGTCTGGGAAAAAGGCAAATATATCCACAAAGGAGACCTTTGGCAGAACACCTCGGGTGGCAATACACGCTGGCGGTGGGATGGCAGTGAATGGGTCGAGCAGAAAGCGCCAGATTATCTGTTTGATAAGATTGACGGGAAAGCAGCAGTCTATTTTGAACAGCCCAAACCACCATATAATATGGGAGATTTCTGGGTCACATCAAAGGCAAATGGTGAAGCATCTATCAAAACAGCAGTCAGAAGCCGAGCGGACGGTGTATTTACTGACACTGACTGGATTGATTTCAAATATGTGGACAAAACCGACATTGATAATGCGGTCAAAGAGTACGACACGAGCCTTGGGCAGGATGAGGTATTTAATAAGCTGACAAACGGCGGTGAAGACCAAGGAATTTATATACAGGATGGGAAACTGTATATTAATGCAAATTACATCCTTGCAGGACTTTTAGCGGGCAAATTTATCAATGCTAAAGGCATAAAGGTTATTGATAAGGACAACCAAACAACTTTATACATTGATGATAGCGGGAAAGTTCATATTCTTGCCACCGAATTTTCTTTGCAGGGCAAGAGCGTATCCGATATTGCCACGGATGCGGCTACGGAAGAAGCGAAGAAGTACAAAACTCTGAATGTAATGTTATCGAATGAGTATCAGAGTATCCCAACAGACTCCGCAGGCAACTATACAACGTTCCCTGATTGCAAAACGACAGTAACGGCATTATACGGTGATGAAAATGTCACAAGCAGTGCAACTATAACATTTACTGCCGGAAGTGGTGTTGCAGGTTCAAAAACAGGGGCAACGTATACAGTAACTAAGCTTACGAGTGACATAGGAACTGTTGCGGTTAATGTTTTGTATAACGGTCTTTCTGTAGAAAAACAGTTTACTATTGCAAAGCAGAAGCAGGGAAGTACCGGAAACGGAATCTCCAAAATTACGCAATATTACCTTGCTTCTTCAAATTCATCGGACGTGACGACGTCCACATCAGGTTGGACGGAAACAGTGCAGACACCGACATCATCTGAAAGATACTTATGGAATTATCAGACGACCACATATACGGACAAAACAACTGTAAATACTACTCCACATGTAATTGGTGTATATGGTGAAAGCGGTAAGGATGGGAAAGACGGCAAAGACGCATCAGATATGACTCAGTTGGATATCTTTAACAAATTAACCAACAACGGGGAAACGCAGGGACTATATCTTTATGACAACAAGGTATATCTGAACGCCTCGTATATTGACACCGGGTATCTGGCTGGATGGGAAGTTGGATATAAAAATCTTTCAGCAAGTGGCACGTATGGAGAGGTAACGCTAGACGCTTCAGCTGGAGAGATCTATTCAGAGACGAATACAGGAGTATATGTGCCGGGATACGGGACATTGTATGGAACACGAATTAGAGGAATCAATTTTTATACAGGAACCGTACACGCAAACTCAGTCTCGGTTGACGCCAGTGTTTCAGCAGACAGCGTTTCAGCATCAAAAAAAATTAAAGCAGGTACACATGTAGAAGCCAGCGGACACTTTTACAGCATTGGCACAGGCACCGACCTTGCAGATTTAAGTGTGCGTGGAACAAAGAAGAGGATTTTTCCAACAAAAAACTATGGCACACAGGCATTTTATTGCTACGAAATGGCATCCCCCGTGTTTGGAGACATCGGAGAAGCATTCATATCAGAAGATGGTGCATGCCTGATAGACATAGATGACATATTCCAAGAATCTACTAATGTAAGGATTGAGTATTATGTGTTCTTGCAAAAGGAGGGGGATGGAGATTGTTGGGTAGATAAAAAAGAGCAGACATATTTCACCGTAAAAGGTACTCCGGGGCTTAAATTTGCATTCGAAATCAAAGCGCGGCAGGCTGATTATGAACACATGCGTTTTGCTGATGCAAGTGAAACAGCTTACGATAGAGCAATAGACACAGACATGCCAGAGCCAGACTACAGTGAAAGCCTTGAAGTATCAGAACCAGATTATGAAAAAGAGCTTCTTAATAACAGGGAAAAAATTATTGACGAAATGGGGAAAATATCATGAAAAAAATTCTTACAAGTTTTATGAATCTTAGCACTGGAGAGGGGAGCCGTATTGCCTACACCTATTCTGAGGTAAACGAGGAAACAGGAGAAATTGTCAGTCAGAACAACAAAGGCAATTTCCTCGTACTGGATGATGATATACAGGCTCATCTTGATGCAGTCAAAAAATATATTCGGGACAAATATTTAGTATAAGGAGGAAATAGTCATGCCAAAGTGGACAGATTACACGATAAAAACAAATCCTGCGGACAAAGATGAGATGATGATTCTTGATACCGCAGGTAAGGCAAACAAACGTCTTGGTCTGTCGGCACTGTCAGATTGGATTATAGGAAAGATTGCAAACAAAGTATTTGAAAATTTGCAGACACAAAGCAAGACAATTCTGGGGGCGCTTAATGAATTAAATAGTAAACAGTCGAAAACCAAATTTATTGATTCCGGTAATGCTAGCACATTTGAAATAAAGAATATAAGGGCGTGGATTTTTATCTGTACTCCTGGAAGTAATGGCGATAATGGACCTTATGGTATTTTTCTATACACGCCGAGTTATTCAAATGTACCTACTATTAAAAATGTAATCCGTGCAGATTCAAGTCTTACACTTTCTGCGGAAATTTCAAATAATAATGTAATAATTAAAGGTACCGGAGTTTATTTACAGGTATTCGTAATATATTGTCAATAGATAAAATAGTAAGGCATTCTCGAGTTTTGAGTACATAAAAAACAGAAAGCCTGAAGAATTTCGAAATAGATATATCTGGATATCTAGGTACAAAATTATCATTATGGATTTTGATTTACGGATGAAGAGATAGGATAGAAATTTTGTTGTTTTCATTTTTGACAATTCTTAATGATAATTTTGCAAACTGCAAGATAGTCCATTCGTAACCGTAAAACTTGAAAACAAGAAGATTACTTTTACTATTAATGATACTTTCTGGAGAAGAATTAGGGGTGTGCTTGTTTGTGTAAATCTTGGTCTTCCCATTTTGTTCATTAAAAATTTCATAAAAAGCTACCAATGGGGTGTATAATCTGTACACTACAGCCAGCGCAAATATGTTTCATAAAATCATGGAAGGAGTTGATAGAATTGGAAATTAAAGGTATTGATGTATCATCTTATCAAGGCAAGCCAGACTGGGCGAAGGTGACTAAATCCGGTATCAAATTCGCAATATTAAGAATCCATCAGAAAACAGGCGTTGACAGCTCATTCGAGTACAACTACAAGGGATGTAAGAGCAACGGAATCCTTATCGGTGGGTATAAGTATTCATATGCTCTAACACCGGCGCAGGCTATTGACGAGGCGGAAGATGTGATTGCCGTGCTAAACGGACGAGGACTGGACTTCCCAGTGTTCTACGACCTTGAGTGGTCTAATCAGCGAAAGCTCGGTAAGCAGGCGATTGAGAACATTACAGTAGCATTTCTGACTAGGATGAAGAAAGCCGGTTATAAGGTTGGCATCTACTGCAATCTGGATTGGTACAATAATGTTTTGTCAGATACTCTGAAAAAGTACGATTGTTGGATTGCTCGTTATCCGGCTAGTGATAATGGCTCTGTACAGGAAAGATTACGTCCATCTGTTGGTGTAGGCTGGCAGTATTCCAGCAAGGGAAAAGTTTTAGGAATCAGTGGAAATGTAGACATGAATGTATTTTACAAAGATTACAAGGAGGAAGACACAGTGAAGAAAACAAAATTACAGATTATTCATGCGATAATACATGATGCAGTTGAATTTGCGGTAAATATTGCAAATGACAATAATCATGGTTACAGTCAGAGAATCAGAAGTCTGTATGAGATTGATGATCCAAAATCTTTTGACTGTTCGAGTTTGGTGTGTACAGCATATTACTACGCATTCATAAAGAATGGGCTGACTCAACAGGCGAGATACCTGAAAGAACATTGTAGCTATACAGGAAATATGCTCAATATGTGCAATTGTGGTTTTGAAGTTGTAGCAAGAAATCAGACAGCACATGCGCAGATGCAAAAAGGCGATCTTGAATTAAATGTAACTCATCACGTTGCTATGGCGATTGATAGAGATAATATTGTACATGCAAGGTCATCCGAAGGAACTACAAATACTATTGATGATTCTGGTAATGAAATTAGAACTCAGCCATGGTATCTGTATAGTCATGGATGGACTCACCGTTTGAGATTTACGGGTAATGGTATTGACTTTAATGCATTAACTACTGATACCGACAAACCAGTAGTTAAACCGACAACACCTACAGGGGGTAAATATATGTTTGAACCAAAAACTGTAAAAGCAGGAGATAAAAACACATCTGTGCTCCTCTTACAGGAAATTTTAAGAGCCAGAGGCTTTAAAGGCAAAAACGGCAAGGTTCTGAAGCTTACATGGACAGCAGACGCAAACACAATTTACGCTCTGAAAGCTTATCAGGAATCCAGAAAAGAAGTTCTGGAAGTGGATGGTATTTGCGGATCTGCTACTTGGAAAGATTTAATTGCGATTTAAAGTAAATATAAATAAAAAAAGAGTATGGGTACAATGAGTACCCTTACCCATAAGATATTGTACCAACTTCATTACTTCTTATATATTATAGGGTATTACACTATGGGCCACCGTACTGGCTCATGATATACTGTGCAATTTTTGCATTGGGTTGTGTGATATTGATCGGATATTGAAGCCTTTTTTCATAATTCCACATAAATTATCTGCACGCTCCTTCCTTTTCCCATGGGAATGGCTGTTCCATCCATTTCCAGATGGATTCTCCGGTCTGATCTGTAATGTCAATAATCAGGGGACCATATGCTTCGGCGTATTCTTTTAATAGCTTTTTTCGTTCCTGCACAAGTTCGTGACAGTAAGTCAGAGCCTTTTCATCACAAGGATGTGTGTCAAGGTACAGAGTCATATCATTGACTGCGAAACTGACCTGATCGATACGGTTTAATAACTGTTTTTGGGAGCAATCTGTTTTCATCTTCGAATACCTCTCTTTCCACAAAATGGTTTGCATAACTGTGGGAAAATGGTTCCTGCATTTAATGCATACTGCAGTGGGAAATTCTCTGTAAACTTCTGGCAGGGAACATATGCCATTGC
>OGPF01001171.1_pt1 | contig 12811 bp, 9 predicted proteins | sample 1552871 | NCBI WGS metagenome assembly OGPF01 (sample SAMEA2580276, study PRJEB22360) | human gut metagenome | biome: human gut; feature: human-associated habitat; material: faeces | place: Denmark | collected 2008/2010
AAAACCTCCCACCGCCTACTTTAAAAAGTCCGCTTTGCATTCTTCGATTGCTTTTACAAGTTTTGCTTCTGTCTCATCACTGATGACTTTTTCAGTACGAATTGCCTCTGGCACTTCCGGATACTTCGTATCAGCATATTCAAATAATGCTTTCTCAAAATCAAGGATCTTCTCAACCGGAATGTCGATCAGATACTTCTTGGTAGCTGCATAAATGATCATAACCTGTTTTTCAACCGGCATTGGCTGATACTGAGGCTGTTTTAAAATCTCACGGATTCTTTCGCCCTGTGCTAATTTCTCTTTGGTATCAGCATCCAGCTCAGAACCAAACTGTGCAAATGCTGCCAGCTCACGATACTGTGCCAGCTCGACACGGATCGGCGCTGCAATCTTCTTCATCGCCTTGATCTGTGCAGAACCGCCTACACGGGATACGGACAGACCGGCGTTGACTGCAGGACGGAAGCCCTCATGGAACATTTCCGTTTCCAGATAAATCTGACCATCCGTGATAGAAATAACGTTGGTCGGGATGTATGCAGAAACATCTCCTGCCTGTGTCTCAATGATCGGCAATGCAGTCAGGGAACCGCCGCCATGCTCGTCATTCATTCTTGCTGCACGCTCCAGAAGTCTGGAATGCAGATAGAAGACATCACCAGGATAAGCCTCACGGCCAGGCGGACGCTTTAACAGCAGGGAGAGTGTACGGTATGCAGCCGCATGCTTACTTAAATCGTCATAAACGACCAGCACATCTTCTCCCTTTTCCATCCATTCTTCACCCATTGCACAGCCTGCATACGGTGCGATGTACTGCAGCGGAGCAAGCTCACTTGCAGTGGAAGCTACGACAGTCGTATATGCCATAGCGCCGTACTCCTCCAGCGTATTTACGATGGAAGCTACGGTAGAAGCCTTCTGGCCGATGGCGACATAAATACACTTTACGCCCTGGCCCTTCTGGTTGATGATGGTGTCGATGGCAATTGCAGTTTTACCTGTCTGTCTGTCGCCGATAATCAGCTCACGCTGTCCGCGTCCGATCGGAACCATGGAATCGATTGCCTTGATTCCGGTCTGAAGAGGGGTATCTACGGATTTACGGGTAATAACGCCGCTTGCCACACGCTCAATTTTGCGGTAGGCATCCGTCTGCACGGGGCCCTTGCCATCGTAGTAAAGAAAGGAAATTTCGAGTATGAAGTCTCCGTCATCATCCCCGTGCGCAATCGCGCCCGTACCATTGACGATGCCATCCGGTCGGCACTCGCACAAGAAACACGCTTTCCATTCAACATCATCATCGTGGACAATCACTCGACAGACGGAACCACAGAAATCATCGGTCAATACAAGGACAACAAAGCGGTAATCCACCTTCAGCCCCAACGTACCGATCTGGGCATAGGGGGATGCTGGGACCTCGCAATCAACCACCCCCGGTGCGGACGCTTCGCCATACAGCTTGACAGCGATGACCTGTACAGCGACACCCATACCCTGCAAACCATCGTAGACACGTTCTACAAAGAGCAATGCGCCATGGTAATAGGAACTTACCGCATGACGGACTTCCGGCTGAACACCATCGCTCCGGGAGTGATAGACCATAGCGAGTGGACGAAAGAGAACGGACACAATAACGCATTGCGCATCAACGGTCTGGGGGCTCCGCGCGCATTCTTCACACCTATCCTGCGCGAAACAGGCGTGCCCAATGTCAGCTACGGAGAAGATTATGCCCTGGGACTCATTTTCTCGCGCCAATATAAGATAGGAAGAATCTATGATGTACTCTATCTGTGCCGCCGCTGGGAAGGGAACTCGGATGCCGCCCTGAGCATAGAGCAGACCAATGCCAACAATCACTACAAAGACAGCCTGCGCACCCGTGAACTGGGAATCCGCAAAAAATATACAGAAGAGCTGAAGAACCGGAATGAAATCAAGCGATTTATAGACAGCCAACTGGCGTGCTGGCCACTGGCACACCACAACCACGAGGCATTACAGACTATACAGACCAAGGAACTGTCCATAAACGGCTACACGTTTGTGGTACAGTGCAATGCACAGCGTGCGGTTTCGACTACCGCCAAAGTGGATAAGGACAGCATCCAAGCACGCCCCTGTTTCCTGTGCAAGGAAAACCAGCCTAAGGAGCAGAAAGCACTGGAAACCATCACTGCAAACAGAATATGCGTTAACCCTTATCCCATATTGCCGGATCACCTCACTATCGCCCATAAAGATCACATCCCCCAACTCATGGATGAGAATATTTTCAGTTACGATGACGTCCGTGCATTCGTACAGAAATATCCGGACTACGCCCTATTCTATAATGGAGCACATTGCGGAGCCTCTGCACCGGACCATCTCCATCTTCAAGGAGTCAGAAAAACTGATGTTCCCATCATCCCGAACGTACAACAGCTGATAACCCACGCACAGACAATCGATATACGCAGCATGTATTTTCCCTACCTAGAAGAAGAGGAAGATTATCCACTAGAATGTAGCCGAATTTACCTCAACACCAAGGACTATCCCTGTCCTTTGGTAATCCTCTCAAGCAACACGCATTATGACGACTCCCTGTTATACAGTGCCCTCGCCGCTTTCCCACCGGATGAAGACGGACAAGAAGCGAAGTTCAACCTGCTGTTATGGAAGGAAGGCCATCTATACTATACGGTGGTTTTTCCCCGCAGCAAGCACCGTCCCGACTGCTACTTTGCAGAAGGCAGCGAACAGATGCTCATCAGTCCGGGAGCTTTGGACATGGCTGGCGTAATCGTCACCACCCGTCAGGAAGATTTCGACAAAATAACAGAAGAAAAAGTGGCATCCATCATAAAAGAAGTGGGAATAACAGTAGAAGAAGCCGAGAAGATACCCGGACGTTATTTTGACGAGAAAGCAAAAAGATAGAGAGAACACGAAGAGATGAAGGAATTACAGCAAGCCCAAAAACAAGACGAATAACAATGAAAGAACCCGAAATAAGCGTAGGAATAGTAAACGCACAAGAAATTCATTTTTCACTGAACGGCAATTTTTTCGCTAAAGGAGAAACAGTCTGTGGTGAACAACAAGTAGCCTTCAGCGAAGGAGGTATTCTGTGGAATGGTAATCTTTACCGCGAACTGACCTTCACTCCACAAGACGAACATGCCTCGTTTTCATTATATGACGTAACCATCGGAATTAATTTCCACTGGGAACGGCAAGAAACCCAAAGTTTTATGGGAACACTGAAACTAGTGGTGGACGAAGGCAAAATCACCGCTATCAATATTCTTCCCGCCGAAGACTATCTGATAAGCGTCATCTCCTCGGAGATGAACGCCACTTCCTCTTTGGAGTTTCTGAAAGCCCATGCCGTGGTATCACGCAGCTGGCTGTTTGCCCAAATAGAGAAACGCAAGGCCTTGAGTGACAAAAACGAAGGCTTTTTCTCCTTTATCAAAACCGATACCGAATACATCCGCTGGTACGACCGCGAAGATCATACCATATTCGATGTTTGCGCCGATGACCATTGCCAACGCTACCAAGGAATAACCAAAGCATCCAGTGCCGCCGTGACCGAAGCAGTAAGAGCCACCCGCGGACAATTGCTGATGTATGAACGCGGCATTTGCGATGCCCGTTTCTCCAAATGCTGCGGAGGAGCAAGCGAGGAATTCGGATACTGCTGGGAAGACAAGAATTATCCCTACTTGTCTACAATCCGTGATGCGGAAGAAGAAGAAAACCGCCCGTTACCCGATCTGACCAAAGAAGAAGAGGCAGAGCGTTGGATACGCACTTCTCCTGTTTCGTTCTGTGACACCCACGATAAAAAAGTCATTTCACAAATTCTGAACAACTACGATCAGGAAACTACAGATTTCTATCGTTGGAAAGTACGTTATTCCCAGGCAGAATTATCCGAACTGATCCGTCAAAATACAAAATCGGATTATGGGGACATCATCGACCTGATTCCTATCCAACGCGGCAAATCCGGACGTATCTGCAAACTGAAAATTGTAGGTTCGCTAAAAACATTGACTATCGGAAAGGAACTGGAAATACGCCGCACTCTATCTTCTTCCCACCTGTTCAGCTCAGCCTTTGTAATAGATAAGGGAGAACTGAAAAACGGCGTTCCCGAATGGTTTCTGCTGACCGGCGCCGGCTGGGGACATGGAGTAGGGCTCTGCCAAATCGGGGCTGCCGTAATGGGGGAACGGGGATATACCTACGATGAAATTCTATTGCATTACTATAAAGGTGCGGATATCCGCCGTTTTTATTAACAGGCCCCGCCCACATGGGCGGGGATTCCATTCGGACTCTTTAAAATGAAAGGAACCATGAAAAACAAGCATACCTCGCCATGGGCATGGATACCCACTCTATACTTTGCACAAGGGCTGCCCTATGTGGCAGTAATGACCATTTCGGTCATAATGTATAAAAGATTAGGCATCAGCAATACCGAGTTAGCTTTTTATACCGGCTGGCTCAACCTGCCCTGGGTCATCAAGCCACTGTGGAGTCCGTTCATCGACCTCATCAAGACCAAACGCCGGTGGATTGTCACCATGCAGATGCTCATCGGTGCAGGACTGGCAGGCATTGCCTTCACCATCCCCACGGAATATTTCTTTCAACTGACGCTCGCCCTGTTCTGGCTGCTCGCCTTCAGTTCTGCCACACACGACATTGCCGCCGACGGATTTTACATGCTGGCGCTCGATTCTCACGAGCAAGCACTGTTTGTAGGTATCCGCAGCACCTTTTACCGTATTGCCACCATTGCCGGACAAGGGCTGCTCATCATGCTGGCAGGCCGGCTGGAAACGGTGACAGGCAACATTCCATACGCGTGGTCCATCACCTTCTTTGTGCTTGCCGGCATCTTTCTTGCCGTGTGGCTTTACCATCGTTTCATCCTCCCCCATCCGGCTGCCGACCATCCGGCAAAAGAAGTATCCGCTTCCGGGTTGATGAAAGAATTCTTTACCACCTTTACCACCTTCTTCCAAAAAAAACACGCCACCGTTGCCATTGCATTCATGCTGCTATACCGACTTCCCGAAGCCCAATTAGCCAAAATGGGAATCCCCTTCTTGCTCGACCCGATAGAAAAAGGAGGCTTGGGACTTACTACCGAAGAAGTAGGATTCGTGCAAGGAACAGTCGGTATCATAGGACTTACGTTAGGAGGCATTTTGGGAGGCATTTCCGTAGCCCGGGGAGGTCTTAAACGCTGGCTTTGGCCCATGGTATGGGCTATCTCGTTACCTGATTTTGTTTATGTATACCTCAGCTATGCACAACCGGATTCCTTGTTGTTTGTCAACATTTGCATCTTCATCGAACAGTTCGGATACGGTTTCGGATTCACAGCCTACATGCTCTACCTCATTTACTTTGCCGACGGCGAGCACAAGACGGCACACTATGCCATCTGTACCGCTTTTATGGCGCTTGGCATGATGATTCCGGGAATGGCTGCCGGATGGCTGCAAGAGCACTTGGGATACAACCACTTTTTTATTTGGATTATGATATGTTGCATCGCCACATTCGGAGTCACGGCTTTGCTGAAGATTCATCCCGAATTTGGAAAGAAAACCTTAAAAAGTTAATGTTAAATTCAACAATACAAGCCATTGCATTGTTTCCTTTTCAGACGATAACATATAAAACAGAAGATATATGAAAAAAATTATTTTATTGGTATCAGTTGTATTGTTTGGCTGCGTAGGATACGCACAAGCACAAACATCTGAAAAAAAGCTGAGTCGTCAAGAACGAAAGGAAGCTAAAAGAGCCATGGAGCAGGCATTGTTTGAAGAAGCCAAACAAGCCATAGAAAACAAAAGCTTTACCCTGGAAGCGGATCAGGTTATCTTTAAACGGGGCAGAACTGCATTTGTCTCTTCAAACACAAATTTTGTGACAGTCAATGGTAATAAAGGCTCCGTACAGGTAGCTTTCAATATACCTGTAAGCGGTCCCAATGGCTTGGGTGGAGTAACTGTAGACGGCAATGTGTCCGGCTACAAAGTGACCACAGACAAAAAAGGCAACATCCGTCTGGCAATGAATATCACAGGTGTAGGTATTTCTGCCCAAGTCAATATTTCACTGGCCAATGGCGGCAACAATGCAACAGTGGATATTCTTCCCAATTTTCATTCCAACAGACTTACCTTATCAGGCACTCTGTTGCCATTGGATAAATCAAGCGTATTCAAAGGAAGGTCTTATTGACAGATTTTTCCTAAATTCAGCTTCAACCGAGTTTTTCATTTCTACTGTCACTGCTGCCACCATAGGATGCTTATCACATACAACATCCTATCAATAAACGACTTATCCAAGTGGTGGCAGTAGCAGTTCTTTCACCGTTATCAAATAATTCTAAGAAAATTTGGAAATGCCCCAAATAAGTCCTATACTTGCTTATCATTTTAATACTACAATAAGTATCTACAAATGAAAAAACACACTTATACAACTATACACTATGAAACACCTGTTAACCCTGTGCATAGGATTTTTCATGTTGCTCTCTTGCAACAATAAACCCTCTCAATCTGCCGCAATAGCAACAGACGAACCGGAAGTGAACGAAGATACGCTCTTCAGAGTTATAGATTTGGCAAATAACCTGAAACCATGTGGCGACTCCTTACTACTGAGTGACATTGTGGAGGATGTGGAATATGTAAAACTGGAGGCGGCAGAAAAAGGGTTGGTTGGAGCAATGAATAGAGGCTATGTGTCCGACAGTGCCATCTTTTATAGCAGTTCTGGCAATACGACACCTCCTCCTCATATTTTTATGTTCGACCGTTTTACGGGTAAGTTTATCCGTACAATCGGTAAATCAGGGCAAGGACCCGGAGAAATGCATTGGCCCATTGGTGTTGTAGCTAGAGACAGCTTAGTCTATATATCTTCTACTTATCGGAATGAGCTTTTCGTTCATAAAATAAAAAACGGAGAGTTTGTGAAATGTATTCCCTTGAACAAACCACACACCGCTGCAGAGAATTATTACATTGTTAACAACAGGATAATCCACTTTCCATTTTATGATGTTTGGGATGGCAAATATTTAATGTGCGATATGAGTATTCAGGATTTTGATGGAAATATCATCCAAAAACAAACTCCTGATGTGGATTATACCGGATTTGATGACAGAAACAGACCGAATACAGGCTTCGCTGTCGCATGGGCTTATAAGAATCATCCCAATGTCTATTCTTTTTTCACGGATACCATCTATGCAGCTTTTGATGACACCATCCGCCCCAGATATTTCTTATCATTGGGAAAATACAAACGCCCGCTCCAATTAAAGGTCTGTGCCGAATGGAAAAATTATATCATATTTCATCGTTTTTGGGAAACCAAAGACTGTCTGTTAGGCAGTTTCGGATTGGAGCAAAAAGCTTGGTTCTTCCGATACGACAAAAAAAGTAAAGAGATAAAAACATGGAAACAAGATGCAGAAGGACTAAAAGCTTCATTTCCAATTCCACCGGCTTATGAATGGATAATCGGGTCTGCTGCCGGTATCATCAACGACATTGATGGTTGTTCCGACCACCTTCGTAAAATGGATTACATCAGTGAAAACCAGTTTGCAATCTGTATCACCCAAGACAATATGGATGAAATCAGAAAGATAGTATCCGAATCCACGAACGTGAAATTCCCCGAAAAGCGTCAGCAGCTTCTAGATATGATTGACTCGATGGGGCCGGATGATAATCCGATTCTGGCTATTTATAAATTAAAAGACTGATATAAAGATGGACAGCATTTTAAGTTGCATGACTGCAGGTCATAATATATACACCATAAACAGAGAGCGCAAACAACTGTTCCTGACACACCCTCAGTTGGTGCCTCATCTATATAAGAAAACCACCATAGACAGCCAATCTGATTATTATGCCCGGAAAGCTGCTTATTTGGCAAAACACGGATATACCGAGGGACTGAACCATCAATACGACGGGACAATCACTCCGGCCATGGTGAAAGACAGCATTGCCAATTTGAGGCAACTGGTGTTTGAAGTAACAGATGCGTGTAACCTGCGTTGCAAGTATTGTGGCTATGGCGAACTGTATAGTGACCACGACGAACGACACGCACAAAAGATGCAATTCAGCACTGCCAAAAAAACAATTGATTTCCTGCAAGAAGTGTGGAAAGACTCCAAGCAGGAATTCACTATAAAAAATATATTTATCAGTTTCTATGGCGGAGAGCCGTTATTGAACATGCCCTTTATCCGTCAGGTGATAGAATACGTGGAGTCCCTGCATATAGCCAATCGAACCATCGATTATTCAATGACCACCAATGCCATGCTGTTGGACAAATACATGGATTATCTAGCCGAAAAGAAATTCCATCTGTTAATCAGCTTGGACGGTAACAAATGGAACAACAGCTACCGGGTGACTCCCGGTGGAGAAAGTTCATTTGAACGGAACGTCGCCAATGTGGACAAATTGAAAGAGAGATATCCCGATTACTTTGAGCAATATGTGAATTTTAATGCCGTGCTACACAACAGAAGCACGGTGGACGAAGTGTATCACTTCATTAAAGACAGATATGGCAAAAAGCCCCAGATTACCGCTTTAAACACAACAGGAATACGCCCCGAAAAGAAAGACGAGTTTAACCGGATGTTCCGAAACGTGGATTTGAAAGAAAGCGAGAATTACGAAGCATTGCTGGACGAGATGTTTATGAAGAGTCCTGAATACTATGGGGCATGCCTTTTCCTGCAGCAGTATAACAAGAATGTATATCGCTCTTATAACGATTTGTTCGCCTCGGAAAAAGCGCTTAATTTCATACCCACCGGCGGATGTGTTCCTTTTTCACGAAAGATGTTCATCACCGTAAATGGAAAAATATTAGCTTGCGAACGCATCGGCCAACAATATGGGCTGGGGACGGCATTTCCCGATGATGATATAGAATTGTCTTACCAAAGCATTGCAGACCTTTACAACAACTATTTTGACAAGCTGCGTGCTCAATGCAAGGTGTGCTACATGTCACAGTCCTGCATACAGTGCATGTTCAACATCGACCGGTTTGACTCTCTGGAAAAGGTGGCATGTCCGGGCTTTGCCAATAAAGAAAAGTTTGGAGCGTACGTGAGTCAAAAAGTATCATTTATAGAGCAACACCCGGAATCGTATGAAAGAGTAATGGAAGTGGTCTTAGCTTAAAAAAAGAATATCATGATAGACACCGAAAAAGAATATTGGTTCGCTTTTGAACCCTATATACATATCACATTAAAGGAGAAGGCAGCTTTGCTATATAATACATTGGACGGCGAATATATCAAAGCGACCGACGAGGACGAATTAAAATTCATTGCCGCCCTGTTGGACAAGAAAAACTGTGGGGTAACGAAAGTCACCGCAAAAGAATGGCAATGTGACGCTATCCGCAACTTGCTGACGACGGCAAGAGACAAGTTCTTTGCAGACTTGTATGAATGTTCACTATCCGAACAGAAGCCGATACAATTTTACCCGATACTGAACTTGCAGGAAGAAGTAGGCCGGTTGCAAAATTTCAGTTCCGGTTATGTGGGAACCAAGATGTTTACCTACCTGTATAAAATAACGGTAGATATTGAAGAGCTGGAAGGGGAAGCATTGTGTGCGCTGATGGATGAGGTCTGGGAACAGGTCCGTTCCGGCAGCCTGAAGCATTTATGTATCATCATCTACACCGCATCACAACTTCAAACCTTGCGGACATGGCTGGAAAATCATGAAGAGGCAACCGGTTGCGTGGAATGGATGATGAAAGCGGAGTTGGCTTTCAATGACAGGCACGGAATCAATGAACCGGCAACAATCATAATGAATGCGGAAGATATTCCGGCAGGAAACCTGCCCCATGCCGGCAACAGTTCCGTCTCGTGGATATTCAGGGTGCATACGGAAGATGAATTGGAAACGGTCTCCAGCCTGATAGACCGGTATGAGCTGCAGCACTACAAGATAGAGCCTGTATACGATAACACCAATCTGCCTTTCTTTGAGGAACAAGTTTTCCTGGAAAAAGAGGACATATTCTCCAAACCCGTATCCATGCAGGAGATTATGAGAAACCAAGTCCTTAATACTCATAAGTTCGGTAAGCTGTTCGTTTCCTCCAACGGCGATGTACGGGCGGGAAGTGTTTTGGAAGCTCCCATAGGGAACTTGCATGCAGAAAATATCCGACGGCTGGTTCACAAAGAAATGACAGAGGGAAAATCATGGCTGCACATCCGCAACCAAAAGCCCTGTTGTGACTGCATATATCAATGGCTCTGCCCTTCTCCGTCTGATTATGAATCGGTTATCGGCAGGCCCAACCTCTGCCACATAGAAGAATAATGAAGAACGTCTATATAGTCAATGAATGCCTGAGTTCGGCTAAAAACGGCATCGGCACCTATTTGAACGAATTGCTTTATTGCCTGAAGGCAATAGGGGCGGAAGCATGTCTGCTCACGTTCAATGCGGACTGCAAGGAATTCAATGTGACATATAGCAACAAACGGACGGAAATGAATTTTCCCTGTTTCCCCGACGGCGACTTCGGGCAACACCCTGCCGTTGTCAATCGGTTCCTGCAGTTGCACATTACTGATTCCCAAGACAATGTTTTCTTCTTTAATTATTCCCTTTCGGATAAATTAATGCTGACATTAAGACGGACGTTCCCATTGTCAAAGCAAATCTACGTCATTCATGACTTTTCATGGACCGGCGTGCTGTTGGGAAATATCCGCAGGCTGAAACAGATAATGGCGGAAAGGAAAGAACCGGAGAACGACAGACGAAGGGAGTTTGTAGTAAACACCTGGCTGCGGGAACAACAGATGATGAACATCGCGGATAAGGTGGTCTGCCTCTCCAAAGGAACTTACCAAATCTTAAAAGAGACATGCCTCATTGATGAGCGAAAACTCGCCCTGATACCCAACGGCCTGAGAAAGCACAAGGGAATCAGGCCTGGCTCCAATGAGGACAAAGAACGGTGGAGAGAACAATTATTGATAGCGAAGGACAAGAAAATAGCGTTGTTTGTAGGGCGCACGAGTAAAGAAAAAGGATTTAATGCCTTGTTGGATGCCATAAGAATCGCCATAAAAAGCTGTCCCGACTTGCAACTCGTAGTTGCAGGAAGTCCGCTGCCTTCCTGTTTCTCCCAAGAGATTGCATCGGTAATCACTTACACCGGACACATCGGCAAACAGGAGCTCATCAGGTGGTATCAGCTGTCAGACATCGGCATCATACCTTCCTATTCAGAGCAATGCAGCTATGTAGGCATCGAAATGATGATGTACGGGTTGCCCGTTGTGGCATCAGACGGCTTGGGAGTGCGCGACATGTTCCATGAAGGAGAGAATGCGGCAATCGCCCGAATCGGACCATCATCCAAGGCATACGGCAACCGGCTGGCGGAAGCTATCGTCAGGGTGCTTGCCTCCAAAGAATTATCCGATAAATTAAGGCAAGGTGCAAGACGGGAATATGAACAAAGATATCATATAAAATATATGCGGCAGAAATATAAAGAATTAATCATGAGTCTATGAACTGTATAAAACCATAAAACGCATGAAGACCTTCCCCCACTACCTCCAGTTGGATGCGATGGACTGCGGCCCCACCTGCCTGCGTATGATAGCCAGATATTACGGCAAGAACTATTCGCTGCAGACGCTCCGCGAACGCTCCTTCATCACACGCGAGGGGGTATCCATGCTGGGCATCAGTGACGCGGCGGAATCCATCGGTTTCCGCACATCGGGAGTGCGTATTACCCTGAAGCAACTGGAGGAAGACGTGCCGCTTCCGTGCATCCTGCACTGGAACCAGAACCACTTCGTGGTGTGCTATGACATCAGGAAGAAAAGGAACGGATACAGGTTCCATATAGCCGACCCCGCCTCGCAGAACGTCATATACACCGAACAGGAGATGAAGCGGTGCTGGCTGGTGACAAGGACGGAAGGGGAGGAAAAGGGAACGGCACTCGCCCTGGAACCGGCGCCCGAATTCTATGAACAGGAGAACGAAAAAGAGAAGGACGGCAAGAACAGCCTCTCCTTCTTCTTCAAGTACCTGTTGCCCTATAAAAGACAAATCGCTCACTTACTTCTGGGGATGTTGGCTGTGAGCCTCTTGCAGCTGATATTCCCTTTCCTTACGCAATCATTGGTGGATGTCGGGATTCGGGACGGGAACCTGGGCTTTATCACGCTGATTCTGATAGCCCAGCTCGTCGTCTCCGTTTCCCAGCTTTCCGTGGAGTTCATACGGAGCTGGATATTGCTCCACATGAACACGCGCATCAACATATCACTCATATCCGACTTCCTGATAAAGCTGATGAAGCTGCCGCTGCGTTTCTTCGACACCAGGATGATAGGGGACATCATGCAGCGCATCGGAGACCATAACCGCATCGAGAGCTTCCTCACCGGCTCATCGGTCGCAACGCTGTTCTCGTTTGTCAATTTCTTCATCTTCGGATGGATACTGGCCTGTTACAATCCGGTCATACTGGGCATCTTCCTGGCAGGGAACACGCTGTATGTGTGCTGGGTGCTCGTGTTCATGAAATACAGGAGGGAACTGGACATCAGGCGGTTTGCACAGGCGGCCGGGGAACAGAGCAGCCTGATACAGATCAGAGCTACAAAAAGAGGTTGATACCGCCTATCCCAACTTCAGCAAGCACCTAT
>OGPF01001187.1_pt1 | contig 12613 bp, 1 predicted proteins | sample 1552871 | NCBI WGS metagenome assembly OGPF01 (sample SAMEA2580276, study PRJEB22360) | human gut metagenome | biome: human gut; feature: human-associated habitat; material: faeces | place: Denmark | collected 2008/2010
GGAACCAGCAGAGGCGGAGGCGCTGCCCGCGGCACGTTCTTCCGATTCCTTTGCCGCCCTTGCAGCGTCCACCGCTGCCTGTCCCCATTTTTTCACCAGCGCCACAAACTGCTCGTATACGCTGGGCGTGATCGTTTCGGTGGTGCTGTTGGTGTCGATGGTCTCGTAGCAGGTGTATTGGCCGGGCTTCGTCATGGCGATGTAGCCGTTCTCGTCCACGGCCAGCAGCATCCAACTGCCCTGCTTTTCCTGTGTCCAGCGCCGGTCTACCACAACGCAGTTGTTTTCGTCCAGCATCTGCGGGTCCGGCAGAGCGCCGCTCAGCCGCTGCACGTGCAGCGTGATGGCGCAACCCGCCCACTCTTCCGGCACCTCGAAGTGCAGGGTGTCCACCTTGGCCGAGCCTACGCCGCCCATGTACAGGGTGTCCGGCGTTGCCCGGAAGGTGCTTCCGTTGTCCTGTGATTTCCGGACTTTGATGTTCAACTCGCTCATGCTCTTCCTCCCTTCTGCCCCAGTGTATCATCTCCCGCCGGGCCAGACTACTTGCTACTTTTTCCGCCGGGCAAACAAAAACGCCCCGGCCAATTTGGCCGAAGCGTCTTCGTTCTTTTATCTCACCTCCGCCCACTCATCCACGGCTCCCGCCGCAGCTTCCTGCTTCTTCTCGTCCTGTTTGATCCAGCTCTCGAAGTTTTTCTCTTCGTACAGAGGTTCGCCTCCGGCTTCCAGCCGCAGCAGCATCTCCGCCAGCTTCTCCCGGTCGTGGTCATTCCCGGCCAGATACTCGCTCTTGACAACGCCGGTGATATTGCTCTTGATGGCATCCTTGTCCTTGCCCGCAGTCAGCAGCCGGTCGATCTCGGTCTGCACATCTTTGGCGCGGCCCACTTCCAGTGCGTCGGTCAGATCATCGTAGACGTTCCGGTCCTTGTCTCCGGCCAGCAGCTCATCGGCCAATTCGTTAATTGCTCCGTAGCTGCTGCCGCCATGCTTATCACCGGTCACCAAGTCGATGATGGCCTCCCGCTTGGCTGCATCCTCTTTGACGCCCTCCCGGATGCCGAGGCCCGCATACAGTTCCCGGATGCAGTCCTTGGTCGCCTTCTGCCGGGTCCTGTCATTGCCCGCGTTCCGGGCCTTGGCCGCTGTCTCGATGTCCGGGTCGTAGTTCTTCAGGCGTTTCTTGAGTTCCGCCTTCACCTTGTCGCTCTTGCCCATCTGGTCCAGCTTGCCAAGAGCGGCCGCAGCTTCCTCCGCGTCACCCCGCTCAATGGCGTTGAAGAGCCGGTCGTATTGTCCGGTCGCGCTGGCCGGAGTTCCGTTCAGGCTGAACCCTTCGCCATTTGCAAGGCCCTGCACATCGTCCGCGTAAGCCGCGAAGGCTTCTACCATCTTCCGCCCGTTTGCCGCCGGGATGCCCGCGATGTCCAGCCCATATTCCATCACATCGACCCCGGCCTTCCGGAGCTTCCGGTGGTAGGCTTCCAGTTCCTCTTCGTCCATGCCGGTGGTGTCCTTCCGGATCAGGGTGTACAGCTTCGTGGTAGCGGCAAACAGGTCGTTGACGGCGCTGATGTTGGTCGCGCTCACCACATCGTAGTCCGTGCCGTTCACTGCGTTGCCCACCATGCTGTAGATTTCCGAACCAAACAGGAAGTTGCCCGCCGCGCTCTCGGTGAACAGCCCCGCAAACCGGTTCCACAGGCTTTCGGCGGTCACGTCGCCGTTTTCATCCTGCTCGCGATCCCACCGATGCAGCAGGAAGTCCGCGCCGATCTTCATCAGGGCGAATACCGCCGTCTGTATCACTTGGCTTGTAGCAGCCCGGCGCAAGCTCTGCCCGGCCCGCTGCACTTCGGCCTTGTTCTCGGCGCTCTTCTCTGCATTGTACCGGGCTCTCTGGGCCTTGTAGTCCATCACCGCATCGGCGAGGATGCCGTAGTTCTGGAACCGCTGGGTGGTGAACATGGTCAGCGTCTTGGTGATCTCGTTGTCGCTGCGCTGGATGCCCGCCCGCTGCATCACGGTATAGTTGGGCTGGGTCTCCTCAATGACCTTCTGGTACATCTGGTTCACAGCTTTCCAGTAGGCGTCACTGCCCTTGGTGGCCGCACCGTCGGCAAACTCTGCCGCGTGGTGTTCCACATAATGTTTCGCACCCTCCCACAGTGCCGCCACCGTGATCTCGTCCATCGAGTTGATCCAGCCGGTCACGCTCTTGGGCAGTTTGTCCATGGCCTTTTCGGCAAAGCTCCCCGAAACGCCGATGGACGCCAGTTCCCCGCGCTGGCTGCCCCGCAGTCGGTATTGCAGCAGCGCGTCGCCGTGGGCGCTGATCTCCGCTTCCAGTGCAGCCAGCTGCTTGCCGGAGAGGTTTTTCACGAAGGGCAGCACTGCCGCCATGGTATCGCTGCCCAGCACGGCCCCCGCCGTGGGCAGGGACGCCGCCTGTGCGATGGCGACGCCGGGGTTTAAGGTCAGAATAGCCCCGGCGTAGTTGCCCCGCAGCTTTCCCATCACCCGGCCGATGCCGTCCGAGCGCTTGCGCTGCTTCGTCTGCAAGTCGGTCAGCAGGTAATCCACGTAGTTCACCGCGTCCCGTCCCCAGTGTTCCTTCAGCACGCCGCTCTTCAGCTTTTGGATGCCGTCCTCTGTTTCCACATTCGCGTTCAGGATGCGGTTTGCGTCCCGGATGGGGGCCGCAAGGCCCGCGTAGGCCGCTGTGTCCCGCAAAGAGCGCTGCACCACGCTGCTACACTCTTCCAGCAGGATGGGCAAACCGCTCTTCACGCGCTCCTTCAGCATTCCGCGTCCTTCGATGGTGGCGTCCAGCTTCAGGCCCTCGATCTCGCTGGCCAGCTGGGTCTTGTCCACCGCGATGGGGTAGTAGTTCTTCACCGTCGCCCGCTGGAATCCAACCAGCTTCATGCTGGTCTCGTTGATGAGGTTCGTGGTGTAGTCCCCGAAGAAGCCCTTCATGTCCTCGATCCACTTCCGGTCGTAGTCGGTCAGGGCATTCTCCACGGTGTTCAGGATGGTGTCGGCCATGGGCATTCCGTCGGCCCCCGTCAGCATTCCGATCTTCACGGTCTGCCCCTTCTGGTAGGCCCGCTCGATGTCACCCTCGTTGTAGAGCGTTGTGTCCGGCAGAGTCAGGCCGCCGTTGAGCAGGTGCTCCCGGCTGTCCGTGTTCTGCAAGTGCATGTACAGGCTGCACAGCTGCCCATGGGTCAGCGGCACGGCCTTGCCCTTTGCGTCCGTCAGCCCGATGTCCACCAGCTCCGCGCCGGGGCCAGCGAACCGCTCCATCTGCTTGAGGTTGGCCTTGCCTGTCACGTTGTCGAAGAGCTTGGTGCCTTCCACCGTGATCTGGGTCTGCCGGAGCTGGCCTTGGTTCAGCATGTCGGCCAGCTTTTCCATCTGGCCGTTTTTGGTGTACCCGCCCAGCATCCGGAAGACTCGCTTCGCGCCCAGCATGTCGAGATTGTATTTGGTCAGTGCATCCCGGATTCTGCCGGTCTCGTTTCCCTTGGCGGCCAGCACTTCCAGCCCGGCCTTCTGGGCAAAAGCGTCCACTTCCTCGGTCTTGGCAAGGCTCAGGGTCTTGTTTTCGGTGCGGATCACGTGCAGCGTCCCCGCCGTGATGGCTTTCAGCATCCGCAGCTGCTCCACCGTCATAGGCAGATAGGTGCGGTTCTCCGTCTCCCTGATACGGGCCTTCAGGCGGTCCCGCAGCCTCTCGGCCTTCTCGCCGTCGCCCAGCGCCTCGGCCTCGGTCAGCTGCTGGTGCAGCCGGTCCAGCTTTGCCTGTTTCGCGTTCATCATGTCGGCCTGTAAGGCTTGGATGAGCTTCGGCACACCGGTCTGCTCCCAATCATAGGCAAGGCTGCTGGGGTCGCTGGCCGTGCCCTGCGTCTGGCTGATGGTGTTGGCCAGCGCCGTCAGCTTCCGCACCGCCGCATCGTTCAGAACGGCCATATCCGCCAGCTTCGCCACCTCTGCCGCCTGTTGGATGAGCCGCGGCTGCACATACTTGCCCTTCGAAGGCCGCAGGATCATCTGGTTCAATTGGGCGGCATTGTTCCGGATGCTTCGCTTCAGTTCGTCGGCTTTCCGTCCGTCCCGCGCCTGCTGCACCCGCTTTTCGGCCAGTGCTTTTGCCACGGCAATGTCCTCGTCCCGCTGCTGGCGGGCCACTTCCACCGCAATGGCATTTTTCTGGGCCTGTTTCTGCTGCCATGCTTCGGCTTTCTTCTGGTTCTCGGCTTCCCACTCCATGATCTCGCGCTCCTGCACGATCTGGCTGTACTCCGCCCGGTCAGCCCGGCGCTGCTCGTTGGCCACCTGCCGGGCGAGGTTCCGGTTCTCTGCTTTCAGGGTTTTGTTTTCCAGCGTGATCTCGTCCAGCATCTGCTGCCGCTCTTCCTTCAGGCGCTTTTTCTCGGCTCTCCATTCCCGTTCGTAGGCTTCCTTCAGCACATCCAGCTTCTCGGCCATGTCGCCGGAGTTGGTGATGTCCACGCCCAGTGCATCCAGATTGGCGTCCAGCATCGCTTCTGCCTTGGCATTCCGGCGCTGCTGCTCCTGCATCTGCTGCACTGCTTCGCTCTGGTTCCCGGCTTTCTGGTTCTCCGCCAAACGTCGGTTGAATTCTCTCGTCTGCTCCTTCTGCACAGCCCGCAGGTCTTTCATAGCCTTGGCCGCACTGGTTTCGTCTCCGGCTGCTGCCGCAGCGGCCCGGCGCTGCCACTGCTGGAAGGAATCGAAGATGGCCTGTGCATCGTTCATCTCGTTCACATGCAGCAGGTCGCCGATCATCCGGCCCGCCAGCTCCACCTTGGCATCTTCGTACTCAGCCACATCCGCGAACCGGCTCATCATCTTTGGCTTGATGGTGTCGTGCACGTTCATCAGCACATCCAGCCACTCGGTGCTCTCCATGCTGGCCGCGCCGTCCACGCCCGCTGCCTTGGCGGCTCCCCGGAACAATTCCGCTGCGCCCTGCTTTGTGCCGCCCATGCTCCGGGTATCGTTCACAATGGCCTCGTATTCTTCCGCCGGGTTTCCGTCCCGGTGTCCTTCCTCCTGCCGCAGCTTCACGCCGTGCTTCCGGGCCTCGGCCACCGCTTCGCTCCAGCTTCCGTACTGGCGCACAAGCTCCGCCTTGGCTTTGCCGTTCTTGTCCACGGTGTAGCTCAGCTCGTGGTATTCCGGGTATTGCTGCCACAGCTCCGTATTCCGGTAAGTCGCCTCGTCGAGGATCTCCCCGGCAATGGTCTCAGCCAGCCCCTGCGCCTTGTTCATGTCGGCCCCTTCGGTCTTCATGTACTCGATCAGGGTGCGCATCTCGCGTGCCACACGCTCGGTGTCGGCCTTGCCCTTCGCGCCGCTGGCCTTCACCAGCCGTTCTGCTACGCCCAGAATGCTGTCGTCGCTCACCCGCACCCCGCAGGTCAGGCCCATCATCTCGGTCAGCGTCTTGATGGCCGCGCTGTTGTCCGCAATGGTCCGGCTGGCTTGCCGCTGGCGGTTCCGCTTCGCATCCCGGTCGGCCTGTTCGGCCATCTGGAAGCGGACGTTCGGCACTTGGTTCAGCACCTTCGTGCGCTGCGCATCATCCCCGGCTTTGTACTCGTAGACGGTCACGCCCTTTTCCTTCAGGCTGTCCAGCAGCGCCGCCGAAGCATTGTCCGGCACAATAGCCGCCCGCACCTCGTCGAACTCCACGGCTCGCTGGGGTTTCGCCTCAAAGTACCCGGTGGGGATGTCTGCGATGGTCTTGTACAGCGCCACGATCTGCTTTGCCGTCTCCCGGCTGATGGTATAGCCTTCCTTAGAAAATGCCTTGCTGACCGCTGCCATGGTCTGCTTTCCCTGTGCGGCCCGCAAAAGGATTTCACCGAGTATCTCCCTCTCCCCATAGCCGCTGTCCGAATGTGCAGCGGTCTCCTGTCGGATGCGGCTGATGACTTCTTCGATCTGGCCGTCGGCCTGTTCTAGCAGTGCCTTGTACTCCTCCTCCGGCATCTGCTGCAAGCGGCCTTTGTCTGCCCGCACTTCGTCCAGATTCTGATACTCTGCCGTGGCCGTACTCATCAGAGTGCTGGCCGAAAGGCCCCATGCGCCTTCTCCGCGTGCATTTTGCTGGTTCATGGCCTCCACCAGATTCTGCAACGTGTAGGGGTTGTGCAGTTGGGCAAAGCTTCTCCGGTTTCCGGTTCTGGTATAGGGGTCCTTCTCATTTCGGATTCCCTTTTTTCCCAGAATACCCTCCATCTTCGGCAGCAGCCACTCTTCCACATCAGCATCCGGGGCTTTCTGCTGTAACTCCTTCTGCATCGCTTCCGTATCCTGCACGGTTTTCCCGGCCATATCTTTGGTCATCACATATTCATATGCGTTTTCCAGTCTGGCCCGCAGCATCGGTGCGATCAGCCGGTCGGCTTTGGTCTGCGCCTTTTCTTCGCTCCAGCCAAACTCTTCCATAGCCCAGCTTTTTTCTGCTTCCCGCACTTCATTCAGCACGGCATTGGATTTATCGTGATTTCCGTTCACCACGTCGGACTCCACGATGTCCCGCAGGGCAGCTTCTCCGCCAAGGGCCTCCATGATTTTCTCATACCGCTTTTTCTGGCTTTCGGTAAAACGCACCTCCTGCTTTGTCACCACCTGCACGGTTTCGCCTTTGTCTGCCAGATAGGCCGCCTTGACCGCATCATTCCGGGAAAGGCTCTCTGCCAGTTGCTTCGGGCTCTTCCCGGACGCTTCCATGTCCAGCGTTCCGCTGAGCACATTTCCCCGCGCAAATGCGCCGCCAGCGGTTTGTCGGCTCAATTGTGCAAGTTCGCTGTTCAGCTTCACTGCCTTGTCCGCGTGCACTTCGTATTCCACATTGGGCCGGGTGGGTGTCCATGCGTCGGAGCCATAGATTCGATTGGCCCGGTTCACCATGGGGTCAATGGTATCGGAGTTGAACACCAGCGAGATGGGGCCGTATTTGGTATGGCCTTCCTGTGCCTTGACCACCGCAATCGACGGCGACGGCAACCCGCCCAGCTCCAGCGCTTCCCGCAGATTTCCTTCAGTCAGGTTGTGGACGGCCACAAGGTCCTTCTGGCTGTCCACCTCCACCGGTGCGCTCATCTGGAACCGCACCGATTTCTTCACAGGTTCGTCGGTTCTCTTGCTTTCGGCGGAATCTTGTGCTATACTGGATTCAGAAAACAGCTTAGGGGCTTCACCGCCCTGCTCGGTCTTGAATACCGAGGTAAGGCTGTTTTCTTTTTTTGTTATTTTTCCGTTTTCAATGGTGAGCAAACTTCCATCCGAACCACACACTTCATGTACGTAGAACTTGCTTGCAGCATTGGGCACCGTGTACTCGTTCACGATCACTGCTTCATAGATTTTCGTTTCTCCCACCATAACAGGAGCGACGAAGGTATAGGTATTGTAGCCTCTTCCCTTCCAATTTTTCACGAACCCGATTTGCTCACCGTATTTGATAACCTCCGGAATTGCCGCTGCTGCGATTTGCTTTGCTGGGCCATTGCCGTGCTGCACCGTCGCCTTTGCGCCTTTCCGGGTCAGTTCTACCGTGCCAAATCCGGCCCTTTCCACTTTGCTGCCGATGGATTCAAAGAAGCGCACGATATTTTCTGCGTTTTCTTTGTTATTCGCACCGTACTCGATTTCTGTTCCGCTGATTGCGGAAACGGCCTTCATTTGTTCAAGCTTATCAAGGTTCTGGTTCAGCTGCTTCTCAAGCGTCTCTTCGCCCTCTTGAAGTTGGAACCTCACCCCCTGCTGTTCCGCCGCGCTCTCGGTTTTGAGAGCTGCGGCGTTTTCTTTTGCTGTCCGCAGGGTGTCCATGGCCTTTTCGGCGTGGGCGAAGTATTCGTCTTGCAAGGTCCGTCTCTGGGCCTCGGCCAGCCGCTTTGCCTTCAGGGCGGCGGCATTGCCGGGGTCGATGGTCAGCACTTCCTTGGCCCGGCTGATGATGTCGCTCAGCAGATTCTTCACCCGGTTCATCACCTTGTGGATGGAACCCCTCACGCCCGCATTTTTCTCGGCCTGTCCGCGCTGGAATTCCACCCAGCGCTTGAAGTCCGCTTCCGTCGCAAAGATCCCCCGCCACGCATCTGCCACCAGCTCTTCGGCTGCCTGTTCGTAGGTAAGCTTCTGGCTTGCGTACACGTCCATCTTGTCCCGGATCATCTCGTCTACGCTCTCATATCCGTCCATCTGGGCAAGGTAGGTCAGGGCATGGTCCTGCAAGCTCTTTGCTCCCGCTTGGTCGAGGGAGTTATACCAGTGGTAGTCCTCGTGCAGCACGGTGCCGAAAATGTCGCTGACGCTGTCCCCGAAGAAAATACGGGCCGTCTCGCTGTCCACATAGGCCCGGACGTTCGGATTGTTTTGCAGCACGTTCTTCAGCACAGCGTCGGTGCCGGTGGCGGCGGCGTTCAGCTCGATGATCTGGCTGCCCATGTCGGTGCCGTCGTGATCCAGCGTCCCTTCATAGTAGACCCGTCCCTGTCCGCTCGTGCTCTGGTCGGTCAGGCCGCCGCCGTAGCCGCCCGCCTGTTCCTTGGTGTCTGCACCGTAGAGGTAGGCGGTATTCAGCGCGATCCGCCCGCCCTCGCCGCTGTCCAGAATATAATTGACGTTCAGGGCAGTATTGTCCATCACACCGGCCAGCCGCAGCGCGTCGTCGAAGCTCTTCACCTCGTCCATCTGCGCCAGATGGTAGATCGTTGAAGCCGCGGCGGCATACCGATCAGCATCCACGTTGGCGGGCAGCTTCTGGCTGATGTCCTGCGCGGCCTTGGTCTTTCCGCCCTCCACGCCCCACTGCTCCAACTGGCGCTGTACCTCGCTCTGCCGGGCCGTCTGGCCGCTGGGTTCCCGCAGCCCGTAGGTCTCCCGCATCTTCCCGCTTCCCTCGTCCGCCGCATCCAGCCCCGCCGGGTCAACCTTCAAATCAAGGTCTGCATAGTCGTTGACGCGAGCGGTTTCCACCGTTTCCCCGGCGTTTTCCACGCCCTTCTCGTTGACGCGGGCCGTTTCCGGTGCTATACTGGCCTCAGCACCGTGATCTTCAGCTAACGTTTCGGACGTATCCCTGAAGTCGGCAACGGCATCCATAGGGGACTGCGGTGTCGGTGCGGTCATAGCGGAAGGATCTGCGACTACGTTTCGGACGTTATCCTCAGGGTCGGCAACGGCATTCACGGGGGATCGCAGGACTTTCGCTGTTTCTTTTTCGTCAACGCCATTCTTAGAAAGATATTCCGAAACAATAAAATTCTTATTTTTCCTTGTATCACAGACGGCTTCCACGACAATGTGGCTGCCGTCTATTTTTTTCTCAAAGAGCACGATCGGCGCACGTTTACCGTTGCTCGTCATGTAACCATCTGCGCGGTCTTTTGCTAAGTACGCATTGTCAAAATTGTTCAGCACATAGGCCGCACGGGCCACGTCGGCGCTCTCCTTCATGGTAGCGTCGGCGCTGCCGTCGCCGCCCGCGTGGCGGTTGGTGATGTGCTTCACGCCGTTGTTGTCCAGCAGGGTGTAGTCGCCTACTTTGTCAAGCCCCGTCAGCTCCATCATCGCGCTGCGCATCCGGTCGCCGGTCTTGCTCACAACAAAGGGTTCCAATTTCTTGCCCGCGCGCACATCGTCCACATACTTTGCCATTGCCGGGTCTACGCTGTTCTTGTATTCCTCAATGCTGGCATTCTGCGCCGCTGTATGTACCGCCGGGTCATCGTTCACCGCCGTCTGTCCCTCTAAGGCTCCCTCTCCGAGGGAGCTGTCACCGGAGGTGACTGAGGGAGTTTTCGCCTTCTCCGCCGCAGCCTTTTGTGCTGCCTGTGCACGCGCTTCCATGGCATTCTGCACCTTCTGCTCGGCCTTGGCCTTTACCACGCCCACACCGGTGCCCGCTGCACCGCCCATCGCGCCGGATACGCCGCCAGAAAGGCCGCTCTCCAACGCCGAAAGGAAATTCTCCTGCGTGAGCATCTGCTTCGCCGCTTCTGTGTCGCCCATAGCTGCGTCAATGGCTTGGTCTGCATAGCTTTCCACGAAGGCTTGCATGGCGTTATCGATGCCGCCGGTCACCGCGTTCGCGATGGCAGGGTACTTCTGCGCAAAATCCGATTTTCCTGCCATGCCGCGCACCCAGCCCGCGATCTGCCCGGCCACGGTATTTTTTGCGTAGTCCGAGCCCATAGTTTCTGCAAGGTCTGCCGCGCCCACCGAGTTGATAGCCCAGCCCGCGCCGAACTTCAGCGCCGCCTTTGCCATCGCCTTTTCGGGGCTTTCCCCCTTTGCGTCGCTGGCCGCCAAGCTGTCGCCTGCGCCCTGTAAGCTCAGCACCGGCAGCACCAGAGCCGGGTTCACGGCACCCAGCACGAGGTTCTCGCCCGCGCTCATGGCCGCGTTGTGCAAAAATCTCTCTGCCCCGCTTTCGCCCGCCTGTGCATCCGCCAGCCACTCTTCGCTCTTCTGGTGGGTGTCCCTGCCCCAGTTATAAACGGGGTTGTCCACCTTGCTGCTGGCTTCGCCCGCAGCGAGCCGTGCACGTGCGTCCTTGATCTCCTCTTCTGTCCACCCGGCGCTCACAAGGTCTTTGTCGGTGTACATCCCGTTGGTTCCGTCTACGCGCTGGATGGCACGCATCAGGGTGCGGGTGCGGTCGTCGTCCTTGATCTCGGTGCCCACCGCTTGCGGCAGAGCACCCGCCGCCATAGCCCCTGCACCGGCAAAGCTGTCCCAAAGGCTTTTGGCACTGTTGCCCAGCCGCCGCCCGGCCCGGTAGGCCAGCGGCAGCGTCTCGTATTGCTGATTGATCGCGCGGGCCCGGTCGATGTCCGTCTGTGTCCAGTTGCTGTTCTTGATGAGGTCTGCGTCCGTGTAAGCGCCATGAGTCCCGTCGATGCGCTTCACCGCCTCAGAAAGGTTCCGGTTGTCGTCGGTGTCTTTCCAGCGGTTCACATCCTTGTAAATGTCCTTGGTGCCCATGTCCTGCTGGTTCAGCCAGTCCCTCCGGCTGTCCATCTCGTCCGCAAACCCCAGATTGTTGTTTGCCCGGTACTCGTCAAATGCTTTCGAGGTCAGGTCGATATTTGTCGCTTCCGTCTGCTTCTGTTCCCGCAATGCTGCCGCGCTGCCCTTTGCCCAGCCGCCCGCAGCCGTCGAAGTCTGTGTGGCCTTTGCGGGCGTGCTCGCCGCTGTCGTTTCCTGATTCTGGTGCCGGCCTTTTTCTTTCTGCGCCCGCAGCGCAGCCGCACTTCCTGCCTTCCATGCCATCCTACATCCTCCTTAAAATCCTGCGTTCAGCATTGCTTTGTCGATCACGTCGTCCGACGCGCCCATGTTCATCAGCCGGGTCGCGATCTCGTTGGCGTTCAGACCCTTCGCCTTCCAGCCCTTTGCGTAGCTCAGGGCGTTGCTGTAGGGCATTCCGGTGCTTGTGTTACTCGTCTGCCCACTCGTTGCCTTCTGCGTCGTGTGATTTCCGGTGTTCGAGAGCCGCAGCTTCGAGCTGGCCGGGGTATATGGTTCCACTACCGGCGGGGCCGTAAGCGTCCCTGTGGTGCCGCTCACCGTCTCCGGTTCCAACCATCCCGCATCGGTCAGGACCTCCTTGTAATGGCTGTAGAGCGGATTCGTGTCCTTCATGCTGGAAAATTTGTTGGCCATGCTCGTGAGCTGGCTGGTGGTGTATCCGCTTGCTGTGCCGGAGCTGCCGCTTCTGCCCGAAGATCTTCTCCCGGAGCCCGAACTGCTGCCCGTCTTGGTGGCCGCCGCCTTGGCCGCAGCGGTGGAAAGCAGTCGGCTCGTCAGCGTGCCGTAATTGCCCGCTGCGCTGGCGTCCATGCCGTACATCTTCAGCAGGTTGGCCGCTGCTTCCTGATTTCCGCTTGCCACCAGAGAAGCCGCGGTGCTCAGCACACTCGCCTGATCGTCCCGCGTGATGGGTGCCCCAGTGTAATTCGCGAAGGCGTCCGCGTTCAGGCCGTACCGGGTCAGCACGTCGCTGGCCGCATCCCCAGCGCCCTGCGTGTACAGGTTGAACGCCTGTTGGTAGGCGCTCAGGGCGTCGCTCTGATCGGTGCGGTTCTTGTTGTACTCCCACTGTTCCCGCGCAAACTCATTTTCCCACTGCTGCTGCGTGTACCCCATGTACCCGTCGTAGGCGCTCTTGGCCACATTGCCCACGGTTCGGATGCCGTTCCAGAGGTTGTTCCAGTAGTTGTCGTTCTCGTTCCGGGCCTGTGCGCTCTGGTTGGCTAAAAAATTCTGCCGGTTGTACCAGTTCGAAAGGTTCGAGCCGTATGCCGAGCGATCCAGCGCTTCGGTGTTTCCCATCCCGGAAAGGGCTTCCACCAGCCCGCTCTGCCGGTTCTTGTATTCATTCAGCGCCCGGCTGCGCAGGGCTGTCAGGGCGGCGTCCACGTTCGCGGTGGCCGCGCCCTGTCCCTGTGCTGCCAAGCTGTCCGCCCAGCTGTTGCCGTACCCGCCGCTCAGCGCCGCCGCGTTGGCCCGCGTGTTGTCGGCGGCCCCCCCCGGCCGGGCGGGGGGGGCGGTTGGCACAGGT
>OGPF01001189.1_pt1 | contig 12601 bp, 9 predicted proteins | sample 1552871 | NCBI WGS metagenome assembly OGPF01 (sample SAMEA2580276, study PRJEB22360) | human gut metagenome | biome: human gut; feature: human-associated habitat; material: faeces | place: Denmark | collected 2008/2010
GAGAAATCGCTGAAGGGATGGAAGGAAGTGGAATACGAGGTGGTGCGCGACCGCTATGACAACTGCATCACGGTCTGCAACATGGAGAACTTCGACCCGCTGGGCATCCATACGGGTGAGAGTATCGTCATCGCTCCGTCGCAGACTCTGACCAATAGCGAGTATCACAAGCTGCGTGCGCTCTCCATCAAGATTGTGCGCCATATCGGCATCGTCGGCGAGTGCAACGTGCAGTACGCCTTCGACCCGCAGAGCGAGGACTATCGTGTCATCGAGGTCAACGCGCGCCTCTCCCGTTCTTCGGCCCTGGCTTCCAAGGCCACGGGCTATCCCCTGGCTTTCGTGGCCGCCAAGCTTGGCCTGGGCTACGGACTCTTCGAACTGAAGAATTCCGTCACCAAGACCACCTCGGCCTTCTTTGAGCCGGCCCTCGACTATGTGGTCTGCAAGATTCCGCGCTGGGATCTGAGCAAGTTCCGCGGTGTGGACAAGGAACTGGGCAGCTCCATGAAGTCGGTTGGCGAGGTGATGGCCATCGGTCGCAACTTCGAGGAGGCTATCCAGAAGGGTCTGCGCATGATTGGACAGGGAATGCACGGCTATGTGGAGAACAAGGAGCTGGAGATCGACGATATCGACGCGGCGCTGCGTGAGCCGACGGACAAGCGTGTCTTCGTCATTTCCAAGGCCATGCACAAGGGCTACACCGTCGATCAGATCCACGATCTGACGAAGATCGACCGCTGGTTCCTCTACAAGCTGCGCCATATCATCGACATCGACGAGGAGCTGAAGCGCCACAATGTCAACACGCTGGGCAAGGACCTGCTCCGCGAGGCAAAGGTCTATGGTTTCAGCGACTTCCAGATAGCACGCGCCATCGGACTGGAGGATGAGTGCAAGAACATGCACCAGGCCAACCTCGTTGTGCGCAAGTTGCGCAAGAGCTACGGCATCCTGCCGGTGGTGAAGCAGATTGACACCCTGGCCGCGGAGTATCCGGCTCAGACCAACTACCTCTACGTCACCTACGCCGGCACGAAGTCGGACGTGGACTTCCAGAACGACCGCAACTCCGTCGTCGTGCTCGGATCGGGCGCCTACCGTATCGGTAGTTCCGTGGAGTTTGACTGGTGTGGCGTCCAGGCCCTGCAGACCATCCGTCGCCAGGGCTACCGCTCCATCATGGTCAACTACAACCCCGAGACCGTCTCCACCGACTACGATATGTGCGACCGTCTCTACTTCGATGAGCTCACCTTCGAGCGCGTGATGGATATCTTCGACCTGGAGCGTCCCCACGGCACGATCGTCTCCACGGGTGGCCAGATCCCCAACAACCTTGCTATGCACCTCGATGCGATGAACGTGCCCATCCTGGGTACGGCGGCCAAGGACATCGACAATGCCGAGGACCGTGCCAAGTTCTCGCAGATGCTCACCGAGCGCGGTATCAACCAGCCCGAGTGGAGCGCGCTGACGAGCATGGAGGACATCGATGAGTTTGTGGCCCGTGTCGGCTTCCCGCTCCTCGTGCGTCCGAGCTACGTCCTTTCGGGCGCTGCCATGAATGTCTGCTCCAACTATGATGAGCTCAAGCGCTTCCTCCAGTTGGCTGCCAACGTCAGCGAGGACCATCCCGTCGTGGTGTCGAAGTTTATCGAGCACGCCAAGGAAATCGAGATGGACGCCGTGGCCCGCGACGGCGAGATCATGGCCTACGCCATCTCCGAGCACATCGAGTTTGCCGGTGTCCACTCTGGCGACGCCACGATTCAGTTCCCGCCGCAGAAGCTCTACGTCGAGACCATGCGCCGCATCAAGCGCATCAGCCGTCAGATCGCCGAGTCGCTCCATATCAACGGTCCGTTCAACATCCAGTTTATGGCCCGCGAGAACGACATCTACGTCATCGAGTGCAACCTCCGTGCCTCTCGTTCCTTCCCGTTTGTCTCGAAGGTCCTGAAGCTCAACCTCATCGACTTGGCCACGAAGATCATGCTCGGCGTGCCCGTGGAGAAGCCGAAGAAGAACCTCTTCGACCTCGACTATGTCGGTATCAAGGCCAGCCAGTTCTCCTTCAACCGCTTGCAGAAGGCCGACCCGGTCCTCGGTGTCGATATGAGCTCTACGGGCGAGGTGGGCTGTCTGGGCGACGACACCAATACGGCCCTGCTCAAGAGTATGCTCGCCGTTGGCCACCGCATCCCCGAGAAGAACATCCTGCTCTCCACGGGTGCCGCGAAGCAGAAGGCCGAGATGCTCGACGCTGCCAAGTTGCTCCAGCAGCACGGCTACAAGCTCTATGCCACGGGCGGCACGTCGCGCTATCTGACCGAGAACGGTGTGGAGAACACGCTCGTCTATTGGCCTTCGGATGCCGACAAGAAGCCGCAGGCCCTCGACATGCTCCACGAGAAGCAGATCGACATGGTGGTCAACATTCCGAAGGATCTCACCGTCCACGAGCTCTCCAACGGCTACAAGATCCGCCGTGCGGCCATCGACCTCAACATCCCGCTTATCACCAACAGCCGTCTGGCCTCCGCCTTCATCCGCGCTTTCTGCACGGTGAAGCCCGAGGACATCGACATCAAGCCGTGGGGTGCCTATTAAGCCAGGGATAGACCTATTTCTCAGAACCATATTGGGCTTCGTCCGTTTGATGCTATGTTGTCAGACGGGCGAAGCCTGTTTCTCCTCGCGAGGCTGCTGCGCTTCTGAGGGATCAAGTCTTACCTCATCCCAACATTTTCACCCATCCCAAGATTTTCAACTCATCTCGGCAATTTCACCCCATCCTAATGTTTTCACCCCATCAAACCCCAGTCTTTACGATGCGACAACTCCTCTACACATTCTTTCTCATGGCCACGGCCGCTCTCTTCTCCTGTGGCAACAATACCCTCCACGGCGAGCATTACGACACGACGCTGGTCGATACGATGCTGGCGAAGGTGCCAGGCGGATCGGACGATAGCGACGCCACGCCGCTGCAATGGACCTACAATGCCGACTCCACGCTGGCCACGCTCACGAGCCGTGCCAACCACAAGTCGCAGATCACGGCCCAAAACAAGATGACCATCCAGGTGAGGCTGCGCAAGGGCATTGGCACGCAGACCTTCCTCGTGCTTCGCGACGGCGAGCGCTTCGCCGTGGGCAATAGCGACACGGCCAACATCGTCAACGTCTATAGCGAGGGCAAGATGGTGGGCAAATACCGCCACCAGCCCGGACCCAACAATGCGCCCGACACAGCCTTCATCTACGACAAGGCTTTTCTCTTCAACCTGCGCGCCTCCTCCACCATCAAACTTGAGTTCGAGACCTTCACCAGCGGCCGCATGACCTACGACTTCAAGTGTGAGAAGCCCTTGGAATGGACGAAGCAATAGCGTAGGAGCGAAGAAATAGGGTAGAGGCGAAAGAAAAATGGAGGAGTCCGTCGGCGTGATATGAAAAAAAAACACGCTGGGGACGGACATTTTTTCTCATATATTTTGCAAGTTCATGGGAAAGTCGTAACTTTGCACGCGTATAGAATCAATCTAACGAAGAGGCGTGCCGGAGGTTGGCCTCATGCTCCTCAGGGAGCTGCGAGATCGGCCTTCAGAGAACCTAAGTACTAACTATCGTGAGAGTAACCTTTTAATGAAAATGGGACAATCATCGGCGGAGAAAGCACGCAAGGCCATCAATGTGGCCGAAATATGGAGCAAAGTAAGTCATTTGCTGAGCACCAAAAAGTTTTGGATGGAACTGCTCGTCATGACGGTGGGCATGTTTGTGGCCTCCTCGGCCGTCCACTTCTTCCAGGTTCCCAGCAAACTGGTCATCGGGTCGTTCTCAGGACTGGCCCTGGTGGTCTATCAGTTGTTTCCTATCGTTTCTGTAGGTACCTACCTGCTGCTGATCAACATCGTGTTGCTCATCCTGTCCTTCATCTTGTTGGGCAATGAGTTTGGGGCCAAGACTGTTTACACCTCGCTCATCGTAGGTCCGATGGTCGATTTCCTGCAATGGCTTTTCCCCATGAAGCAGTCACTCTTTGCTGTCACCATCGCCGGCACGGGCCAGGTGATGCTCGATCCGTGGTTTGACCTGCTCTGCTTCGTGCTCGTGCTGGGTCTCTCCCAGAGCATCCTGTTCAGCATCAACGCCTCGACGGGAGGCCTCGATATCGTGGCGAAGATCGTCAATAAGTACTGCCATCTCAACCTCGGCTCCTCGGTCATGGTCTGTGGCTGCGTCATCTGCTCCATGGCCATTCTCGTCAACGACATCTCAATGGTGCTCGTGGGTCTGATCGGCACATGGCTCAACGGTCTGGTCATCAACTACTTCATGGAGAAAATCAATCAGAAGACGCGCGTCTTCATCATCTCCGACGACCACGAGAAGATCCAGCAGTATGTCATCAACACCATGCGCCGCGGCCTTACGCTCCATCCCGTCTATGGCGGCTACAGCAACCAGCGGCAGATGCAGATCGAGGTGGTGCTCACCCCCGACGAGTTCTCCGACTTGGTCGATTTCATGCACAAGGAGAAGATACGATCTTTCATGACCTCCGATACGGTCAGCCAGGTGCATGGTATCTGGAACAAGCGCCACCTGCTCGACTTCTCGGGCGAATGAGGCTCCCGCTCTCGGCAGTAGATGTGCTCAATGGATTCGGTTGGGCAGGTCTATGGACTCAGCCAGCGTGTCAATGGACACAGCCAGAGCGGCAATGGACACGGTAGGCGAGTCAATGGACGCAATGGGGGCGGTGATGAATGGAAACGTGAATCAAGAAAAGAAAAAGATAAGCCTTGGGTGCGGGCAAGCGCAGCGGTTCTGAGAAGTCCGTCCTGCCAGCAAAGGCACCCGTTTCAAGACCCGTGAGGGCAAAAGAAGATGTGTATCTATTGTTTAGTTTTATTAGTGTTTTGTGTATCTATTGTGTAATTGTTGGCTCATCAGGTTGACGTAATATTTGGGTATTAAGAGATAAATCAGGTAATAAGAAGAAAGGGCAGACAGGTCGAGAAGACCTTCTGCCCTTTTGGTTTCGATTGTCGGGAGCGTCTTGCGCCTTGGTGGCTCACGCTTCCTTTGGCTTCCTGCGCCTTGATTGCTTCGCCACTCTTGGCTCGCCTTTATTCCACCGTGATCTCGCCCGCAAGGCTCTGCTGCATGAGGCGGCGTATGTCTGCGGGATCCTTGTAGCGCGCCTGCAGAAACATCAGTTTGGTCAGGGCAGCCTCGACGGTGGAGTCGTAGCCGCTGATCACTCCTGCGTCCTTGAGATGGAATCCTGCGTCGTAGCGGCTCATCTCGACCTGTCCGCTCACACACTGGCTGATGTTGACCACCGTGATGCCGCGGTCGTAAGCCTCTCGCAGCAGTCTTGTGAGCCACGGATACTGCGGCGCGTTGCCCGATCCGTAGGTGCGCATGATGATGCTCTTCAGTTCCGGTGCATCCATCATGTGGCGCACGATGTTCTCCTGTACGCCCGGGAAGAGCGAGAAGACATAGACGTCGCTGTTCATCTCGCGGTGGAAGCGTGTCGGCTTCGTGTAGTCGGGTTGCAGGATATAGGGATCGTGGAAGGAAAAGTTGATGCCCGCGTCGCAGAGGTGAGGATAGTTGAAGGAGTGGAAGGCGTTAAACTCCTCCGCGCTCTGCTTCGTGGCTCGGTTGCCTCGGATCACATGGCCGTCGAAGTAGATGCAGACCTCGGGTATCTTTGGTCTGCCGTCCGCGCCGTAGGTCGAGGCCAGTTCGAGGCTCGACATGAGGTTCTCCTTGCCGTCGGTGCGCAGTTGTCCGATGGGCAGCTGCGATCCCGTGAGCACGACCGGCTTCTGCAGGTTTTCGAAGAGGAAGGAGAGGGCTGAGGCCGTATAGGCCATCGTGTCCGTGCCGTGGAGTATCACGAAGCCGTCATACTGTTCGTAGTGCTTCGCTATCACGTCCACCATGCGCACCCAGTACTCCGGCGACATGTCGGAGGAGTCGAGTGGCGGGTCAAACTGCACGGTGTCCACCTTCGCTGGCAGCTGGTCGTATTCGGGTATCTTCTCCAGCAGGTGCGAGAAGTTGAGCGGTTCCAGCGCCCCCGTCTTCGGGTTTTTGTCCATGCCGATGGTGCCACCAGTATAGACCAGCAGCACCTTCTTGGTTCTCTTTGTTTCAGTCTCCATGATGCGTCAGAAGGTATTGGCGTTGATACATTGGTTGTTCTATATTCCTATATTCCCGTGTCGGGCAGATGGAAGCGGTAGTGCTTGTTGAACACCTCTTTCACCTGGTTGATCTCCAGGAACGTTGTCCCGTTGCCTTTGCCCAGCGATCCCGACAGGTAGGCGATCTTGTCCTCCTCGCCGATGAATCCCTTCTGTCTCAGCATACGCAGGGCGGCGGTGAACATATATTGTGCCGTGACGTGCTGCTGCTGGTGGATGGCGATGATGCCGTAGCTGAGGTTGAGCCAGCGCTGCAGTTTCTCCTTGTAGCAGATGGCCAGCACGGGGTTGGGTCCGCGAAAGGAAGCCAGCGTGCGCGCCGTCTCTCCCGTCCCGCTGTCCGTGATGATGCCTTTGACGCCGAGATACTCCGTGGCCTCGATGGCGCTCTTGGAGAGAAACTCTCGCTGGTTGATGTCTGCCAAAGGCACCTTCAGGTAGCCCTCGCGGTGGGCGTCCTGCTCCGCCTGTTCCGCCACGCGTGCCATGGTCTGCACGGCTTCCAGCGGATATTTGCCGTTGGCCGTCTCGCCGCTGAGCATCAGGGCGTCGGTATGCGAGAAGACGGCGTTGGCGATGTCCGTCACTTCGGCGCGGGTGGGGCGCGGGTTGTTGATCATCGTGTGGAGCATCTGTGTCGCCACGATGACGGGCTTGTGCTTGCGGATACACTTTTCGATGATGCGGCGCTGTATGCCCGGTATCTGCTCGATGGGCACCTCTATGCCCAGGTCGCCGCGGGCTATCATGATGCCGTAGGAGGCGTCGATGATCTCGTCGATGTTGTCCACGCCCTCCTGGTTCTCTATCTTCGAGATGATCTTGATGTCGGAGTGGTAGGCGTCGAGGATGCGCTGCACGGCGTGCACGTCCTTGGCCGATCTCACGAAGGAGTGGGCTATGAAGTCGATGTCCTGGTCTATGGCCAGTCTTATCATGCGCTTGTCGCGGTCGGAGAGAGCCGGCAGGTCGATGTGCTCTCCCGGCACGTTCACGCTCTTGTGCGCGCCCAGCGTGCCGTCGTTGAGCACCCGTGCCGTCAGCGTGTCGCCCTCTTTGCCGACCACCTTCATGGCCAGCGCTCCGTCGTCGAAGAGCACGTCGTCGCCCACCTTCACGTCGTTGGCAAAGCTGGTGTACGAGACGCACACGTGGTCGTGGGTCGTCTCCGTGTCGGGATGGCCGCTGATGGCCACCTGCTCGTCCGTCTTGTATGCTATGGGCTCTTTGACGCCCGTCGTTCTCACCTCGGGTCCCTTGGTGTCTATCAGCAGGGCGAGATGTGGCGTGACGGCCCTTGTGTTGCGGATGATCTTGCGGATGCCCTCCGGTGTGGCGTGGGCCGTGTTCATTCTCACGACGTTCATTCCGGCGAAGAACAAATGGCGAAGGAAGTCCTGCTCACAGTGCTGGTCGCTGATGGTGCATACTATTTTTGTCTGTTTCATGCTCTATCCTTTGTTATGTTACTGCAAAGGTACAAAAAAAATGCGTAATAGCCGCCCTTTTTCCTTTGTTTTTACCGATTAATTCAAGGTCGTCCAACGAATACGTCAGGCAGACTTAATCCTTGGATATCTTGGCAAGAACATCTGATGCCAAAGCGCGTTTTATGTTGCCATGACCATCAGAATAGACTATCGTCTCGTTGCGAGAAGCCTTGTCTTGAAGCATTTCCTGTTCGGCTAAAGCAAGGCCTTCGTCCAATCTTTTGATGTATTCTTCAACCTCTTTATCTGACATAGTTCTTGATTTTTTTAAATTTATCAATATTATTGACGACTAATTTGATGTTTCTGCCGCCGAAAGCAATTCTCTCACGCTTGTATTCGCTATTATCATAGATTGCCCATACATCTACTTCCTTCGTGAACAAGTTAAAGAGATTATAAAGTCCTTTGCTGTATCTTCGTAATATGACGTCTTGAGGAATATTATGCCCGCCCTTGCTCACGCGTTCGGCTACTCGGTCGATGGCTAATTCGGGAGACTCTAACCAAAAATAAATGATGTTTACGAGATATCCACGTTTGCGTGCGTCCTTTACGAGATTCATATACGAACGTGTAGCCAAAGTGGTTTCTACAGAAAAGGATTCTTCCTTGTCGAGCAAGTATTTTATTCTATCAAGCATGAGCCTTCCTGCCTCTATAGCAACACCCTCTGGGTTGAATGGAGACAAGCCTTTTGCAATCTCATCTGCATTAACAAATTCCTTTACCAAAAGGCTCTTTGGTAAGATTGTCATGGACGCGGTTGTCTTTCCTGCTCCATTGCAACCTGCTATGATGTAAAGATGTTTGACCATAATAAAAGGCGCGTAAACTATTTCTTTGCAAAAATAGGAATTTATTTCTGTTCCCACAAAACTTCGCCCAGTTTTTATGCAAAGTGTCGAAATTTGATTTCACCAATGTTTTCCTTCTTTCTCTACTCTTTGTCTCCCGCCTTGAGTTTGATGATGTCACACCACCTTGTGGTGGGGTTGGGGCTCTTGTATTCGTGCTTGATGGCGTCGGCGAAGACGCCTGCTTTTCCCTCTCCCCCCTGGCGGGTGTACTGCTGCGCCCCCAGCACGATCGTCTCCGATCCGTAGGTTCGGTTGATGCGGTCGAGCGCCTCGTCCAGGGCCCTTGCTTTGCCGTATTGGTCTGCCGTCACGTCGAAGAGGTCCTGCTGCACTGGGCTCTCGGGCGAGACGCCCATGACGATCACGCCTGCCTTTTTGTATTGGTAGCCCGGCTGGAAGATCCTTTTCAGCACGCCTTTGGCCGTCTGCACCAGCGTGGCGGTGGAGTGGGTGGGCGTGAGGATCCTCGTCTCCTCGAAGTTCCAATACTGGCCGAGGCCTTCCCTGAAGGAATTGGTATGGAGAAACACCCCCACCACCGAGGCCACGCTGTGCTGCGCCCTCAGTTTCTCCGCACACCGTGCCGCATAGTTGGCCACGTGTGTGCTCAGCGTGTCGAGGTCCACCACCATCCCGTCGAAGCTCCTGCTCGTGCAGATGCTCTTCTTCTTCGCATACTCCTCGTTCGGCACGCAGTCCTTGCCGTTGAGCTCCGCCCACGTGCGGTAGATCACGATGTTGTTGAAATGAACCCTCACGAAGTCGCCGTGCAGCCTGGCGAAGTCGAGGGCCGTCCTCACCCCATAGGCCGCCAGTTTGGCCGCGTAGCGTCTGCCCACGCCCCACACCTCCTCCACCGGGTAGAGGCCCAGCGCCTTCTCGCGCTTCTCCTCGCTGTCAATCAGGCAGCAGTGGTGATAGCCTGGGTATTTCTTTGCAAAGTGGCTTGCCACCTTCGCCAGCGTCTTGTTGGGTCCTACGCCCACGCTCACCGGCATTCCCACCCAGCGTCTGATCTTCCTGTGCAGCTGCTCGCCCCAGGCCTTCAGGTCCACTCCCTCCAGGTCTTGAAAATAGACGAAGCACTCGTCGATGGAGTAGCGGAAGTAGGCCGGAGCCTCCTGCTTGATGATGGAGACCACGCGGGCCGTCATCTCGCCATAGAGCTCATAGTTGGAGGAGAAGACCGCTATCTGGTCCTTCGGAAACTGCTGTCTGAGTTGGAAAAGGGGTGTTCCCGCCTTCACTCCCAGCGCCTTGGCCTCGTTGCTCCTGGCCACCACGCAGCCGTCGTTGTTGGACAATACGACCACGGGTTTTTCCTCCAGGTCTGGACGGAAAACCCGCTCACACGAGACGTAGCAGTTGTCGCAGTCGATGATGCCGTACATGTCGTCGGTTCTTTTCTCTCCTTTTTTCTCCTCTTTTTCTCGCTGGGCATCTTTTTCCCTTGTTGGGCTTCTCTTTCCCCCAACGGGCCTACGCCTTTTCGAAGGTCCTGATCAGGTGGACCACCACGCCCCACACCTCAAAGTGGTCCTCCTCTCTGATCTTGAAGACGGGGTAGGCGTCGTTGGCTGGGCGCAGTTCGATATATCCCTCGCGCCTGTGGGTGAGGTCGAGATATTTCATCGTAAACTCCCCGTTCCAGAAGGCGACGACGATCGATCCATTGTGTGGCTCCACGGCCCGGTCTATGATCACGCGGTCGCCGTCGAAGATGCCCGCGTCCTTCATCGAGTCGCCCTCCACGTCGCCATAGAACGACGCCTCGGGGTGGCGGATGTAGTCCTTGTTGAAGTCCAGCGTGTCGTGGCGATAGTCGTCCGCCGGCGACGGAAATCCCGCCATGACGGCCGCGTGCTCCAGTTCGAGCTGCGTGTCGAACAATCCCTTTCTGATCTTGATGTTGCTCATGCTTTCTGTGTTGTGGCGGGCGCGCTGGGCGCCCGCCCTTCGTTCTATTCCACAGCCTTGGCAGCCATGGCCTTGGCCTTCGCCGTGGCCTTGTCGAGCGCTGCCTGCGCCTTTCTTCGGGCCGTCTCGCTCTTGGCCTGCGCCACCTTGTCGTAGAGCTCCCAGAGCCTCAGTTTGGCCGTGCCCTCCTTGTAGGCCTTGGTGAAGGCGTTGGCCGTGGCCTCCGTGGCCGCTTCCTCCTCGGCCGAGGCGTAGGCGTGTCTGTAGCCCTTCTGTCGGTTCCACAGGCCGCGCGTGAAGTCGGGTACCGCCACCGGTGCGCAGTCGTTGTCCAGCGACAGGGCGCTGAGCTCCGCTATCGAGCACCACTCCGCCAGGTCGTACACGTCCATGTCGAGCGGCAGTCCGTTCTGCAGACAATAGACCAGGCGCGCCGTCATGACAAAGTCCATGCCGCCGTGGCCTCCCACCTCCTTGGCCAGTTTGCCAAACTTCTTCAGGATCGGGTGGTCATACTTCTCCTCCAGCGCCTTGCGCTCCGCCTCGGGCATGAAGCTGTGTGTGCTGAGGTTGTCCACCTTCGGCTGCACGCCGCTTGCCGAGAGCTGCTTGCTGTCCAGGGCATATCCCTCGATGGGATACTTGTTGGCAAAGCCCCGCGTGTCCGTGAGCTGGTAGAGACGGTTGTAGGGCTGCGGGTTCATCACGTCGTGCTGCAGTTCTATCACCTTTTGGTTCTCCGTGCGTATGAGCGTCGTGGTGTGGTCTCCGTTGCGGAAGTTGTCACAGGGCTTGCCCGTCTTGGCCTCGACGAGTTCCTTGCCGTGCACGCTCTTCGTGTCCATGGAGACGAGCGTCACCATGCGGTCGCCGCGGTGTATGTCGAGGGCCTGCGCCACTGGTCCGAGTCCGTGCGTGGCATAGAGGTCGCCACGGTTGTCGCGGTTGTATTTCAGTCGCCATCCCAGTTGGTCGGGATCCGATCCGTCGGGGTTCTTCCAGTAGTAGTCCCAGAAGTCGTCGAGGTTGTGGATGTATGCGCCCTGTGCGCGCAGTATCTCTCCGAATACGCCGTGCTGCGCCATGTTGAGCGTGCGCATCTCAAACCAGTCGTAGCAGCAGTTTTCCAGGATCATGCAGTTGAGCTGCTTCTGCTCGGCGAGGTTCACCAGCTGCCAGCACTCCTCCAGGTTCATGGCCGATGGCACCTCGTCGGCCACGTTCTTGCCGTGCTCCAGCGCACATCGTGCCACGACGGCGTGATGCTCCCAGTCTGTGGCGATATAGACGAGGTCGATGTCGTCGCGGCTGCAGAGTGCCTCGTAGCCCTTGGCGCCCGAATAGATGGCTGCGGGCGCCAGTCCGTGCTTGCGCAGGGTCTCGTTGAGCTTGGCTGCGCGCGGCTCCTCAAAGTCGCAGAGCGCCACGATCTCCACGCCGGGGAGCAGGGCGAAGTCGGCCACGGCGTCGGGACCGCGCATTCCCAGTCCCACAAAACCGACGCGCACCGTCTTCATCTTCGGCAGCGTCAGCCCGATCACGTCCTTCTGTCCTGCGGGGCGCTCGGGGCTGTCTATCATGATTTTTCCTTTGTTCCAGTGCCATTGCGTGGAGGGCGAATGCGACTGGGCGCTTGCCGGCAGGGTCCCTGCGGAGAGGATGGCGGCAAGACACATGCCGAGTAATGCTGATTTCTTCATAGCCTCTTGTCTGTTTTGGTAAATGATGGTACAAAAGTACTCATTTTTTTTGGTTTCTCGGCGAGGATACGCTGATATTCTCTTTTTTACTTTGGTATAGTCCTTATTATATAAATAGGTGTTGTCTTGATTTCATATATAGGTGTTGTCTTGATTTTGCATTCTGTTTGTCGCAAAAATGCTGGGGGCTTGCGACCGTAGCAAGCATGAATGTGTTAAATAACTGTTAAATCTTTCATTATTTCGTTCCGTAATTTGGTGGTTTCGACCAAAAGCCGTACCTTTGCACCCGCAATTGAGATTTGGATTACACCGATTCGATTGCTTATGGTTACATCGCGGAGTGGAGCAGTTGGTAGCTCGCCAGGCTCATAACCTGGAGGTCGCATGTTCGAGTC
>OGPF01001190.1_pt1 | contig 12566 bp, 8 predicted proteins | sample 1552871 | NCBI WGS metagenome assembly OGPF01 (sample SAMEA2580276, study PRJEB22360) | human gut metagenome | biome: human gut; feature: human-associated habitat; material: faeces | place: Denmark | collected 2008/2010
GGGAAGTTCCGCCAGTTTCTTTTCGTTGATAGAGTCTACCGTGTCTCTACGGGTGGCCAGAGTGATATACATATCAGCTTCCGATTCTTCTATCTGGCTTCCATAACGGGTGTTCAGTAGTTGCAGATCAGCCGCTCCGGCTGTATTGTTCCGGATATGGTCGAGGACGCCGACAAAAACGGGGTCTGTTTGGCGGTATACCTTTTGAAGTTCGATGGATACCAGGTCTATCTGGCCGAATACTCTGGCAGAGAAAAAATAGGGTGTAGGATAGAAGCGGTTCAATATTTCCCGTTCGTCGTTTTTTACGACGGGCTCCAGTTGGAATACGTCGCCTACCAATAACAGTTGTTTTCCTCCGAAAGGTTCACGCAGATTGTGAGAGTATACACGTAGGATTCGGTCGATGGCATCAATGATATCCGCCCTTACCATTGAAATCTCGTCGATGATGACCAGTTCTATTTGTTCCAACAGCTTCCGGTGAGGCTTGGTGTATTTGAAAAATTCATGGATACGACCACGCTGGAGACTCAAGTTCGGGTCATCCGGCAGCAGCGGATAGAAAGGGAGTTTGAAGAAACTATGCATCGTACTTCCTCCGGCATTGATAGCAGCGATGCCTGTCGGGGCGAGTACAACGTGTTTCTTTTTGGTATTTTCGCAGACGTAACGCAGGAATGTAGATTTCCCTGTACCCGCTTTCCCGGTCAGGAAAACCGATTGACGCGTATATTGAATCAGGTTCAGGGCGTCCTGAAACGCTGCGTTATTGGTGTCTACGCTCATAATCAGATAATACCAAAATGCTTCATTGCCTTGCTGATGCCATCCTCGTCGATGGGAGCTGTCACATAATCGGCAGCGGCTTTCACATCCTCTTTGGCTTGTCCCATGGCTACTCCGATGGCTGCATGGCGGAGCATGCTGATGTCATTTCCTCCGTCTCCGAAAGCCATGGTATCTTCGAGTTTAATATCAAAATAGCGGATTATTTCATCAATGCCCTTTTGCTTGGTGTCTCCTTTGGCGGTCACATCGGCAAATGCAGGATACCATCGGCCTATCTCGCAGGTAGGAATAGACGGACGGATTTCTTTTTCTTCCTCTTCCGTGATAAAGGGTGTCATTTGGATGACTTCCTTACTGGTTGCCTCCTCGAAAGATACAGTCGGAATCACATTCACGTGCAGGAAATCATAGAATATCTTTTTCACCATGTCATTGGGCTGGCAAACGGAAATGTTGTGTTCCTCTACAAAGATACAGGGAACGCCTTTTTTCTCGCAGAAATCTCCCATCGCTTTTACTTCGTCCTGGGGGATGGCACTTTTATAGATTACCTGTTCCCCGACAAAGCAGTAAGCCCCGTTCATGGTGATATATCCATCAATCAGATTCCGGTCTTGCAATTCGGAGAGGTTGTTGATAATGGCTTTCGGACGTCCCGTAGCGATAAATATCTTCAGTCCTTTTGCACGGGCGGCTTCCAGTGCCTCAATGGTAGACGACGGGATGCGGTGAGTTTCAAAACTGACCAATGTTCCGTCTATATCAAAAAATAATGCTTTCGTCATAAATTCTTTTTTGAATGGAGTACAAAAGTACTATTTTTCTATGTAAATAGCAATTAGGAGATTTCTCTTATGCTTTTTTTAAATCTCTACTCTTATCGATAGGAACACAATTATTTAAAAGTGCCTAATAAAATGATTAATTATAATAGGTTCCTTTATTCTTTTGACTAAAAAAGTTTCCCAAGCATGGCATCAAGTCTTTATTCTTCTAACGAATTCTCCTTATACTTCTCTCCATAGAGTTGCTGGTACTCCTTTTGGAAACGGTCATAAACACTTTGTGCATACGCTTTTTGTCCAAGTTTCTTGAGTGCTTTTATTTTGAAAGTCAATGCCGTTTCGCTCATTCCGTCAAACGAGAAAAGCACGTCGGACAATACGATAACCTTTCTGGGTTCATTATTCGCTTCTACGATAGGAAGCAGTTTCTCGATGATCCGGATGAAAAGTTCGTCATGGTTAATTTTGATATTGCCAAACCATTCGTAATCTACAAAAGTACGCAGTAAGGTGCCTCGTTGCAGCAGGCCGATAAATCAGAATCCTAATTATTAATGGGATGGCAATTATGCTTCTTTCTGTTTTAATAAGACGGGATATTGCAGAACTTGATAAAACTAACAGTCTGTCCGGATATTCCCTTGGGGAGATTTAATCGGGCTTTAAAAATCTTGAATCAATGAAACAAATAAAATATTTATCCTTTATCCCTTTTCTAGCTCTTCTCTGCTTGATGACGGGATGTGAAAATGACAAAGATGTGTATTACCCTTATGTCAATGTTCCGCTTACTACGCACAATCCGGTGCTCGTTGAGGGAGAAGTCCTGCATATCGGTATTGGTTTGGACGGTGTGAATTATCGTGTAGAGAGTGATAATGAGGATGTGGTGACTGCCGAGGTGGTCGGCAACGAGATACTGTTGACAGGCGGTGACATAGGTAGCACCATCGTTCGCCTTTCGGATGATAGCTACAATCGTGTTCTCATGACGGTTGAAGTACGTAAACTTCAGGAACTGACACTCGAATCGCTCCCGGAGGGAGTGGAAGTATTGCGTCTGGATAATGACGGCGTTATTCTTCGTGAAATGAAAATCCTGACCGGTAATGGCGGTTATACAGTAACCAATTCTGCTCCTGAAGCCATCAGTGCTGAAATTGTGGAAGACCCCGACGTAACAGGAGGATATAAACTGATACTTGGCGGTAAAGCAAATGTCGATCAGGCAACGATTACTGTGACAGATTCCCGAAACAAGTCAGCTACTCTTAAAGTGCGGGTGACGAATCCGATTCGTCCTGTTCTGTTTGATAAAGAGGGGACTCTTGAGGGAGAATATGTGTACGAGGGTACGCCTCAACAGATTTCTTTCAATATTACTTCCGGTAATGGCGGTTATACCGTTAAATCTCTGAATGAAGGGGTAGCTACTGTGGCAATCTCCGGCACTACAGTAACTGTTACTGTGGTAGGTGACGGTGGTACAACTATTACTGTGACCGACCAGGAAAAGGAAAGCCGTTCCATAGATTTATGGGTACCGCTCAATCTTGACGACCCGACGCCACGTATTTATTGGGATGGTTATCGTGCCGATATTAACACGGTCGGAGTTTCCAGTACCGGATCTTATGCAACGCCAAAAGATATGTACTGGTATCAACAAAACGGTGAAGTGAAAGATACATATTATGTCTACTTTAACGGTGGTTGGGCAAACAATTTAAATTGTGTGAATGCTGCCAACCGTAATCCGAAGTTTGAAACGACTATCAATGACACTAAGACTTCGTATACAGACAAAGCAGCCTCTGCCGTTAAACTGACCGAGTTTATTTTGGAAAAACGTATCGGTACAGGTCCGACGAGCCATCCGCATATCTATTTCATCTCTTTAAAAACAGAAGATGGTAAGCGTGGATTTATAGTGCATCGTTGGAATGAATAATAAAGACAAATAGGTTCTTAGTTTTTTTTTCAGGGTATGAATATGAGGGTCGGATGCTGTATTGCTCCGGCCCTCTATGTTTTGATAGAGCATACAAAATTAGAGGCTGCCTTTCGGTAATACCACGAAAACAACTATCTTTGCTAACTGTTTATTATACACATAACCTAACAATATTATGCAGTATGAACTATAATTTTGATGAAATAATAAACCGTCATGGTACAGATTCCGTAAAATGGGATGCAGTAGAGAATCGTTGGGGACGCAATGACCTGATTCCAATGTGGGTAGCTGATATGGATTTCCGCACAGCTCCTTTTGTCATAGAGGCTTTGAAAAAACGCCTGGAGCATGAAGTACTCGGATATACATTTGCTTGCAAAGAATGGTCGGAGTCTATTATTAACTGGGTGAAGGAGCGCCATGGTTGGGTGATTCGTGAAGAGATGTTGACTTTCACTCCCGGTATTGTTCGCGGCTTGGCTTTTGTGATCCACTGCTTTACGCAAAAAGGAGATAAGATAATGGTAATGCCCCCTGTTTATCATCCTTTCTTTTTAGTCACTCAAAAGAATGAACGTGAAGTGGTATTCAGCCCGTTAGTCCTGAAAGATGAACAATATTATATTGATTTCAACCGCTTCCGTCAAGATATTCAAGGATGCAAATTGCTTATTCTAAGCAACCCCCATAACCCGGGTGGACGTGTATGGACCAAAGAGGAACTGTCTCAGATAGCCGACATCTGCTATGAAAGCGGCACATTGGTTATCTCTGACGAGATTCATGCTGACTTAACCCTGCCTCCATACAAACATCCTACCTTTGCTTTGATTTCAGAGAAGGCACGGATGAACTCTCTTGTCTTTATGTCTCCCAGCAAGGCATTCAACATGCCGGGATTGGCTAGTTCTTATGCAATTATTGAGAATGACGAACTTCGTCACCGTTTCCAGACATATATGGAAGCAAGCGAGTTTAGCGAAGGACATCTCTTTGCTTATTTAAGTGTAGCAGCTGCTTACAGTCATGGTACAGAATGGCTGGACCAAGTGGTAGCATATATTAAAGGAAATGTGGATTTCACTGAAACGTATTTGAAAGAACATATTCCTGCTATCAAGATGATCCGTCCGCAAGCCTCTTACTTGATCTTTCTGGATTGCCGCGCATTGGGACTCAATCAGGAAGAACTGAACCGTCTTTTTGTAGAAGATGCTCATCTGGCGCTGAATGATGGAACAACATTCGGTAAGGAAGGCGAGGGATTTATGCGGTTGAACGTTGCTTGTCCACGTGCTACGCTGGAAAAAGCATTGAAACAGTTGGAGCAGGCTGTAATGGATTTAAAATAGTCTTTTAAGTCCATTACCCGGTTCGGAAATAAAATCAATCCGTTCAGGGGATGAAGCTATATTTCCTGTCTCACTCTTGCTTTTTACTATTTTATTTTGTATCTTTAGTGCTTCTCATCTTCCCAAAGACAGGTAATCATATTACAAAGTGACCAATATCATCTTATAAGGTGATATTGGTCACTTTGCAATGTGCCTATTGTCCCATTGTAACGGGACGACTTACCGGCTGCATAAAAAAACTAATCTCTGCACTGAAAACCCTTAATCTTTGCACTGAAAAGTCTTAAGTACAAGATTGAAAAACTAGTTTGTTGCAGTATGATGATATGACAATGCCTCAACTATGGCATCACATTTACCGGAATCAGCCGTACCTCACTATTCAAGCCGGAGGGTAATGGACTCCAATGTCCATAATTGGCCGGACGATAGTTCAAATCAACAATATTGATTTCTTTGAATTTGCGCCACTGCACTCCCTGCCTGTCTAATTCTGTAATTCGATTCGCAGGGAGATTCGTGACTTCTATCTCGATGTGGTTTTTTCCGGGTTTTAAGAACTGGCCCACCTTTAGTTGATAAGGCACTGCCCATGCGCATCCCGCTTCCTGTCCGTTGATGCGGACACGGGCACTTTCGCGTACATCTCCCAAATCAAGAATCCAGTCGTCGGCCTGCAAAGTCGGCAATTCGATGTCTAAGGAATAAACACCGGTTCCCATGTTCGTTTGGGCTGCCGGATGATCGATATGGGTCCATGAACAGGGGCGATCTATATCAAATGTTCCTTGAATTTCCGGTTTGCTTTCGGCGAAGTGTAACTTCCAACCATGATCCAGACGAAGACTGAAAGGTTGCTCTTTGACATACTTCCACGGTTTGGATGCCTGCAAAGGTTGTTGATATGTTTGCAGAATGAACGATTCACCGGATTTTAATTGCAGATAGACTTGTGTTTTTCCGTTTGCCTGTCTTACCTTAGCTTCACCACATTCTCCGGTCATGGGATTGAAGAGGGCAGCAGCTTCGGCTTTGGTTCCCAGTGTCACCCAATCGTCCACTCCTTTATTTTGCAAGGAAGAGATGAAATAGTGGTGTCCCGTATCATTCACTCTTCGGATCGCTTGTAGTCCGAATTTGGTTTTCATTTCTTCGGGAGAAATATTGCAGCTGGCCAATGTGCGTGCATAATCCGTTCCTGTGATAATCTTCCCCTTTCCGATTGGAGTAACGGTTGTTTCCGAGAAAGAAACAGCCGGAAGTTGCCGGAGCGTACGCTGGTAACTTTGGCGTTTTTGTTCCAACTGACCGTATCCCGGTACATCTGTCGGATAATTTTCGAGGAATACGATAGTAGCTCCCTGTTTGGCCAGTTCATAAAGATGTGCCAATACATCACTCGGCATTAGGTGTGCAGCAGGCACTACCAATGCTTTGTAGCCCGTTCCGCCTGAAGTAACCAACTGTCCGTCTTTGAAACGTGTACTGCGAATAAAGTTATCGGAAATATAATCCCCGTCATACCCGCTGTTGTTGATGCGATGGATAGCGTCGATAAACTTAGGAGCCAGTTTATCCATGTGGTGTATCGTGAATAATAACAATCGTCCCGGTTGCTCATTCCACATATCATATACCGGAAGATAAATCAGGAAATCATTATCCGGCCGTCCCATTTGCAGAAAGCTCTGGCAACGGGTGATATAGTTGAAGAACGAAGGGGCATCACGCCAAATACTGTTTGTCGGACTCATATTGATAGAAGCGTAGAACAACCATCCGGGCCATTCGGCTTCTTTCGGAGAATACGGAGTGCCGTGGAAAAACATGTGATTGACTCCGGAAACAAACATCAAATCCATATCCGGTTTACATTGCGACAGGGAAGTACGGAAATGCTCCGTCAGCCATGTAAATGTCTCGGAAGAAGTATACGTTTTTCCTGCAATATGAGCTGCCGAGGAGGCATATTTCAGCATAGACAGGTCCGAATCATTCTTTTTGGTCAATGAGTCCTGACGCAATCCTTCGATGTGGAACTGCGACAGTCCGAAACCTTCACATTCCGGAATATCCACGGAAGCATAGATATCAATCAGATTACCGGGCGAACCATGTGCCTGATTACGGGTGATACTACCGTTTTTGTGTGCCCAGTCTGTCCATTGATGACTGAAGTTCTCCAATAAGAGGTCGGAAATGGTTTCCCAGTAATCCGACACGATACGTCTGCTAACTTCCGGACGGTTTTTATCCAGGAATTCGGGGAAATGTTCTTCCAGTTTATACCCCCGTCTACGAGCGAACTGTTCCAGGAAATCATCCGTCCAGTCAGCTTGATAAACTTCGTATGAATCGTTGAAGAAAGTATGTGGATAACTTGTCTTGCTACTTTTGAAAGCACGGTCAAAGCGGGAAAGATAATTTTTTACCGCCTTTTTTGAGAGATGATTCATCACATAGCCTTCTCCTCCCGGAGCTGCCCGTTTCACTTTCTGCCTTGTTTTTCCGATGTAAAGAGCGATCACTTTCCATTTGCCGGCAGGCGCTTTCCATTGCAGTTTGTCTTTTTTGACGTGAGCAGTCAGGTTGATACATTTGCCTTTCTCATCATATGCCATCACCCGGCTTAGTACAGAAAATGGTTGTTGCTTGGGATCGGTCACATTAATATCCTGTTCAATCTCTTTGCCGCCCTCTATTTCGTATGTCTGGAAGATAGCCTTGGTAGCCGCATCTTCTATACTAACTTCAGGTCCGCCAAAAGGCCATCCGGTTCCGGTATTCATATCAATCTCAATACCCGTACGTTTTCCTTCCGCTTGTGTATGCTTAAGCATTTCCATCCAGCGGGGAGAAAGGAACTGAATTTCATTCGCGTCATTGCCTTGCACCCCATAGATAGGAGTAATTTCTACTGCTCCCATTCCGGTACGTGCGTATTCTTCCAGATTATACGTCAGATTCTTTTCGTCTACGGCACTTCCCAGCCACCACCATCTGGCGCCGGGACGTGCTTCCACCGGAGTGTCCGGCCATTGTTGTGCTTGCATTACTCCACCTGCGGCGAGCAGGCAAAGAACTATCAATTCTCTTTTATTCATCATTCTTTCGGTGTGTTATAGTATTCTATATTTTCTGCGTCATCAGTTACAAAAAGCGGTCGTCCGTCCGGCTGTTCAAAGTGGAAGCGGATGCCGTCGAAGGTAATGTTCCGTGCGTGGCGGATATAAAACCCTTTGGCGGGAATAGTGCCGAACATCCAGGGTTCGGGGTATACTTTCTCCTGTTCGGGCGGAATACGTTTGCCATCCTCTTCGCTATATCCTCCTTTATAATAGAGGTGAATATTCCGAAAAGTTACGTCCTCAATACATGCACCCGGCACTCCGTTGATGATAGAAGCATACCGGCTGTCGGCATTCCATACATTGATATCGCTGATAAGAATACGTTTCATGGTACCTACAGGAGTACCTTCAGGACTGCGCATACGTGCGCCCAACCGAAGGAAAATAGGCGCGTTGACTATATTTCTCATTGTAATATTACTGATTACAATATCTTCCAGATGTCCTCCGTCTACCGTTTCCAATGCCAATCCACGGCAATGTTCAAAGATACAGTTCGTAATCGCAATATTGCGGAAACCTCCACTACTTTCTGTGCCGAGTTTGATGCGTCCCGTACGGAAACCATGATCGGGAGCCTGCGGTTCGTCCAACTGCCAAGTGCCGTCCATTACACTGCCTTTGTCAAAGCCGCTGACATAACAATCACTGATCGTCACATTTTCCGTATCTTGGAAGCGTCCTAATCCATAAGAGGCTTTCAATACAATGGCATCATCCCAGGGGGAGTTCACCGTGCATTGGCTGATACGTACGTTCCGGCAGCAATCAATATCAAAGCCATCCCGGTTGGTGTCTACTTTCAGATTCATAATCGTCAGATGATCCACTCCGGTAGCCAACAGGGCGAAATGCCCGCAATGCAGCATGGATAAATCTTTCAGGGTCACATTTCTGCAATCTTTCAGGCTGATAGCCTTATTGCCTACCCCCGGTAGGCGGCTCTCTTCACGGGTCAAGCCTTTGCCGTAGATTAAGCCGGGACCACTGATCGTAATATTCTCCAGTCCGATTCCCCAAATTAAAGAGTTTTTCCAATGGCTGTGACCGAAATCCTGATACTTATTATGTTCATTCGGTTCGGCGGTATCATATCCTTCCTCTTTTCCGGGAAAGGCGGCAATGATACGGGTGCCCTGTTCCAAATAGATATGAATGTTGCTTTTTAACCGGATGGAATAACACGCATATTCTCCCGCAGGTAGATATACTGTGCCTTCTCCGCTTCAATTGCACGATTGATGGCAGGCGAATCAATCGTTTTCCCATCCGCTTTGGCTCCGAAGTCCATTACATTATAAATGGCTGCATGTAGATAGATGCAACCTATTAACAGACTGAATAATAAATAGATCCTTTTCATTTTTTGTCGATTTTGGCAAAAATATCCGGTAACATATAGTAGTTGTAATCCGCTTTTTCATTCTGTTCGTAGAAACAGAAGTAAAGCCGGAAAGGCTTGCTTCCTTCGTTTCGCGAAGAAGCCGGGGAGAGACTGCAACGTCCGGTCAGTACAGGGCGGTCGGTTCGTTTGCCTGATTCGTAAAGCATCAGGGGAGTTGCATCCTTATGTCCGTCGCTCAAGCGGATATCATCGGTAGGAGTGACAGCCTGCAGCGTCCGTAATTGCATACTTTCTCCGTAGTAGCAAGTGAAGGCTTGTCCCTCCACGCTGAATACATTGATGTCCGAATCCGGTTGGCAATCGCCGAAACTCCAAAATAGGGCATCGGCTTCCGGAGCAGAGGCGACTTCTACTTCCAGAATAAATCCACGACTATCGGGCAGTGCTTTCCATTGGAAGGATACTCCCTGTATCTTTTCTTTAGGTTTTAGCCAGTGGCTTTCATTTCCTTTTGATATGCCCAACCGGAAAGTGCCGGCAGGTGGCGTCAGTGCTTGTGCTTGCGCATCAATGAGCAAGATTCCCAGCAGTACGATGGTCAGGAGATGTCTTAACATAGTTGAAGTTGATATTACTTTGTTCGTTCTCTTTTAGTTCAATGACATTCTTTTCTTCTGTCTTTAATGTAATTTCAGACAAGTTGAAATTCTTCGTATAGCAGATTTTGCCCGGTTTGTCGGTCTGCGCTTCGATGGCATAAAGATAGAAATTTTCCAGACGTAACGAGTCATTCCATCCCGAAGCGGAGATAAATTCGTCCACATTTTCCGCTTTTACCTTTGATACGTAGACATTGCGGAAACGCGGATAACCTTTTTCGGGAGGCGTTACCGGAGTCAGCATGATTCTCCAGTGTTCCGGGATTTCTTTCCCTTCATACTCTTTGGGTAAAGTGCTGTAACTGTAACTGGGGTTCCAGTTCAAGTCTGCCGCCAGCACGTGACGGACGTTTTCCGCTTTTACTTCGGTCATATAAATGTTTTCGATTGTCCCTCCACGGTTCATGGCGCTTTTCAACCGCAGCACGGCGGAGGTGCCGATTGCTTCCAGATTATATCCCAATACATTCCGTATGCTACCGGAAGTTTCGCTTCCGCAGGTGATAAGTCCGGCACCTTTGCGGGCGATGCAATTGCGTATGACCACATTTTCCGTAGGAAGGTTCACCCGCAGTCCGTCTGCATCCCGTCCCGATTTGATACAGATATTATCATCGTTACAGTCTACATCGCAGTTTTCGACCAAGATATTGCAGGAAGAATCAATGTCGATACCGTCCGTGCTCGGACCGTGTCCACCTATATTGTTGTTGATGGTCAATCCGTCTATCGTGCAATAATCGGAGTAAAGAATCTGACATCCCCAAAAACCGGTACGCATCAGGGTAAATCCTTTCAATGTAATGTCCGAGCTACGTTCTATGAGGATGCCCCGTACCCGTTTGCAGTCATAATCCACAATCCAGCGCAATCCTTTTGCTTCGTATTCTTTCCGCATTTCCCAATATTTATCCCAAAATACTTTTCCCCGGCAGTCCAGCGTTCCTTCTCCGCTGACGGAAGCGTTCTTTTCATTGACAATGTTGATAACTGCCGCGGGCCATGTCATCTCGATTCCTGCAATCCGTGAGCGGAATTCGGGATAATGATGAATGTAAGGGCTGGCCAGTAAAGTCACCCCTTTGTCCAGTTGCAGGTTGACACCGCTTTTTATGAACAGTGCGCCAGTCTGATAATATCCCGGCTGAAAAACTACCGTTCCTCCACCGATGACGGCACAACTGTCAATTGCTTTCTGGATAGCTTCCGTGCTAAGCACCGTGCTGTCTGCTACTGCGCCAAAAGAATTAGCGGATAAAATTACATGGTTTCCGGGCATTTGCCGGCTGCCTACACTATCGGCCCATGACAAATCCGGTTGTTGCGGTACTTGCCCCCATTCGAAGCTGTTGTTTCCTGCCTGTTTAGCCGTTGGGGTGGCGCAAGCTGCTGTCAAAAGTGTGCCTGCCAATAGGAACAGGGGAAAGATGCTTTTGGTTTTCATATTTATCTAATGCCTGATTCTTAATACTTAATACCTACTACTTATCTCTTAATTTCCGTCCGGTTTTTCAATTTCCGTGAATGGTGATTCGTTCCAGTGGAAACCATTTACATCGTCCGGCTGTGCCGGATTATAGGACGGGTCTATTTTCAGGTGTTTAGCCAGTTCCGGTACGGCTTTCTTCATTCCTTCAATCACACATTGGGCTATTTGATAGGCTCCGTATGGATTGAAGTGGGTGTTATCCTCAAAAGCTTTGGTCTGTCCCGGATAAGTGCCTGCCGGATAGTGTACGAAAGCACGTTTCGACGTTTCTGTTCCCAAAGCTTCATAAAGCGTACGGGTCATCTCGTTGAGGTCGATCAACGGAACATTTTCTTTAGCTGCCAGCCAGCGCATGGCTTCCGGATAATCTTCGTGTGTGTCACGGATATGTCCGGTTGCGTCGAAACTCCGGCGTTGGGTGGGAGTGACCAGTACGGGGTATGCTCCCCGTGCACGAGCTTCATCAATAAATGTTTTCAGGCTGGTCATAAAAGAGTAATAAGCTCCTTTGCCCGGTCCTTTTTGCTTTTGGTCGTTATGCCCGAATTCCATGAAAAGATAATCTCCTTTCTTTATCTGGCTCAATGCTTTTTTCAAACGTCCTGCGGCAATAAACGTATTGGCTGGTTCGCCCGATTCCGCATAATTGGCGATACAAACGTCCGTACCGAAAAAATGAGGTATCATTTGTCCCCAGCTTGCCCATGGCTCGTTGTCCTGGTCGACTACGGTACTGTTACCGCATAGAAAAACGGTAATCACCGACGGATCGGCAGGCTCGATGCTGATACTCTGGCATACGGGTGCATCGCCGTTAAATTCCAGCGTCAGTTTATCGTCCCAGTTCAGTTTGGCTTTTTCGCGGGGTTTGATACGTACGGATTCTTTTTCGGAAATGCGGGGGTTGCGTTTGTTGATGATAAATGTTTCATCTACGAATTGTCCCTTTTTAGTAGCGAGGTTATCAATGAACAGTCGGCGTGATTCGCCTCTTACTGTTGTCACCCCTGCCTGTTTCTTGCTTCCCAGGCGAACGGTTACTTGATAGTTACC
>OGPF01001192.1_pt1 | contig 12554 bp, 7 predicted proteins | sample 1552871 | NCBI WGS metagenome assembly OGPF01 (sample SAMEA2580276, study PRJEB22360) | human gut metagenome | biome: human gut; feature: human-associated habitat; material: faeces | place: Denmark | collected 2008/2010
GTTTCATAAAACAAAGGTAAGCAAAGATAGCTAATTTTAAAACTTACCAACCAGATATTTCCGCTGAGCCATAAAAACAACGCTTCCATTAATACCGGGAGCGTTTCTTTTTGTATATGCGTCCCGTCACCTTATCTCGCATTGTTATTAGCATGCCACCACCCGATACACATTCCCCTTGGCGGTATGTACTCGCTCGCCCAACTGGGGCAGGATGCGGCTCAGGCTGTAGGCAGTCATACCCCTCATGACCGAAGGATGGGCGGACTTCATTCGCTCGAATAATTGGGTGGCGGAAAGGGTCAGCACTTCCTGCGGATGGTCCTCTTGGGTGGCAAAGCGGAAACAGAGGCGGAACACCTCTTCTTCGGGTATATGTTTGTAGAACAGGGCGTTGTGCTGCTGGATAGCCTGCTCTTCTTCCTTGTTGAACCAGCTTCGTTCACCGGACTGTAGTTCCGCTTTGAGCTGGGCGTACAGTTGCTCATACTCTACGGGAGTGGTGCAGTCTATGGCGTGCTCCAAGCTGACACAGAGAAAGCGGCGTGATCCGGTGCGGTCTACCAACAGGTCTTCCCGGTTGCTGGTGCCGATGAACGAGGCGATGCGGGGCAGTGCCGAAGCGCTGCGTTTGTAGGCCTTGCGGATGTTCAGTGCGGAGGCTTGCATCAGGTTCTTCAGCAGAGGCATTTTGGATGCGCTGAGTTTGTCGAATTCATCCAGATTAATCAGGCCGTAGGCAGCTAACTTGGCTTCGGCGGATGCCGGAGAGCTGAGGTCGTAACTTTCTGTATAGTAGGCTTTCAGTGCATCGGGCATCAGCAGGCGGCAGAACGTACTTTTCCCCAGTCCTTGTCGGCTGCTCACCAGCAGGGGAGCTACGCTGTTGGCGCGGTTGATACTGTTAGCGCTGTTGGCGTTGTTGGTATCCGGATGGAACTGCATCCATTGGGCGGAGAGCCCCAGCATCCAGCGGTGGAAACCGTTCACCCATACCGGGTCGTCGGACACCCGGCGGGCAAGTGCGGATACGCGGTCCTTGCCGTCCCATTCGGGAAGTTGTTCAAAGTAGGCGGTAAAGGGATGGTATTCGCTGATGCGGCGCGAGCGCACAAAGCGTTGGATATCCCTGTCCCAGCAGTCTATGCCTGTTTCGATGGCCTCCATGCTGAGCGTGTTCATCCATCGTTCGTCCACTTTGGCGTAACGCAGATGGGCATCGGGGAGGTTGTTTTCTATGTTTGTTATGTTTGCCACGTCTGCTACTTCGGTTTCCTCGGTCAGTACGTTGAAGCGGAAACGGTAGCGGGAGGTGAGGAAAGCGGTCACTTCCTGCATCAGGGAGGATGATTTCGCTTTCTCGACTGCCTCTTTCGAGGATTCTAATCCGGCTTCCTTTCGAGTGCCTTCCGAAGATATCACTCCGATTTTCTTTTCAACATCTTCCGAGGATTCTAATCCGGCTTCCTTTTCAATATCTTTCGAGTGTGCGATATTCATAACCTTTCGAGCACTTCCCGATTGTGCGGCTTCCTCCTCCGTTTTTTCAATTAAGACTGCCGGGCATCCGGGAGCTTCGTTCCTGCTTTCCGGCAAATTGCCCTTGCCGTTTTCAGCCGGAAGAACCTGTGACTTGCTCACTTCCTTCACTCCGTCTTCATCGGACACAATGTAATGGTAAACGCCCGCCAGCGCATTCCCATCGGTACGCGGAGTCCAGTCCACCACCAAAGCCACCCGGCCTTCGCGGATATCCACTGCCAGATGCACACCGGGGATGGTCCGACAAAGCGGCATCAGTCCGTTGAGGGCGGATACGAAGTCACGGCGCGGCGTTCCGTCGGAAGGAACAGGAGCTGACAGGAATTTGCTTCCGAAGAAGACTGTTTTGAGGGTGGCGAATACATTCATGAGGCACTTTTTTTAGATTTGACGAACTACAAATATACAACATGAAAAAGCGTTTGTCAAGAGGGGAGACAAATTAATCAACCCCGGGTACAGGATATGACGGAGCCTGACACAATGACATATATACGTGCAGGTTCATGCGTACGTACGTGTAGCTCGATGTGTATATACGTGTGGCCTGATGCGTATATACGTGTAGACTTATGCCACCGTATGTGTAGCCCGATGCGTAGGCAAAAAGACCTTGATGTTTTCCAAAAAGATGGTGATGTTTCTTAAAAACATCACCATCTTTTTTAAAAAGCTCGGCATGTTTTTTATGTAAGGGAAGATGGAATCACCCTCACTAAGCCGGTCATTCCTTTTTTTCCGTTCATCCTTACAGCTTAACTAAAACACATTATCAATCAATCGGTTAACAATGACAGAACATCCCCTCATTCCCCTTTCAGTCATGCTTCCCAAGCTACTTTTAAACCAGCCTTCAGCATTTGTCCCGCCAGAAGAAGTTTTACAGATGAAAGGAGGCTGAAAAGACGATACGACATGTCCATTCACTACCGGAGCTCCCACAGGCAGGACATTTCAACGGTAGATGAAAGGAGGAAGGAAGAAACAATACAATTATTGGTAGATGTCGTGATTCGGGTAAGCATCTCTGCGATTCTATATTGTTGTACTTCTTTAGTTCTTCTATCTTTGCAATATATAAAAACGAAACATTATGTCTTTAAAAAAGCACAGATTTAGGACCACTTGGGACTGTTAGTAGACTACCATTGTTCTATAGCTAATGTTTGCTGCGAGCAGCATGTCACTTTCGGGGATATGAGTTCTTGCATGTTCAAGCAGGGCTATAGCGTCAAACAAGCCAGGGAGAATGTGGTCCGTGATTTTTACGAAGAGACATAGTTGGGACTTTTTTAAAGAAGCTCTAGTTATATAATTTTCTTCATTAGAATAGAAAAAAAGAGGTGATGAAAGCTATGTATGATAAGCTCAAGTCTCTGAGGTGGTATATAATTTATGATTGGTCTGTTAAAGCTGCATTTGAATGGTTTCTAATGGGAGATGGAGAATGAAAGAATAGTAGATGTTAAAAAAATAATAGCATATTAGATTCTTTTCTTAACTATTAAGTAATATATTTGCATATAATTAATAACAAATGACTGAAAAAGAGCTAATCATATTATTGAAAGAAGGAGACGAAAAAGCCTTTACTACTTTGTATAGAAGGTATTGGTCAAAGGTTTATAATTTTTCTCGCTTATACTTATCTTCTATTTTGGAGATTGAAGAGGTTGTGCAAGAGGTATTTGTTAAGGTTTGGGAGAGTCGCTCCTTGTTGCGTGAGGATGATAACTTTAAAGGATTCCTTTTTGTTATTACCCGTAATTTAGTTTTTAATCAATTTCGTAGGAGCTTTAATGAAAATGCGTATAAACTGACTGTATTAAGTAGTATTATGCCTTATTATAATCTTGAAGAAGAGCTGACTGCGGCAGATTTACAGGAATTTATAGAAAAAATGGTCAAAGAGCTTCCTCCGCGCCAACAGGAAGTATTCAATCTGAGCCGAAATGCTCATTTAACTTATAAGGAAATATCTATTCGCTTGAATATCAGTGAAAAAACTGTAGAGAGACATATTAATGAAGCTCTGAAGTTCTTGAAGAAGAATATAATGTTTTATCTTATTTTTATCTTTTAAATTATTTCATTTCTGATTTTCTCAAAAAAAAGTGCTTTTGGCTGGGGGTACTTTATTAGTTATGCGTATTTATATTAAATGCGTATAAAATTATCTGTGCAAAAACAAAATGTAAAATGGACAAAAATAGGGATGATATAATAAGGAAGCTGTTTGAACGTTCTTTGGAACCTAAAGAAAGAGGGGAGTTGAATAATTATGAATTTATTAATGATGCTCTTCGCAAACAATGGGAAGAGGCACCTGCCATTGTTGATTCGGTAAGAGAAGAACGTATTTTGCATAGTGTATTGAAGAATGTTAAAAGAAAGACTAATTATTTCACTTACTCTTTCTATCGATATGGAATAGCTGTATCAGTAGCTATATGTATGTTGCTTTCGGCGTTATTATTTGTGGGGAGCGGCCGTCAGGAAGTGATTTATGTTGTGAATACTGGATATCAATCAATGGACTCAGTGAAATTAGCGGATGGTACAAAGGTGATGTTGGGTGCAGGTAGTAAGCTTACCTATCCTCAAAAATTTTCAGGATCTAATAGAGAGGTTAAATTGTCTGGACAAGCGTTTTTTAATGTGAGTCCAGATAAATCTCATCCGTTTATTGTGAAAACTAAAAAGATGGATGTAACGGTCATGGGAACCTCTTTTGAAATATTTAGTTACGATAACGATAAAGAGGTAGAGGCTGTTTTGTTGATAGGGAAAGTGAAAGTAGCGATTTCAGATAATAAAAAGTTGGAAGGCAAAATATATACTTTAGCTCCAAATGAAAAGTTGACTTATAGTGAAGAAAAGGGAGTGAATCTTACAAATATTGATGCAGATGCTTATTCCGGTTGGCGAAAGGGGAAGAGAATGAGTTTTAAGAATGAAACTTTGCAGATGATATTGAATAGATTAGAAAAGTGGTATGGACAAAGGATAGAGTGTGATCCTCAATTAGCAGAATATTATCGTTTCACTTTTACTGTACATAGCGAACCGTTAGCTCTAATATTAAATTACATATCACATAGTGCTCCATTGACTTATAAAATGGTTGGTAATAATCATTATCTAATAGAACTAAAGCACTAAGACTGTTTGAACTTTAAAAATTGAAGCTTATGAGAAATACAAGACTATGATAAATATTTTTCTATAGAATTATTTGAGAAGGTTTATATTTCCACAAAAATGGAATTACTGTTAATTTTTTAATCTAATAAACAATTCAAATTTATGAAAAAAAGTAATCTGCGGTTGTTTTATCCGCAAAAAGTAAAACGACACCTTTTTTGTGCCTTAATGGCTTGTGCTACTTGTTCAATACCGGCAAATGCTTTTACTCAGGCCACTTTTATCTCGCTAAGTAAGTCGAATGTTTCCATGCACTCTGTGATGGAGGAAATAGAAAAACTTAGTGATTATACGTTTTTTTATAATGATAACCAAATCAAATTGGACAAAAAGATTTCTGTGAATGCCAAGAATGCTTCTATTGAACAAGTATTAAATCAGATGTTTAAAGATTCTGGTTATACTTATAAAATAGTAAACAACCAAATTCTTATTTCAACAGTAAAAGCTGTAAATGTAATAGAACATCAACAGCAGAAGAGCAGGACTATAACTGGTTGTGTAAAAGATGTGAATGGTGAACCTATTATTGGTGCTTCTGTTGTTGAAAAAGGGGTTGCTACAAATGGAACAGTTACAGATTTTGAAGGTAATTACACACTGACGATTTCTAGTGATGAATTGCAAATTAGCTATATAGGTTATTTACCCCAAGTAGTAAAAGTTCACTCGGGTACTTCTTTTTATAATGTAACTTTAAAAGAAGATACGAAAACATTGGATGAAGTTGTAGTTATCGGCTATGGTACTCAAAAGAAGGTGAATTTAACAGGTTCTGTTGCTTCTGTTAGCTCAAGTGAAATTAAAGACCGGGTTCAAACTAATGTGCTTTCAGCTGTTCAAGGTACAGTACCTGGAGTGACTGTAATTTCTCGTCCGGGGTCTACTCCATCTATCAACTTTCGTGGACGTGGTAATTTAGGAACTTCAGAACCTCTTTATGTGATTGATGGTGCTATTGCAGATGCTGCGTTTTTTCAAAGTCTTAATCCGAACTCTATAGAAAGTATCTCCTTTTTGAAGGATGCTTCGTCTTCTGCTATTTATGGTTCTCGTGCAGCTTATGGTGTTGTTTTGGTAACTACCAAAAATGGTGAAAAGGGAAAAATGAATGTTTCATATAGTGGTTTGGTGGGTATGAAAACTCCTACTTATTTACCTAAAACTGTAGATTCATGGGAGTATGCTTCTATGTTGAATGAAGGTATGTATAACCGTAATGCGGCAAATGGTAAATATCAGGCATATTCACAAGAAGAAATTGATAAATTTAGAAATGGAACAGATCTTGACTATTACCCTAACACAAATTGGGCTGATTTGGTGTTGGATAAACATGTATTGACTACTCAACATTCTGTAAGTTTCAGTGGAGGAAGTGATAAAGTACGCTATTTTATGAATTTAGGGTATATGTATGATGATAAGCCTAATTTTATGTCAGGGCAGGACAAAACTCGTTATACATTGGATACTAATATAGCATCGGATATTACTAAATGGTTTACTGTTAAAGGTAGTATTAAATACATACGTAATGTGTCTGATACAGAACATGGACAACCTTGGATGGGAAACTTTTTATTGGTTCCATCTATTATGGTGGCTCAACAGTCAAATGGAGAATGGGGAAGTATTGCCGGTGGTAAACAGGCTACCCAATCTTTTATCACAGGCAATCCTCTTCGTGCTTTAAGTAATAAAAATTGGAGTAAATCCAAAACTGAAGAAACAATGTATGATTTAGGTTTTGATATAAAACCGGTTAAAGGATTGGTTATTAGTGGTCAAGGGGTATTCCGCGGACAAGAGTATAAAGGTAAGTCTTACACGGCTTTGCAAGATGAAGTGAAGACTTTCGAGACTGGTACACCTATTGGTGGTACTGGTACTTATACAAACTCTATGAGTATGAATTGGAGTAGTGTAACACGTATGTTGTATACTGGAACTATCAAATATGATTGGTCTAATTCTATACATAACATTACTGCATTAGCCGGTACTTCTTATGAGCACTATAAATATGAAGCATTGAGCGCAGGACGTAAAAACTTTCCATCTGATGCTTTGGAGGATTTGAACGGTGGTTCTAATGCTGGAAAAGATCTTTCCAATGGTGGTGGAATGACTGAATACAAAATTCTTTCGTACTTTGGTCGTATCAATTATTCATTAATGGATCGTTATTTATTAGAAGCTAATATTCGTGCAGATGCCTCTTCACGTTTTTATAAAGATAACCGTTGGGGATATTTTCCTTCATTCTCTGCCGGTTGGCGTATTAGCCAAGAAGAGTTTATGAAAAATATCTCTTGGATTAATAATTTGAAGATTAGAGCATCGTGGGGTACATTGGGTAATATTAATAATGTAGGGAATTATGATTATTTCCAAAATTATAATTTAGGTTCTGATTACAACTTCAATGATGAGGCTGTAAAAGGTATTCTAGAGTCTAAACCAGCCAATTTAGGCTTGGGCTGGGAAACGGTTGCTTTGACAGATTTTGGTGTGGATATTGATTTGTTTGATAATAAATTAAGCATTGTTGCCGATTATTATATTAAAAATACCAGTGATATTTTGTTGGGCTATAATGTGCCAGTAGAAACTGGTATTTGGAGCGCACCGTCTCAAAATATCGGAAAAGTGAAAAACACAGGTTTTGAGATGGCTCTTACATACAGAGGTAATGTCGGTGATTTGAAATATACAGTAACAGGTAACATTGCAACTAATAAAAATAAAGTTGTGGACTTAGCCGGTTCAGATGATATCATTAGTAATGGCGGGGATAAAATTCGTTTTATATTAAGAGAAGGTGAGCCTATCGGTTCATTCTATGGATATAAGACTGATGGACTTTATACACAAGAAGAAATTGATGCAGGACGCTTCTATACTTTTGGTCGTATTCCTAATGCCGGTGATATCAAATACGTTCCTCAACGTGAGGATGTGAAGTATTATGGTGACTTGGAAGCGAATGAAGATAAATCTCATGCAGCTATTTCTGGTGAGGATCGTACAATCATTGGTAAGGATGTTCCTGATTTTACTTATGGAGTTAATTTGAATCTACAATGGAAAAATTTTGAATTATCTGTATTTGGTCAAGGTGTAAGTGGTACAATGACCGCTTTTGAATCAGAGCAAATATCTGCCTTTATGTTGAATGCTAATCCTCGTGAATTTCACCGGGGGCGTTGGACACAAGAAAATCCTAATCCGCGTGCCATCTATCCTCGTATTTATGGAGGACATAGTTTAGATGATTATAATCAGTATTTCTCTGATTATCAGTTGTTTGATTCGGATTATTTCCGTATTAAGAGCATCTCTTTAGGATATATGGTTCCTATAAATGTAGTGAAGAGTTGGGGATTGAGTAGTTTGAAGCTTTTTGTAACAGGGGAAAACTTATTTACATTACGTGCTGACGATAAAATGAAAGATTTTGATCCTGAGTCACCTTCAGGACGTGGCTTGAGCTATTTAGGTAGTAAATCTGTGGCGTTTGGTGTGAATGTTTCATTTTAATTGATAATCTTAAATAACGAATTGAATTATGAAAAATATAAAGAATTTAGCTATCCTAGGTTTATTTACAGTTGCTTTTGCTTCATGTGATATGGAAGTAGTACCGCCTTCAGAGATTGCAGCTGAAAATTTCTGGAAGACGGAAAAAGATGCATGGTATGGTCTGAATGCTTGTTATGCACAAATGGGTGGCATGGATATTTGGGATGAAATGTGTACAGATAATGCACATAGTCATAAACCGTGGGAAGGTCCCTATGAATTGATTCAACAAAATGGAGTAAGTTCTGAGAGTGATCGTGGTTATAGCTTTAGGACTATTCGCATTGTAAATAATTTCCTTGAAAAAGTTGATGGATGTGAGATGGACGCAGCTTTAAGGGAAAGAATGAAAGCTGAAGCACGCTATTTTCGTGCATCAGATTATTTGGATTTGACTACTAAGTTTGGTAAAGTTCCTTTAGTTACTACTGTGATGGAGTATGATGCACCTAATGTGAAACGTGATCCGGTGGAAACAGTTCAAGCATTTATTTTAAGTGAGTTGGCTGAAATAGCTGAGATATTACCAGATAGTTATCCTGGTGGAGAAGGTTATGAAAAAGGACGAATCACTCGGGCTGGAGCATTAGCCTTGCGCGCTCGTGCTGCGTTGTATTTTGGCAATTTCGCAGAAGCAGAAGCGTCTGCCGGAAAGATAATTCAGGAAGGACATCATAGTTTGTTCCGTGTGACATCTTTGAATGCAGCTCAGCAGAAAGAGGCTGATGAGATGGAACAATATATTGATTTTGAAGCAAAGAATATCGATAAGGATAAGTTTGTGAAAGGTATGTTCAGTTATGAATGTTTGTGGCATAAGGAGAATGCCAATCCTGATAATCCTGAGTATTTGGTGACACGGGGGTATATGGCAGATGATAATAACTATGATTGGACTCGCTATACTTATATTCGTCCTAGTCAATTGATTTCCGGTTATTCTTCATACGAACCGATGCAGGGATTGATTGATGCGTATTGGGATATTGACGGAAAAACGATACGTCCTGAGATTCCGGTAGCAACTCGTAAAGAGAATTTTGCTAAAATAACAGCTGTTGTTGAAGGAATGGATCAAACTACTTATATTAAAACTGTTCCTACTTTGAATTTGAAAGAATATGCCTATATGGATGAATTCCGTAATCGTGACAGCCGTCTTTATGCTTCTATGTTATTTCCTTTTAAAGGATGGCATGAAACAGATTTTGGAACTTTCTATTATCGCTGGAATCCGTCATGGGCTGGTTCGGATGGTAATGAATCATGGACAGGATATAGTTATAGAAAATTACTTTCTTTGACAGCTTATTCGGATTGGGCTAGTATGGAGGATTATCCGGTTATCCGTTATGCTGAGGTCTTGTTGACTTATGCTGAAGCGAGGATTCAAACTAAAGGTTGGGATGCTGAAGTTCAGAAAGCATTGAATGATTTACGTGATCGTTGTGGTATGCCTGATGTACCTACTGTAATGCCATCTAAGGAAGCTGCTTTGGACTTTGTGCGTAACGAACGTCGTATAGAATTGGCTGCTGAAGGACAACGTTATGATGATATACGTCGTTATGGGTCTGCATATTGCAACAAAGTAATGAATGGTACTGTTTATGCTCCTAATGGTTATGAGGTTGTGAATATGACATGGAGTGATCGTTTGATGTTAATGCCTATTCCTCAAGGAGCTATGGATTTAAATCCCTTATTGCGGGATGATCAGAATCCGGGATATTAGTTGAGATGAATTTTAGGTGTTAGGATTATGCACGGGGTGTGTATGGCATTTGTCTTCACATCCCGCTTTTTATCACTAATTTGTTAAAAAAGCGTAAGCAAATACTAGGTATATTGGGGAAACTTCCTTTCTTTGTATTTCAATACAGTGCATTGATTAATTTATTAAGTCTAATAAGTATGAAATTACTTTCGATTTTAGCGTTAGGTGCAATATTTGCACTCACTTCGATAAATATGTATGCTCAAAAAGTATATGATATTTCCACGTTTGGCTTAAAGCCTGATACTCATAAAAATGCTTCTCCTGTTTTGCAAAAAGCTTTGTCGAAAATAAAGGCAGAATGCAAGGATGGTGAAGCGGTTATTCTTCGTTTTTCTGAAGGCCGCTATGACTTCCATGAAAAAGGAGCTGCCGTACGCGAATATTATATCTCGAACCATGACCAAGACAATCCTAAGAAAGTAGGTATTGCACTGGAAGACATGAAAAACCTTACTCTTGACGGGCAGGGGGCACAGTTCGTCTTTCATGGGAGAATGTTGCCGGTGTCGCTTCTTCGGTCGGAGAATTGTAGCTTGAAGAATTTCAGTATTGATTTTGAGAATCCTCATATTGCACAAGTAAAGATATTGGAGAATACTCCGCAAGAGGGAATCGTATTCGAACCGGCTTCATGGGTGAAATATCGTATAGCCAAAGATTCGATTTTTGAAGCTTATGGAGAAGGATGGACTTTAAAACATTCCTGGGGAATTGCTTTTGATGGGGATACCAAACATTTGGTATACAATACCAGTGATATCGGTTGTCCGACGAAAGGAGCAAGTGAGATAGCACCGCGGCGCATTCGTGCTCCCCATTGGAAAGATGCACGTCTTGTTCCCGGAACTGTTGTTGCCATGCGTGGCTGGGGACGCCCTACTCCCGGAATTTTCCTGTCACATGATTTAAATACGACATTGGAAAACATAAAAGTACATTATGCGGAAGGAATGGGATTGTTGGCACAATTCAGTGAAAATATTACGTTAGAGAAGTTCTGTGTTTGCTTGAAGGGTGAGGATGATCCGCGTTATTTTACCACACAGGCAGATGCGACTCATTTTTCAGGTTGTAAAGGAAAGATAACTTCTTGCAATGGACTCTATGAAGGCATGATGGATGATGCCATTAATGTGCATGGAACATATCTGAAAGTGGTGAAAAGGATAGATGACCACACATTGGTCGGACGTTATATGCATGATCAGTCATGGGGATTTGAATGGGGACGCGCCGGAGATGAGGTGCAGTTCGTTCAATCCTCTACCATGGAGTTGATCGGCAATCAGAATAAGATTGCAAGCATCCGTCCGCATGATAAAGAACAAATAGACGGGGCACGCGAATTCATCATTACTTTTGATGAGGCGATAGATCCGGCTGTCAATGGGCAAAGCGGATTTGGCATCGAGAATCTTACCTGGACACCGGAAGTTTTGTTTGCCGGAAATACGATTCGTAATAATAGAGCGAGAGGTAGTCTGTTCAGTACTCCGCGTAAAACGGTTGTTGAGAATAACTTATTTGACCATACTTCAGGAGCTGCTATCTTGTTGTGTGGAGATTGTAACGGCTGGTTTGAAACCGGAGCATGCCGTAATGTGATTATTCGTAAGAATCGTTTTGTAAATGCACTTACCAATTTATTCCAGTTTACGAATGCAGTGATTTCGATTTATCCGGAGATACCCGACTTAAAGAACCAGCAGAAGTATTTTCATGGAGGACCGGAAGGGGGCATTGTGATAGAAGACAATGAGTTCGATACTTTTGATGCTCCTATCCTGTATGCCAAATCAGTGGATGGATTAATATTCCGCAATAATGTTATAAAGAAGAACACGGACTATAAGCCGTTCCATTCTAACCGGAACCGTTTCTGGCTGGAGCGGGTGACGAATGTGACGATTGCCGAATGAGGTGTTCGCTTATGAGAGATGAATACTAACTATTATATTTAAATATTTATTTTGAAAAGACATGAAGATTAAGAATCTATTGACTGTGATGACCGGCTTGGCATTGTTCTGTTTGGCCGGATGTGCTTCTCCTCAGAAAGAAGCTGTTGCAAAGGAGTATGCTCCTATTGAAGTCGCTGTTCCCGAACGTCCTGCCGGACAGCAAGATGTAATTCAACTGACTGCCCCGAAGCTGGATACAGTCCGTGTTGGTTTTATTGGTTTGGGTATGCGTGGTCCCGGTGCAGTTGCACGCTGGACTCATATCCCCGGTACAAAAATTGTAGCTTTGTGTGACCTTCGCCCCAAATGTGTAGAAAGAGCACAAGGTATTTTAGAGAAAGCCGGCCTTCCTAAAGCTGCTGAATATTCAGGTTCTGAAGATGCATGGAAGCAACTTTGCGAACGTGATGATATTGATGTGGTATATATTGCTTCAGACTGGAAGCATCATGCCGAAATGGGTGTTTATGCCATGGAACACG
>OGPF01001197.1_pt1 | contig 12507 bp, 5 predicted proteins | sample 1552871 | NCBI WGS metagenome assembly OGPF01 (sample SAMEA2580276, study PRJEB22360) | human gut metagenome | biome: human gut; feature: human-associated habitat; material: faeces | place: Denmark | collected 2008/2010
GCTTACTCGGGACTTCCACCCGTTAGACAATGCTCATGCCGAGCATACAAAAAGGCGCAGGGGCTATCCACGGAGAATACCCCCTGCGCCGGATTTGAACACTCTACCCTTTGGGGCGTGCTGCATCGACTTTTGACATGCCCTCTACTCAACAACTGAACTTTTATTTATAATTTGTCATTACGCAACAGCTTTGCCAACACTACAACAATCCTTTAATAAACTGAGCACAGCTTTTGCAGATTCTCCTCAAAATGGTCTTTGTCGATGGCGCTGTTCTTGAGCGTCGAGCGATAATTGTATATCGTTTGTAGCGAGTAGGAGAGTATGCCGGCAATCTTGGGACTCTCCGTTACGCCCAGTCTTACCAAGGCAGCTACACGCAAGCTCGGGGTCAACTCGTTGTCTTCCTTAAGCTGGATTTGCGCCTCGGGCGTCAATAAGGTGTTAAACTCCTTTACAAACGATGGATAGAGCGAGAGGAAGATTTTGTCGAACTGCGATAAGAAGTTCTGACTCTCCTCAGTGCTTCGCTTTGAAGAAGATAGAATGCTCAGCAGTTCTTTCTGCTGATTTGTCTTAATTTTACGTATTACCAGTTTGCGCTGATTTTCCAACCGCTCAATATACTGATAGCAGAGCATGATAAAGGCATTAGCCATCAACTCTCGCTTTGCATTTGTGTTTTTAAGCTCATCGTTTGAGTCCCGAAGTGCTTTGTTTGAGCCTTTAAGTTCATCGTTTGAGTCCTGAAGCGCTTTGTTTGAGCTCATCAGTTCGTCGTTGGAGTTCTGAAACGCTTTGTTTGAGTTCGTTAGCTCATCGTTTGAGTCTTGAAGTGCTTTGTTTGAACTCATTAGCTCATCGTTAGAGTCCTTGAGTGCTTTGTTTGAGCCCTTAAGTTCATCGTTTGAGTCTTGAAGTGCTTTGTTGTCCTTTAGCTGTTGTTTGTTGGTAGCGCTCAACTTTTCAGTCAAGGCTTTTAGTTTCTTCTCCGACAGTTTCAACACATCTTTTTTCCGGCTGACGTACACTACAGCTGCTGCAATGACAACCAACAGCACAAGTATGCATATTATCGTCACGTTTTTCCAGATGGCTTCCTTTTGGAGCTTTTCATTGTAAGCTGACAATATTACATGCAGGTTGGCGTATAGCTCCACACGTTGCAGACGACTATTATATTCATGTGCGTCTTTCAATGTTTGATTGATATATTTTCGGGCTTTGTCAAGATCATTTTTGTTTTTATAAAGCAACAGAGCAACATCCTGCAATGCCAGACTCTCATTGTTAGCCGACATTACATCGCTAATGGCAGCAAGCAGCAGATAACGCCTCTGCTGCTCCAATTGCTTATTTTTGCCGTAAGCCTTCGACAGAACGTATGCCGCCCTGCCGTACATGCGGTTTTCGGATCCGAACATTTGCATTGCCTTATTCAATGAAGCACTAATCTCATTGATACTCCTGCCTGATAAAAAGAGATTTATACCCTTCAAATAATAATACATTGCGCTATTCTTCGGACAGTAGTATAGTGCCTTGCCAATATATTCCTTGAACAGTTCGTTATAATGTTGGCTGAACTCCATTTTCTGACAATAGGCATTCAGATTGTAATAAAGTGAACTCTGGGCGCAGTAGAAAAGGAAATTTTGCTTTGGATCGGATTGTGATATCTCGATCTTGTCTAGACTTTCCTTCGCCTCAATATAGAAGCCTCGTTCAATCAGCAGGCTTGCCTTTGCAATCAGAAATCGATTGCAATAATCAGAATTGCCAGTCTTTTCTGCAAGGCTTAGTCCCTTTTGGACATACACCATTGCCGAGTCGTAAACGTATGGACTATAGTCTTTGGCCAACTTCTCATATATGCGCAGCTTGTCTGCCGGGTTGGTCACGTATTTAGCACCAAGCTTAATTTCTTTTAGTCTTTTTTCTTTGATAGAATCGTAAACTGCACTATGGGCTATTACCGAGTCTAAACGTTTGTACAGATTGTTGTTGTTTGCGTGGGCACAAATTGCACACACACAGATAATAAAGGCTACAATTAATGTTCTCATTGGAATTTCAAAATTAGACCTTATTTTATTTCCTGCAAAATTAACGATTTCTTATTGATTTACCATACTTACTTCCTACTTTTTTTTTATTGTTTTTTGAGTGATTCTTACTTCCCCCCCCCCCCCACCCCCACACGTTTGAGGTTGCTGCACACACACACGTTTGGTAAATAACTGTATGTGTGATAGTTATGCTTTTATACACTTACTCTTACTTACCATAACATTACTCAATGAACTTAAGTCCTCAGAATCTATATACCTTTGCACCGAAAAATTTGATTGGTATAAATTTTAATGTAAAAAGGAAACAGTTTTATTCAAAGCTTAAAGAATGTCTAAAAAAATTATCAAGGGAATTTGTCTTGTCGCAACTCTCTTGCTTTTTACTATGTCAATGGATGCAGCAACCGCAAATGGTGTTGGCAAAAGCGAGAAGAAGGTTTGGCAGGATTCAGACCCTAACAAGGAGAATTATTTTAACAACCGTCGTGCACTTGTAGGACCCGGTTGTATGATCAACAGCCTTTTTGATGGCGTTGAAGTGGTATCAGGAACAAAAGACCTTCAGAACATTTCTAATGATGATTTAGATGATTATGCTACGATTCCTGCTCTTGTTGGAGCTACCGTAGTAGCAAGTCCTATTATCAGCGTGAAGGACAATCAGCATTATTATGCTGGTGGTACAGAGGCTGGTTTTGTCATTTGTGCAAAATCAAATGCAAGCATCCTTACTCTCGATTTAGCAAAGTTCTACAAAATACAGTTTCTTAAAGACGGTGAAAAGGTTGGTGACCTCCAGTCGATCTCTACCGGTAAGTCTGTCACTGGTCTTGGACTGTCGTTGCTGACATTCCCTGGTTCTGACCTGGTCAACAAATTGTATATGGCTACTGCCCCTGGCAATTTTGATGAAATCAAGCTTGTTCAGTGTGGAGTTGATGCCAAGTTGCTCTCTGCTATAAATATCAAGTATGCATTTGTAGGCAAGGCTCGTGAGTACACTATTACCAACAACAAGGAGAATGGTATTGCGAAGTATTCTCAGGAACAGAAGCGCGGAACGTTTACATTGAGTACAAGTAATTTGGGTGGTAAGATGATTGATGAGAATCTTACCAATGGCTATGCAGCTGTAGTAGGAGTGTTAGTTCCAGTATCAACTCCAGTTACTGTATACGCCAAGCCTTCTGATAATAAGGAGTCATTCCCTAAGGGAACGGAAGTGGGATTCAAGTTTAATGGTTTTAATCTCGCCAATCTTTCGGTAGGTTCAGGCATCGAACTCACACTTTTCAACAAAGAGAATAAAGAAATAGGCAAGTATGACATCTCTAATAAACTTCTGGGTCTTGGACTGATTGAGGATACCAAGGACGGTGAAGTCGTTATGAGAGCCCCTGCAGCCTTTTCTGCAGCAAAGATTTACTTCAAAGGAATCGGACTGACAGTTGGAGGCACCTCCGTCAACTACGCCTTTGTCCGCATGGCTCCTGATGCAGCTTCCCATCATTGTCCAATCAATGCCACATCAAGCCGCGATGTGTCTGGAAGTGTCAATCAGTTCCAGTTGCAGCACAATAAGAATGTAGATGTGACATGGTATGTCCAGAGCTATCCTGAGGGTGCCGATGCTGTTGAAGTGGTTGCCACAACTGGCTTGGTAAGCAATTTGTCTCTTCCCGGCAAGTATGTTTTCCGTGCAACTGCTGCTGATGGTTGCTATGAAGAGACAACCCTCAACTATGCTCCTACATATATTCCGGAGGAACACGGAGTGGATATCCTTGTCAATAAGGAGGGTGAGGAGCCTAAATACGTGTTGAGCGATAAGTTTGGCGGTGGTTTGATACAGATTTTTGATGGAATGAAGAATAGAACTGCCATACTTACAACTTCACTCAACGATTTCACCTATCGTCAGCCGGGCGTTTCATTGGCAGCCAACACAGGCCTCATTGGCATCAAGACTGCTGATGGCTCTAACTTTGCTGATGGTTTGAATGGCAATACAAGAGCGTTCAATGGCAAGATGAAGGTTGGTTTTGTGGTATCTGCTAAGGCTACCGGACTCGATGCTAATGTGCTTAAGCTCTACAACATCAAGCTCTACAATAAAGGCAATGAAGTGACTGGAGATGTAACAACCCATTGGGATGCCATCTCAGCCGGACTTATCGGTAAAGAGGAAACACGTAAAATGTGTCTGAACGTTGATGTGCCTGCGGGCTGTGTGTTTGATGAGATTGTACTTTATAACACAGGCGTTCTTTCTGCCGACCTCTCACAGCTCAATATCTACTATGCGTATGTTGCCGATGCTGAGGCAGACAATGCTACAACCAATCCGGTCTATGGTGCTCAGGTGGTATCTACAAATAACACCAATGCATCCATCGACTTTGCTAACACTAAGATGTTCCATGTTGCCAACATTGGCAATGGCTACGACGAGTTGGGCAATTTGATTGACGAGTCGTTGGATACATACCTTACTCTCCCGTTGGGAGTAAACTTGGGTGGAGCCACAATCTCTGTCAATATGGGTAAAGTAGTTGATAAGGGACAGCAACTTGTTATGGTAACCCAGAATCTGGCTTTAGGATTGGGTGCAAGTCTGGGCGAAGGTCTTAAGTTGACCACCTATCTTGATGGTGCGGAGCAGGAAGAACTGACAAGCTGGAAGGTTCTTGGTGCTGATGTTATTGGCAGTAAAGGCGACAGCTATGCCGTGCTCAATCCTACCAAGTCTTTCGATCAGGTTCGTATCACACCTGTTAAGGCGCTCTCTGCTCTTGAGAATCTTCAGATTAAGGGCTTCGCTCTGCGTCCAGACATGAACGACGACGGAACCTTCAACGGATACGACGACCTTCTGGTTCTTGATGAGGACAAGACTCTTGCAGTTACTAAGTCATACACTGGAACCAAGATGCTGTTGCACCGTACATTCACCAAGAATGCTACCAACGACAAGAAGGGATGGAACTCTATCATTCTTCCCGTCGATATGACAGCAGCTCAGGTTAAGGAAGCCTTCGGCGAGGCTGTACAGATGGCTGAGTTCGACCGTTTGGAGAACAACTGGATAAAGTTCTCTACAGTAAACGTTGCAGGTGATGATGTAGTGCTTCATAAGAACACTCCTTATATAATATATCCTACAAAGGAGCCGCTCGGCAACTATTCATACACTATCAACGGTGTTACGGAGACTCTCGACGGTCCTGTATATGTAGCCAATGGCATCAACTACGATGACCAGACATCCGAATTGACACACACGGTAAATGGCGGAGGCATGACCTACACTGGTTCGTACAGCAATCCGACTACGGTATCAGCGGATTCTTATATGTTCAGCAAGGGCGACTTGATTCACACTATTAAGCCGCACGATGTGAAAGCTTATCGTTGCTGGCTTAAGGAGGAAATGCACACGGGCAGAATATTGATGTTCTCGCTGGATGGAAACGGCATAAATGGTACAACTGGCATTCATGTGATTGAGGAGAACAAGCAGAATGCAAACACCGGCATCTACAACCTTGGCGGTGTGCGTATGAACACCAGCAACGTCGATAAGTTGCCGAAGGGTGTGTATATTGTTAACAACAAGGTAGTGGTAAAGAAATAATATTATAACTGCATTATGAAAAAGAAGAAATACGTAGCTCCGGAGATTAGCGTTATCGGGATGGAGCCTTTACAGATAATGACCGGAAGCATTGGAAGTGACCATGGCTCGGCTCCTGATGGTGACAAAAACAATGGATTCCTTGGCTGGACTCCTGATGGTGACGAAAACAATGGATTCAGCGTTCAGGAAGAAGAGGAAAATGGAGAGTATGAATTCTAAATTCTATATAGATAATACATTATAATTTTTGATTGTCGTTGAGCGCCTTGCAATGCAAATGCATCTGCAAGGCGCTTTCTTTGTATTAGGAGGGTGTCAAAAGTCAATTATTCGCGCTGAAAGCCCAATAAGCTCATAGAGGGCGTGTCAAATGTCAAAGCAGCGCGCCCCGAAGATAGGGTGTTCAAAATCGCCTTAAAATCCCACACATTTTTTGCCGTCCTTTGCAGTTGGAATACTGCAGAGGACGGCAAAAAAAATGAGTGGTTAGGCTACTCGGCTGTGGGCCTTACTTCTTGATCTTTTGGAATCCCAGGCCATAGACACCGCTGACGGGAGCCTGCGAGACGAAGGCGTGCGGGTCGATCCGGTTGACGACCTGCATCACCTCGCGGCTCTTGCGTCCGTGGACGATGATGAAGAGCATGCCCTTTTGGGCACCCGTGTAGAGGCCGCGCGCCTCGATGACGGTGCAGCCGCAGTTGGCCTCCTCGTTCATGGCGTGGCCCATCTCCTCCCATTTGTCGGAGATGATGAAGAACTGCACGCTCGAGCGCATACCGTTGATGACGTAATCGACCGACCACGACATCACACAGAGCGTGATATAGCCGTAGATGACCTTTTCCCAGGATTCGAGGACGAGGTAGCTGGAGGTGATCACACAGAGGTCGCACATCAGGATGACGCGTCCCAGCGAGATGTCGCGATACTTATTGACGATGGCGGCGATCACGTCCGATCCTCCCGTCGATGCGTTGTATTGCAGGGCGACGCCCATCGTCACGCCCATGATGACGCCTCCGACCACGCAGGCCAGGAAAGTCTGGCCGGCAAACGGGACTTGTCCCTCGAACACCTTCTGGAAGAAACCGACACTGAAGGAGAACACCGTGACGGCAAAGATCGTTCGGACGCAGAATCGCCATCCGAGGAGTTTCAGGGCTGCGATCATCAAGATGCCGTTGACTACGGCGTAGGTGTAGGGAATAGGGATGCCCGTGCCCCAAAACAGGACGGAGGAGATACCTCCCAGGCCACCGATCGTGATTTGGTGGGGAAGCAGGAAGGCGCACCATCCCAGACTTCCGAGAATCATTGACACGGCAATGATGCAGAATTCTTTGATTTCTTTTGTCTTATTCATTCTGTTTGAAGTGTTGTTTCGCTGTCGTCAGTAGATACGACTTGCTGTCGTTTGTCGCTGCTCTCCGCGCGCTCGCGCAGCCTCTGTAGCGATGCTTTTGGCTCGACGGTGTGCGTTTTTCGTGATGCCGACCGTCTGCTTTTTGCAAATTCGGTGCAAAATTACAAAGAAAAAACGAGACTTCGGCGGTCTCGTCGTTTCATTTTGCTCTCAACGGTCAAAAGCCCCTCGGTTTGAGGGCTTGAGCTGGTGCCAATACGTCCTGCTGAGTTAGGGAAGACAACAAATACAAGTTGTCTTCTATGTGTCCACGTCGAATCACCCCATTTCCCGGAAGAACCAGTTAGAAGGGCAGTCCCACGGCGAAGTGGAGCGTCTGCGCATCCTTGAAGTGGCCGATGTTGAAGAATCCGCTCTTGCCTGTGTCGTAGGGCAGGTGGAGGCCGAGACCCCAATCGACGCGGAGGATGAAGAAGCCCACGTCGTAGCGCAGTCCCACGCCCGTGCCGAAGGCCACGTCTTTGAATATCCGCTTGAGCTGGAACGTCGTCTGCTCCATCTCGTCGTGCTTCTTGAGCGTCCACACGTTGCCCATGTCGAGGAAGGCCGCGCCATAGAGCGATCCCACAAGATGCGGGCGGTATTCCAGGTTGGCCACAAACTTCAAGTCGCCCGTCTGTTCCACATAGGAGAAGAGGGGAGAGACGCTGCGGTATCTTCCCGGTCCTATCTCGCGGGCGTTGAAGGCGCGGATACTGTTGGCGCCACCCACGAAAAACTGTTCCGTATAGGGCGCATAGGTACTGTTGCCATAACTGAAGATGCCGCCTGCGCCGACGTGCGCCACCAGGGTGGATTTCTCGCCCGTGCTCCACTGCTTTGTGAAGTTGGTCTCAAACTTCACAAACTGTGCGTAGGGATTCTTGAACATCAGTTTGCCCTTCTCGTCCCACTTTTTTCCAGCCACCATGTAGCCCAGCGACAGGAGGTTGGAAGCCTCCGATAGCGTCGTCCACCACTTGATGGGGTTGGGCGTCCCCGCCTTGCTCTGGTATGTGTAGCTAAACTCCAGTTTCGGTATAAACTGGTCCGAGAAACTCATGGCGAGGTAGGGCAGTTCCTCCGTCATCTGGTCAAACCGCTCCGTATGGCTCGGCATGTACTCATAGGTCAGCAGCAAGGGCGAAAACTTATATTCGCTCCGCTCCGTCGGCTTCCAGTTGTACGTCAGTTCTCCCGACACCACATGGCGCTTGAAGTAGGCCTTGCGGTTGATGACGCTCGTCGAGGCGCGCAGCGTGGTCATCGGCGTCTCGTAATAGACCTTGCGGCGTCGGCGCACGGTGGCCGGGTCCTCGCCCCTTGCGATGGCCTCCTGTATCCTGCGTCGTGCCTTCGCATGGCGCTGCTTCGCCGTGCCCCGGAAGGGGATGAGCAGTCGCGGCAACTGGAGGCTCACCTCTCCACCATACTCGTAGCTGCTCATGCCCGAGCTCTCTTGGTTGTCTGATCGTCCCCAGGTCCATTCAAACGCGCCGTTGACGCGGAAGTTGAGGAGTTCGCCACCCCGAAAGGCGTTGCGCTTGGTGAGACCCATTATCAGCTCCGGCCCAAACTTGCCGCTCGTCTTTCCCTTGCCGTAGGCTTCGATGAAGAAGTCGTAGGGCTTGTCAAAGACGCAGTCGGCCACGACGTCGAGCTGGCTGCATTGGTCCGTGCTGTCGATGGGTACGAACGAGAGGCGCGTCTGCGAGAAGATGCCCGTGGCGTTGAGCCGCTGCTGCGTCTCCTCCTGCAGGCTCGCGCTGTAGAGGTCGCCCCGCTTCAGTTTGATTTGGTTGCTCAGTACGCGGCGGCGCAAGGGCGAGTGGGTGCCGTTGTAGCGTACGCGCAGGGAACGTCCGTGGCTCGTCGTGTCGATATTCTCAAAGAGGCTGCGCCGCAGGTTGACGTTGATGTTGCGGATGGTCCAGGTCCTCAGGGCGCGCCCATCGATGGAGTCGAGGAGCTGGAGGTTCACCGCCACTGTTCCCGGTCGCGAGACCGAGTCGGCCAGATAGCTTGCCATTCCCTTCTCATAGTAGAAGTAGCCATTGTCGCGAAACAACTGTGTGATGCGCTGGCGCTCGCTTTCGAGCGTCGAGATATCAAAGGGCGCGCCGCTTCTCGTCATCGCCTCGTCGGCATGGGCGCTGATGAGGCTGTCCTGGCCCGGCGTGAATCCGACGTAGCCGAGCGTGTCGATCGTCCAAAGCTGGCCCATCTTGACGGCGTATTGCAACTTCATCTTCTTCGGGTTCTTCTGCGGTACAAGACTGTAGCTGATGTCGCCATTGAAGTAGCCGCGCTTCTTGAGCAGGTTTCTGCCCACCGTGGTGTGGAGGTCAGGGTTGGCATAGCTCATCAGCACCGGCTGCGTGCCAAACGCCTTCACCATCCATTTGTCAAAGGACGTGGTCCCTTGGGAAAAAGCGTTCCATATCCATAGACCGATCTTCAGCGGCGACTGTAGGGTAGGGCTTCCGAAGAGCGAACCGTTGGGCTTGGTGGCGAGCACCACGTCGAGCTCCTCGCGCACCGAGGCGGCGTGTTCCGACTTGTCAGCATCCACATACTCCGTGGGCTTCATGCCCGTATAGAGCTGCTCGCCGTCCGGTATGGCGCTTGTCGAACTGCAGCCCGTCGAGAGGAGGACCACGCCGATGGCGGCCCATAGGAAGAGGTATATCTGTTTCATGGGAGTTTTCGTTGTGTGGAGTCAGTACGGATGACGGGGATGACGGCGTCGTCGTCAGACTTTAGTTTGAAGATATCCTTGAAATGGCGCAGCTTCCGACGCCAGGAGAAACCACCTCCGAAGACGCTGATGTTGCCTTCGAGCCAGTCGTAGGCCTCCCGCTCGTAGTAGAGCTTGAGATATTGCGTCTCCTTCTGGTTGAGTCTGTACTCCAGCGAGAAGTTGTCGAAGTAGGCACCGTTGTCGTCCGCCGCCGTGGCCCCTGTCGAGACGCGTCCGCCCATGCTGATGCGCAGTCGGTTGTTGAGGATGCGTTTCGAGAATTTGAACGTATAGTCGGTGTGGAGCGCTCCTGTCGCGTCCGCCGTGCTCTCGAGGTTGGCCGTCAGGTCCAGTCCCATCGAGCGGAAAGCGCTGCCCGTGATCTTGTTGACCTCCGTCTGCAGGAAGCTCGCCAGCGCCGAGTTCATGGCAAAGTTGCCCACGTTGCTGTCCAGGTACATTCCCGAGGCCAGCATGGAGACGGCCAGTTTCGACCGCTCCTCCGCACTCTTCATGTTGAGCTCGTTGCGCATCTGCGCGTCCTCCGGTGCGTCGATGACAAACTCCACGCCCATGTCGGGGAACGTCTTCGACAGTCTCACGCCGCAGTCGAAGTCCACGATGCGTCCCTGTGAGTTGTCCGACGATGCCACGGCCGTCTTCACGTCCTCCGTGGCCGTGATGTTGAGCGTCGGCTTCATCGGATTCCCCGTCCATTGTATATAACTGCCGTCCTGTATCTGGAACGTGCGCAGCGGGATGATGGGCAGCGAGTATTTCATCTCGCCGTTGCTCAGTGTGTAGCGTCCGCGCAACTGCAGTTCGTTGGTTGGATCGTAGGTGAGGAAGAGCGTTCCTCCGCCGATCAGGTCGATGTAGTTGGAGTGGTCCGCCGTGAGGTAGCAGACGATGCGTGCCTGCTCGTCCACGTTGACGTTGAGGTTCATGTTCAGACCCGTGATGTCGGGGCGGTTGAGCGTCTCGGGGATGGTGTCGCTGAAGTTGCTAAACTGCACGAGGTTGTCCAGTTCCGAGTCGGACGTCAGTTGCGCGTCCCTCATGACGTAGGCCATGTCCGTGGCTCCCAGCACGTCGATCTTTCCCCCCAGCCATAGGTTGTTCAGCGGTCCGCGCATGAGGCCCCTGAAGTTGACGAACGCCTTGCCATAGGCCTCCGATCGCGCGTTCTCCTTGGCGTCGATGATCTGGAAGTTGTCCGCCCTCATTCTCACGTCGAGATACATCTTGTTGAAGTCGCTGAAGTCGAGATAACCCTGTATGTTGAGCGGTCGGTCGTTGTTGGCAAACATCTCGAAGTTCTCAAACTTCAGTCGGCTGTGCTCAATCGTCACGGGGTCGTCTGCGAAGCGCATGGAGACGCCGTAGGGCACGCTGACCAGTTGTGTGGAGTCGAGGTAGAGTTCGCCGTTGATGTCCAGTTGGTCCAGGGGTCCGTGCAGCGAGAGCGTTCCCTCTCCGGCTCCCTGCAGTCCTACGATCTGATCGGGCACGAAACCGTTGACGAAGTGGAGCGGGAATTGGTTCATCGCCAGTTCCGCGTCGAGCAGTCCCTTGCCCTCGTCCTTGTAGGTACCCGTAAGCGTTCCCACCTCCTCGTCGTCCTGTCGGATGATGGCATCGACATAGTGCGATCCGTCCTCCTTCGGCATATAGACCACCTCGGCTCCCACGTTGCCCATGGGCGCGTTCTCGTAGATGAAGTTGTGGATCGTCATGTCGCCCGAGACGGTGAGGTCGCTCTCCGTCTGCACGACGTGGTAGTCGCCGTTGAGCGTGCCCGAGATCTTGGGCGCGAAGGGCAGCACCGCCAGCACCTTCTCCAGTTCAAACTGGTGCATGGCGAGGGTGACATCCTGCAGCACCGTCGTGTCGGCGTCGTTGGAGTAGAGCTGCACGCCCGTTCCGTCGCTGGCGCGCAGGATCATCTTGGCCGATATGCGGCTGTCCTGTCCCAGATAGACGTAGTTGTCCTTGTTCACGTCAAACGCCTTGTAGCCGAGGATCGCCGTCGGCGAGGTGATGTCGAGTTTCACGCCGTTGCCCTCCATGGCCGCCCGCAGTCCCAGGTCCAGTCCCGTCTTTCCCTCCTTGTCCTTGACGACGGCATGCGTGACGAGTCCCTTCTCGAAGAACGATCCGTTGATTTGTCCGCTATACGGATAGCTATTGGATGGCAAATTGCTCACCGCCATGTCGTAGTTGAGCGTACTGCCGTCGCTCTGCAGGTTGATGTTGAGCATGTCGATTGTCACGTTGTCCTGATAGACCAGCGAATCGACGCTCACAAACCCGTTGATGCCCGTCTCCGGCGACGATGTGATGTCCGCCTGCGCCGCCCGGAAAGCGTAGCCGCTCTGCCGCAGCAGTTGACTGATGAAGTTGCTCGTGCCCGTATTGAGGATGAAGTGGCCGTTGGGCAACTGGCTCAGCAGCGCCTTTTGGTCTATCACGCGCTCCTCCGTCTGCCGCTTGATGGTCTCGGCGATGCGCGTTCCCACCTCGGCCAGATGGCTGTAGCTGCCCTCGAAGTCGGCGTCGAGCTGGAAGTCTCCCCCCGTGATGTCGGCGTGGGTCGTGTCGCGTCGGCTCAGCACGTCGAGCGAGAGGTCGCCCGGTGCCAGCGTCTGGT
>OGPF01001200.1_pt1 | contig 12494 bp, 10 predicted proteins | sample 1552871 | NCBI WGS metagenome assembly OGPF01 (sample SAMEA2580276, study PRJEB22360) | human gut metagenome | biome: human gut; feature: human-associated habitat; material: faeces | place: Denmark | collected 2008/2010
TGTGGCCGACAGCTGCTATGCCTTCCTGCGGGAGACGAAGAAAGCCTTTGCCGAGATGCCCGCAGAGCTGGCACAGGAGCCGAACTGCTGGGCGCAGCTCTTTGACCAGATGACCGCCGACTACGAGGCTGAGACCCAGAAAAAGCGCACCGCCGGTCTGCTGGATAAGCCCACGCTGGAAGCCCGCTTGCAGACTGCCAAGACCCTGCGCAGCTGGGAGAAAGAGCTTCTGCGCGCCGCCGCGCCGGACGCGGACGCCGCTTTCAAGGTGCTGCGCACCCAGTTCGGCACCCTGTCGGATGCCCGGGACACCGCCCAGCAGACGGCCAGCGCCGCGCTGGAAGCGGCCTTCGACTTTATGGAGCAGGCATTCGCCGAGAGTCAGGAGATGGTGGTCTTCGTCACCGAACTGACCCTCTCGCCCGCCGCCCATGCGTTCATTGCCGAAAACGGCTGTGAGCGGTATTTCCAGTACAACAAAGACCTCCTGCTCGACCACCGCAAGGCGGCCCTGAATCAGGAGCTGGAAGCCGAACAGCGTCGGCACGGGATGCTGTAAAAGATATAAACGCAAACGAGAGGCCGCACAGCTGTGCGGCCTCTCGTTTTGTATGCAAAAAAGAAAAAGCATCTTGATAAAATCAAGATGCTTGGTGGTTGCGGGGGCCGGATTTGAACCAACGACCTTCGGGTTATGAGCCCGACGAGCTACCAGACTGCTCCACCCCGCGATATTTACTTTTTGCTGTCAGCCTCTCGCTGACTGCTCAAGTATAATACCACAAGGCGGGGGACTTGTCAAGCGTTTTTTCAAAAAGAATATGACTTTTTCGAAAAGGCCGCTGCCGGAAACAAAAAGCGCCCCATTCCGGGGCGCTTCGACAGAGCGAATATCACTTGCGGGTGCGGCGGCGCACGAAGCGGACGACGAGGGCGGCTGCGGCCAGAATGACCAGCACGGGCCAGACGCCCACGACCCAGACCGTTAGCTGCTGGATGCCGGAGACGAAGCCCGTCCAGCCATTGCGGAGGGCGCTGGACAGCCGGGAGAGGTAGGATTCCTCGGTGGGGGTGTATTCCTTCACCTCGTCCAGCGAGAGGTAGACCGTGGAGCAGGACACCTGCTGGCTGTACCAGTCCAGCTGCGACTGCCAGCTCTCGATCTGGTACTGGACATCGCTGAGGGAAGATTCGATCTCCAGTAGATCGGAGAGGTTTTCGGCGCTGGCCTGAAGCTCCTGCAAACGTGTGCGCTGGGCCGTCAGGTTGGAGAGCCGGGCCTCGATGTCCATATACTGGGTGGTGACGTCCTGCACCTGCTCGCTCTTGTCCACGAGGTTGCCCGCTTGCGCGGCGGCTTCGAGGAAGCTCGCGTAGTTGTCCTGCGGGACGCGGATGGTGAGGGAGAGGGTGCGGCTCGAGCCGGTGTAAGAGGATTCATTGCTGGATTCCAGATAGCCTCCGGCGGCGCTCACGGCGTCGGTGAGGGCGGTGCGGGCGGCGTCAAAGTCCTTGCTCTCGATGGTGAGGTTGGCCGTGTAGATGAGCTTTGTGCTCGTCTGCGCGGCCTCGGCGCTGAGGGTGCCGGTGCCGCCTGCATCGCGGTCACTCATGGCATCGGCGCTTCCACCGGCCGGGACGGCCATCTTGGGTGCGGCAAGGGCGCTGTTCACGTCGTCCATCGAGTAGGCGGCGGCGTAGGAGGCCGTCTCAGGGGCAGAGCTGAGGGCCGCGCCGCCCGCAGGCAGCAGGCTGAAGGGGGAGTGGACTGCCGCATACAGACCAACGCCGCAGAGCAGGCCGCAGGCGGCGATGCTCAGAGTCTTGCGGGGAAAGTGGATGGCTTTTTTCGGTTTCTTGGCGGGTTTCGGTGCCTCTTCTGCCAGCTGCATGGCGAGGAGCTTTGCTTTCAGGTCGTCCGAAGCGTGAAGGTCGTCCACCTCCATCTTGTACTCATACCACCTCATCTTCGATCTCCTCCTTCAGCATCGTATGTAACTGTGCGCGGGCGCGGCGAAGCCAGCTGAGCACCGTGTTGGTGGGTGCGCCCAGCATCCGGCCCACTTCGGCGGCGGTGTACCCCTCATAGTAGTGGAGGTAGACCGCGTTGCGGTAGTTCTCGGGCAGGGCGCGCACGGCGTCCAGCACACTGCCGTCTTCCATCTGGTCCGGAGCAGGAAGATTCTCGTCCAGCTCGGTGTCCTTCTGGCGGGCGGCGCGGGTCAGGTCGTGGCAGCGGTTGATGGTCACACGCAGCAGCCAGGCTTTCAGGTGGTCCTCGCTCTCGAAGCGGCCATTGTAGCACAGCAGCTTTTCGAAAACATCCTGCACCACATCTTCCGCATCGGCGGTGCAGCTGCAGTTGTGCATGGCGGCTCGGAACACCGTGTCACTGTATCGCTGCACGGCCAGCGCAAAAATCTCGTTTTTGGTCAGCTGTCCCATAGTTCTATGCTCCTTTGATGTCCTGTGTACAGCAGGACCCGGTGGAAAAATTATCTTTTATTGGGGACATTCACCCTGTATACGGATGAGCGGCCCCGATTATTGCAGTTTATGGTGCAGAGCGGAAAAATCTTCCGCCCGGCATCGCACAAGGTACCCAAAGTATAACATGAATACGCCAAAAACAAAAGGGCCATTTGCCGCCATGTTTTGGCAAATGACCCTGAGAGCTTCTGTTCAGTTATCGGTAGAGCCGCTGGAAGAGGGCTACCCGCTCGGAGAGATAGGTCTCGGCCCGGGGGTGGTGGAGCCAGCGCTTGCCCGCCTTGTCGCAGGCGAGGCGGTGGCCCAGCGCGGCGGGGCAGGCGTCTATCTCTTCCACGTCCCGCATGGTGAGGGTGAGGCTCAGCGCCGCCGGAGCGTCCGGCAGGGGAGGGAGCGGGTCTTCCCAGACGAAGGGCGGCAGCAGCTGGACAGCGTACACCGTCCGGGTGCATTCTTCGGTAAGCAGCAGCGCGGCGGGCGCACCATCCGGCATGACGTGCAGGGAGGAATAGAGCAGCTGCAGCTGCGCCGGAGCCAGCAGACGGGCAGAACCTGCCTCTTCGTCGGGAGAGAGTGTGAGAAAATCCGCCGCCTCGTCGGCGTAGATGCGCCGGGCCGGAGCGCGGAACTGCGCATACAGCGCGGGCAGGGCAAACACGCCCTCCCGGTCTAAGGCTCGCTGCAGCAGGCAGTAAAACTCCGTCAGCGGGTGGGCCGGGTCGGGCTGCGGCATCCCGAAATCGGGGCGCGAAATGTGTCCTCCGCCCATCAGCCGTTATAGCCCAGCGTGGCCGCCATGACGGCCTTGATGGTGTGCATCCGGTTCTCGGCCTCGTCGAAGACGATGCTCTGGGGGCCTTCGAAGACTTCGTCGGTGACCTCCATCGCGTCGCGGCCAAAGCGCTCGCCCATCTCCCTGCCCACGGTGGTCTTGTGGTCGTGGTAGGCAGGCAGGCAGTGCATGAACACGGCCTTGGGGCCGGCGATATTCATCAGCTGCTGGTTGATTTGATATGCGGCCAGGTCGTTGATGCGCTCGGCCCAGACCTCGACCGGCTCGCCCATAGACACCCAGACGTCGGTGTAGAGGACGTCTGCGCCCTTTGCGGCCTTGGCAGGGTCTTCCTCGAAGGAGATGGTCGCACCCGTCTCGGCGGCGATGGCCTTGCACTGCTCCACCAGTGCAGCGTCCGGCTGGTACTTCTTGGGGGCGCAGGCGGTGAAGTTGAGGCCCATCTTGGCGCAGCCCACCATCAGGCTGTTGCCCATGTTGTAGCGGGCGTCCCCAAAGTAAACAAAGTGGATGCCCTTCAAATGACCGAAATGCTCCTGAATGGTGAGGAAGTCGGCTAAGATCTGGGTGGGGTGGAACTCGTTGGTCAGGCCGTTCCACACCGGCACACCGGCGTAGTGGGCCAGGTCTTCCACGATGCTCTGGCCGTAGCCGCGGTACTCGATGCCATCGAACATCCGGCCCAGCACCCGGGCGGTGTCGGCGATGGACTCCTTCTTACCGATCTGGCTGCCCGACGGGTCGAGGTAGGTGACTTCCATGCCCAGGTCGTGGGCGGCGACCTCAAAGCTGCAGCGGGTGCGGGTGGAGGTCTTTTCGAAGATAAGGGCAATGTTCTTGCCGCGCAGAGCATCGTGGCGGATGCCGGCCTTTTTCTTTGCCTTCAGGTCGGCGGCGAGGTCAAGCAGACCTTCGATCTCTTCGGGAGTGTAATCGAGAAGCTTCAAAAAGCTGCGGTTCGTAAGATTCATTGTATATATTCCTCTCTATACGTCAAAATTTGAATATTTATACTTTCACAGACTCTATTATAATACAGAGCAAAGGTGGGGTCAAGAGGAAGCACTTGACCCCACCTGTCAAAATTGCGATCCAATGCAAAAATCAAGGTGCTATGAAAAAATTTAACATCTTACAACTCCAGCTCCATCTTCCGCCCGCTGGGCTGATAGGGGGTGAGCCGGACGCCGGCCTTTTTGAACATGAACCGCGCAGCTACGCTGGAATCGGTGTCGTGGTACTTGTCGCTGTAGTAGACGACCTCAGCGATGCCGGACTGGATGATGGCCTTGGTACACTCGTTGCAGGGGAAGAGGGTGACGTACACCCGCGCGCCCTTGAGGTTGTTGTGGGCGCTGTTGAGGATGGCGTTCAGCTCGGCGTGGCAGACGTACATATATTTCGTATTCAGCGGCTCACCCTCCCGCTCCCACGGCATGGCGTCGTCGTCGCAGCCGATGGGCATACCGTTGTAGCCCAGAGAGAGGATCTTGTTTTCCGGGCTGACGATGCAGGCGCCCACCTGACTGCTGGGGTCCTTGGAGCGCATGGCCGTGAGCAGGGCAATGCCCATGAAGTATTCGTCCCAGTTGATGTAATCCGTGCGTTTCATCGTGTGGTGCTCCTTGTTCTGCATAAAAATTGGGTTCGGTGGCCCTATTATAGCGTGCTACGGCAGCTTTTACAATAAAATATTTGCCCTCAAGGCAAAATGCACAAAACAAAGCCGGGAAGTTTGGCAGGGTAAAAGCCGGAAATTTCAAATGAAATATTCAAAAAACGTTTGAAGTGTGGTATTATCTTTGTAAAATATGCCACAAAAACAGAGAGAATGCTCTGTGCGGCGGAAATGAGGGAAAAACCGATATGAAATACGCAAGCAACAACATCCGTAATATCTTGATCGCAGGCCATGCCGGCAGCGGCAAAACGACGCTGACCGAGGCATTGGTCTATTTTTCGGGCGCTGCCGAGCGTATGGGCCGGGTCGAGGACGGCACCACGATTTCGGACTTTGACCCCGAGGAAGCAAAGCGGAAGGCCAGTCTGTCGGCATCGGTCGTGCCGGTGGAGTATGAGGGCATCAAGTACAACCTCATCGACGCTCCGGGCCTGTTCGACTTTGAGGCAGGCGAGTACGAGGGCATCCGTGCAGCCGAGAGCGTGCTGGTGTGCGTGTCGGGCCGCAGCGGCGTGACCGTCGGTGCGGAAAAAGCGTTCCAGCTGGCCCGCAAGAACGGCAAGGCAACGATGGTCTTCGTCTCGAAGTGCGATTTGGAGAACGCGAACTACTTCAAGATCCTCGAGGACATGAAGATAAAGTTCGGCTCCACTGTCTGCCCCTGCGTCGTCCCGGCGAAGCTCGACGACGGCACCCCCGTGTACATCAACCTGTTCAGCCAGAAGGCCTTCAAGTATGAGGGCGGCAAGCAGGTGCAGGTCGATCTGCCCGACATCGGCCACCGCTTCCAGGGCCTTATCGAGGCTATGGGCGAGGCTATCGCCGAGACCGACGACGAGCTGATGGAGAAGTTCTTCGGCGGCGAGGCATTCACCACCGAAGAGATCGTCGATGGTATGCGCAAGGGCGTCAAGGATGGCCTCATCACCCCTGTGTTCTGCGGCAGCGCTGTCAACCAGCAGGCTCTGGATATGCTGCTGTACAATATGCATAAGCTGCTGCCCAGCCCGGAGCACAACAGCGTTCTGGCTGAGGATGCCAACGGCGAACCCGTCGAGCTGACCTGTGCAGAGAGCGAGCCTACCGCTGCCTATGTCTTCAAGACTGTGGCCGACCCCTTCGTGGGCAAGCTGAGCTATCTGCGCGTCGTCAGCGGCAAGATCACCGCAGGCGCTTCTCTCGTCAACGCCCGCACCGGTGAGACCGAGAAGATGGGCAAGCCCCTCACGGTTATGGGCAAGAAGCAGACTGAGGCCGAGAGCATCGGTGCCGGTGACATCGGCGCTGTGGCAAAGCTGGTCAGCGCAAAGACCGGCGACACCCTCTGCGACGCTTCCCGCGTGGTCAAGCTGCCCGCACCCGTCTTCCCGAAGCCCAGCCTGTTCATGGCTGTCACCGTCGCCAAGAAGGGCGACGAGGGCAAAATCAGCAGCGCTTTGGCCCGTCTGATGGAAGAAGACCCCACCCTGAGCTACGTCAACAACGCCGAGACCCATCAGCAGATCATCGGCGGTCTGGGCGAGCAGCACCTCGACGTGGTCAAGGCCAAGCTGAAGAATAAGTTCGGCGTGGAAATTGGCCTCGAGGCTCCGCGTATCGCTTACCGCGAGTCCATCCGCAAGGCCTGCCAGAAGCAGGGCCGCCACAAGAAGCAGACCGGCGGTTCCGGCCAGTTCGGCGACGTGTGGATCGAATTCTCCCCCTGCGATGCAGACGGCTTGGAGTTTGCAGAGCGCGTTGTCGGCGGCGCAGTGCCGAAGGGCTTCTTCCCCGCCGTTGAAAAGGGTCTGCGCGAGTGCATCGCAAGAGGTCCTCTCGCCGGTTATCCGGTCGTCGGTCTCAAGGCGACGCTGTATGACGGCTCCTATCACCCCGTAGACTCCAGCGAAATGGCGTTTAAGACCGCTGCTTCCATTGCCTATAAAAACGGCATGCCGCAGGCAAACCCCGTTCTGCTTGAGCCCATCGGCGAATTGAAGGCTACCGTGCCGGACGCTAACATGGGCGATATCATGGGCGAAGTCAACAAGCGCCGCGGCCGCGTGCTGGGCATGTCCCCGGCAGAAACCGGCGGCTATCAGACCGTAGACGCCGAAGTGCCGATGGCCGAAATGTACGATTTCAGCACCTATGTGCGCCAGGTCACGCAGGGCAGAGGCAGCTTCACGTTCGATTTCGTGCGCTACGAAGAAGCCCCGCAGAATGTTGCGCAGAAGGTTATTGAGGCCGCGAAAGCCAACGGCGAGATTGACTGAATAAAGCCATGACAAAAAAGAGACAAAAGATACTATCAATCTTGATGTAATTCTCTTTAAATGCAGCAATAGCATACGTGTGGTGCGTAATCCATTCTAATTTCACGAATAAAGCTAAGGCACAACCTACGGATTTTCCTCCGTAAGTTGTGCCTTTTTCTCAACTGTATCGTTCGAATGCTTCTTTACATAGAGTTAACCGCGTTCCGCCTTAAAGTTAAAGCGGAACGCGGTTGCTTACTCTACACTGATTTTCAAAGGTGCCTGCATCTCTTTCCAGTCACCGTCACTCTTCGCCTTTGAATTTTGCTTAGAGCGATAACCATGTGCCTTTCTCTGCGGACTCTACAATAGCATCCAGCAGGTGCTGGTTTGCCTGTCCATCCTGAATATTGGCGGCAAGACCATCACCGGTGCCATTCACAATGTCTGCAAAGGACTGCATCTGATCGGAGAAATACTGCTGCGGAATAGGCAGATGGTTGAAAACATGGGCATCGGCATTGATGTCTCCGGAGCAGACTTCAATTTCGTCAATTCCGGCAGGTGTGGCATCCAAGCTGTAGACAATGGCACCCTCACTACCGTAAATCTCCATACGCTGATAGTTACCGCGGCCATAAGCAAATCGGGTAATCTGGAAGCTGACAGAAATCTCATCTTCCATATCCGCCATGTAGTTGCTGAAATCGTCCACATCTACTTTTCCGACACCTTCGCCGTCCAGCAACGGACGCTCGTGTACGTAAGTACCGGTATGTCCCACAACACGTGTATATTCTTTGTTCGTCACAAATCGTACCAAATCCAAAGCATGGCTTCCCAGATCTCCCAGAGCACCTGTACCCGTTCTGCTCTTGACATAGCGCCATACTAAGGGGCAGTTGGCACGGGGCAATCCCCACGCCTGAAAATACTGCATATTCACGTGATAGACACGCCCGATCTTGCCCTGCGCAATCAGATCCTTGGCGTAGCGGGCAGCAGCCTTGAATCGGTAGGAGAAGCACACCATATTCTTGACATTCTTCTCCTGAGCCGCCTTGGCCAGTATGTCTGCTTCCTCTGCGGTCAGGGTGATGGGCTTTTCCAGGTTAAACGGCTTGCCGGCTTCCACGGCAGCCATTGCCACCTTGAAGTGGGCGTCATTAGAGGTGCAGATATCCACTGCATCGACAATGTCACAGTTAACCAAATCTCGATAATCCGTAAAACGGTACTGCGGAGGAATCCCATACTTCTCGCCAACGGCTTCGAGCTTTTTCTCATCAATGTCGCAGATGGCCACCAAGGTCAAATCGGGACTCTTGGCAATACCGGGCTCGTGCACGCCGCCCCAGATGGCTCCTACGCCTACAGATCCTACGCGAATAACTTTCTTTTCCATGTTGAACACAACTCCTTTAAATTAAATTATAAATTAAATAAAATTAATTTATTTTTTCCAGAATCATTGCAGAGAAGGGAGGAATTTCCACCACGGTGGCATTCTGAGCCCCTTCAAAGGCCTTTTCACTTAACAAATCGCGGACGTGATTTCCCGACAACGTGTAGTTTTGGGGACAATCTGTGTTGTTGATTACCGTCACCAGAAGTTCTTCCTGCAATTGGCGTTCCATAACAAACAAATCTCCCTGAGAACGGAATCTAACGGTTCCCTCCTGCAGTGCTTTTCTGGTTTTTCGCAACCGCATCAGCTTCTGATAGTGCGTCCGCAAATCCGTATTCCAATGAGATTCCTCCCAGTCGAACGCCTTACGGCAATCCGGGTCGTTCTCACCCGTCATACCAATTTCCGTGCCATAGTATGTGCAGGGCATACCCACAAAGGTGAACAGGAAAGCCGCCGCGTTTTTCAACCGCGCCGTATTCCCTCCGCTGACCGTAAGGAAGCGGGCAGTGTCGTGGCTGTCCAGCAAATTGAGCATAGAGTCATTGGCCGCATCGGAATAGCGCATCAAATTTTCCGTGAGAAGTTCCTGAAAACGCTGAGGAGCCACTGCGTTCTTGGCAAAGTACTCCACTGCCGCGCGCTGAACACCATAGTTCATCACGCCATCGTACTGATCCCCCTGAAGCCACGCTTCCGAATTGCGCCAGAACTCTCCGATAATCAGTGCGTCGGGATTGATCCCCCGAACGGTCTCCCGAAACTCTCTCCAGAAATGGGAGTCCACCTCGGTGGCTACATCCAGTCTCCAACCGTCAATACCCATTCGGGTCCACTTGGCCACGGCTCCCAGAAGATATTCCTTCGCCTGAGGATTTTCCGTGTTCCACTTGGGCATACAAGCCGTTCTCAACTGTTCTTCAGATAAATTTTTCAAGCCGGGGTGTCTGGGGGCATAAGGAGTGTCTCCGAAAGAATCAAAATTCAAAGGATCAAAACTCACCGGAAATTCCCGAATGTAAAACCAATCCCGGAAAGGAGATTCCTCTCCGTGCTCCACCACATCTTGGAACTGCCTAAAACCTCCGCCACAATGGTTGAACACGCCGTCTAAAATCACTCGGATGCCACGCTTATGAGCCTGATTAATCAGCTCCACCAAATCGGATTCATCGCCAAAATGAGGATCGATGCGCGTATAGTCCACGGTGTCATACTTGTGGTTGGAAGTGGCTTCAAAAATCGGGGTCAAATACAGGGCGTTCACTCCCAATTCTTCCAAATAGGAAAGCTTTTGGGTAATACCCGGCAAATCTCCGCCCATAAAAATCTGTCTGTCCGGCGCGGTGCCCCAAGGCGCCACATTCTCCGGAGAAAGCTTAGGATTTCCGTTGCAAAAGCGCTCCGGAAAAATCTGATAGAACACCGCACTGTTGACCCAAGATGGCTTTTTATGGATGTCAATGCGGTTGATAAACGGAAAATGGAAGTTAACAAAGGCTGAAGATTCATCCTCGTCTATGTTGACCAGTTCCGGCTTTGCGAAACCGCTGTCCCCGTACAGCCACTGTTCGTCCCCCTTTTCCAAAAGGAAGTAGTAGGCAACGCGAGGGTCATCTACCGGATACACATAAGAATAGTAATCAAACAGCTCGTCTGAACCTTCCACCTCCATGGGAACTTCCTTGCGGGTATGCCAGAGGTATTTATTTCCAATGACCAAAGTCACTCGGTCCAAATCGCCCTTCCCTGCACGCAAACGAACCTTGAACTTTTCATAGGAAATGGGAAACGCATAATTGCTGACCGGATTGTGAAATATTGCCTCTCGATTCATGGAATCACTCCTTTACAACAGAATTTTAATCTGATCGGATTCTGCCAGCCGCGTGAACACACAGTCATTTCCGAAGGTGCGCTCCGGCAGCAAGATCATTACATTGACGCTCTGGGAATCCACGACAAACTGGCGGCCGTGAAGCACACCGGGATTCAGCCGGACAAAGGTACCCCGGGGAACACGGAACGCCTCAATGGACGCAGGATTCACCTGAAAACTGGAAGGTCCCACAAATATATCAATGTCACCGTCCAGAGGAAGAATTCCCTCGCTGGTAAATCCATGGTATTCCACAGCGGTGATGATTCTCTCACACTGGGACACCCGTGCCACGCATACCGAGGCCTGCATTCTTTCATCTAAACGGAGTGTCGTCAGGTCCGGGACGAAGATATTATCCGCTCCGGCCATAGCATCCATCTGCTTGATATGGAGCAAATCCACAAAATCTCCATAGGGACGAAACGACTCCCGATCCAACGGTTTTGAAACAATCTCTCTCATGGCAATTTTTCCTTTCTAAGATTACAGGCTATACACGCCCTGTTCGTCCGCATCATCAAAAATCATTCCCAGATAACGGGCGGCTTCCCGCAGCACCTTTTTGTAGTTTCCGTAAATTCCACCCACATGATGGATATAGGGCCCAAACATCAGCTTCTCTTCCCACATCTTCCAGTTGTTCGTTTCGAACCACACATAGGTTCCATTGGTTTCGGGTCCGTCTACTCCTTTGCCCTCACCGCCAAACAGATAGTACTTTCCGTCCACATCGTCGAAACGGCATACCGTAATGGGGCCCTTTTTCAGTTCAAACCGTTCCTGTCCCTGGACAAGTCGGGCAACACTGGAAGAATCCTTCAAGGAATACGGGAAGGGACCGCAATGCCACAGCAGCTCCGCGTTGTCGTTCTGCGGATGGCGAATGGTCAAATCCGCAAGGAAACAGGCCTCTTTGCCCAAGGTAACCGCCTGCAACATCGCCATGGTCACCGCTCCGTTGACATCCGTCTCACAGGAAACCGGCAATCCTTCATCAGACAGCTCGCCCAAAGCCATGCAGACAGGTGCGCCTAAAACTGTAACCGCGCTCCAGCACTCCATCGCTCCGGCTGCACAGTGCTTTTCCTCCATCAGATCCTGAATGGCCAGTTTAGCTGCTGCGGCTCGCTCCACCGCCTCTTCCTTCATACCGGAAGCATCCATACGTTGCTTTACATTCGCCACGTAGTCTTTTAATCTGGGAGAATTTTCACCGATCAACTGATCCATACGGGCTGCCACTGTGTTAGGAGATATCGGCACCACAGTCACACCCAATTTGGTTGCCAGATCTCCCTCATTGGCCGTCACACTCATAAACGGTTCCGGTCTTGCTCCAAACTTGGCGATTCGCAGATTTTTCACCGCCTTTATAACGGACACCACACGGATAAAGCTGTCAAAGCCATTGCGGAAATCCTCGCTTTCGGTCTCGCAGTTCCAAATATAACTATACTGCACTCCGAACCGGCGCATCACCTTGGTGCAGGCGAACATGCCGCACTGCGTATCTCTTCCTCGGCTTTCGTCGGTGTTAGGCCGCTCATCTCGAGCACCCCATACCAAGGTGGGTACCTTCATCGCCGCCGCTACTCCTGCGGCACACTGCTCTTCACCAAAATCGCAATGGGGGGTAAACAGCGCGTCAATCTTTGCCCGGCGGAATTTTTCCACCACCTGTGTTATTTTTTCCGTTTCGAACAGTATTCCGTTTTCGCATATGTCATCAATATCCACCAGAGTGACCACATCCGGATGAATACCGCGAATAACAGCCATAAACTTTTCCTTTTGCCGCTTGGCCTCCTCCATGCTCAAAAAGCTGCGCTTAGTAGGCGCTACGCCAATCACAATGTTCTGCTTTTTCATATCTGCAACTTCCTCCTATAAAATTCTACACGCTGATCAATTTCCGTATAGTCAATTTCCCCGGTGCGCAAAAAGCGCTGCACCGTATTCCAATCGGGAATGCCGGCTCTGCCACCGATTCTGGTACACTTGAT
>OGPF01001211.1_pt1 | contig 12402 bp, 10 predicted proteins | sample 1552871 | NCBI WGS metagenome assembly OGPF01 (sample SAMEA2580276, study PRJEB22360) | human gut metagenome | biome: human gut; feature: human-associated habitat; material: faeces | place: Denmark | collected 2008/2010
AAAATTTGATACAATACGCGCACATTTTCTGTGTGGCTTGTCAGGTGTATTTCCGAGCTCGACCATAGAGTAGAGTACTCGCCTCTGAACAGGCTTTAGTCCGTCCCTGACATCAGGGAGGGCACGGCTTGCAATAACGCTCATCGCGTAATCTATGTAGGAGCTCTCCATTGTTTTTTTCAAATCGACCTGCTGTATCTGGTCAAAAATTTTGTCGTCCACTTAAATTACTCCTCCCTGCTAGATGTCAAGATTTGTTACATACTTGGCATTAGCTTCAATAAATTCTTTTCTTGGCTCTACCTTATCACCCATCAGTGTGGTAAATGTCACATCAAGCTCAGATGAATTTTCTCCGTCTATCATGACCTGTTTCAAAATTCTGTGATCAGGATCCATTGTTGTCTCCCAAAGCTGATCAGCATCCATCTCTCCAAGTCCCTTGTATCGCTGGATCTTGTTATTATTGTCACGGCCTATGTCATTTAAAATCTGCTTGAGCTCGTCATCATCGTAGGCATACCATACACCCTTGTTTTTCTCCACCTTGTAAAGTGGCGGGGTAGCCAGGTATACATGTCCCTCCTTGATCAGATCAGGCATGAATCTGTAGAGGAAGGTGAGCATGAGAGTAGCGATATGGGCACCATCTACATCGGCATCTGTCATGATGATTATCTTGTCATAACGCAGCTTTGTTATATCAAAATCCTCATGGATTCCTGTTCCGAATGCTGTAATCATGGCTCTGATTTCTGCATTGTCATATATACGGTCAAGTCTTGCCTTTTCAACATTCAGTATCTTGCCTCGCAGAGGTAAAATTGCCTGTGTAGCACGGCTTCTTGCTGTCTTTGCAGAACCGCCGGCTGAATCTCCCTCGACTATAAAAATTTCACAGTTTTTAGGATCCTTGTCTGAGCAGTCAGCAAGCTTGCCCGGCAGAGTACCTCCATCGAGAGAGGTCTTTCTTCTGGTCAGGTCTCTTGCTTTTCTTGCGGCCTCTCTGGCTCTCTGTGCTAAAAGTGATTTCTCACAGATATTTTTGGCTACATCAGGATTCTGCTCGAGGAAATATGTGAGCTTTTCCGATACAACTGCATCTACGGCTCCTCTGGCCTCACTGTTTCCAAGCTTCTGCTTTGTCTGTCCCTCGAACTGAGGCTCCTCAATCTTGATACTGATGATTGCGGTAAGTCCCTCACGGATATCATCACCTGTCAGGGCCGGATCTGAATCCTTAAGTATCTTTTTATCACGCGCATAGGCATTGAAGGTCTTTGTCAGGGCATTTCTAAAGCCTGCGAGATGAGTACCTCCCTCAGGTGTGATTACATTGTTTACAAAGCTGAAGGTTGAATCATTAAACGAATCATTGTGCTGTAATGCAACCTCTACATAAACACCGTTTTGTGTTCCCTCACAGTAGATTACCTCATCATAGAGAGCCTCCTTGCCACGGTTAAGATACTCGACGAACTCCTTGATTCCGCCCTCATAGTGGAATACATGATTGTGATGGCTGTTCTCACGCACATCCTTTAAAGTAATCTTAAGTCCTTTTGTGAGGAAGGCTGTTTCTCTGAGACGCTGCTTTAAGGTATCGTAGTCATACACTGTCTCCTCAAAAATCTCCGGATCCGGCAGAAAATGCACCTTTGTACCGTGAAGCGACTCTTCACACTGTCCAACAATCTTTACTGTATCGTCTGTTTTGCCGCGCTTGTAGCTTTGTCTGTAAATATTTCCGTCCTTGTAGACCTCAACTGTCAGCCATGTGGAAAGAGCATTTACTACAGATGCACCAACTCCGTGCAGACCGCCTGATACCTTATAGCCTCCACCGCCGAATTTACCACCTGCGTGAAGCACTGTAAAAACGACCTCAAGTGCTGATTTTTTTGCTTTATGATTGGTTCCGACCGGGATTCCTCGTCCATCATCCTGTACTGTTATGGAATTGTCTTCCTCGATTGTAACCTCAATATTTTTACAATAACCGGCTAAGGCCTCATCAACTGCATTGTCCACTATCTCATAAACCAGATGATGAAGTCCTCTCGAAGACGTACTGCCGATATACATACCCGGTCTTTTTCTGACTGCCTCAAGACCCTCAAGTATCTGAATCTGATCAGCTCCGTATTCCTGATTGTTCTGCTGTATTTCTTTACTCATCAATAACCTCCACCTGGCCCTTCACGACATGAAAGACCTTGTCCACCTGAAATCTATTTTTTACAAATTCATCAAGTCCCGTACAAGTGATAATGGTCTGTGTATCACTTAAGCTGTTGAGCAGATAGTTCTGCCTGTTGCCATCCAGCTCTGAAAGCACATCATCCAGTAAAAGCACGGGAGTGCTGTTTATATTTTTCTTTACAAGACTAATCTCAGAAAGCTTGAGTGAGAGAGCAGATGTCCTCTGCTGACCCTGCGAGCCGTATTTTCTGATATCCACACCGTCCACTGAAAAAAGCATATCGTCCCTGTGCGGTCCAACGGTTGTCTGGCATAGCTTCAAATCCCTGCTTCTTGCCTTAAGCAGCTCGTACTCGAAAAAAATATCATCAATGTTCGGCTCATATTTGAGTATAAGCTTCTCCCTGCCTCCCGAAATATTGCTGTGAATATCCTGTATTATTTCATTTAGCTCATTAACAAACTCGCGCCGCTTTTTTATAACGTGTCTGCCATACTCGAGAAGCTGCATATCCCATACCTGAAGTGTATCAATCAAATCAGGTCTGTAAGCTATATCCTTTAACAGTCTGTTTCGCTGAACTAATGTCTTATTATACTTACTCAGGTTAGACAGATATATTTTGTCAAGCTGGCAAAGCTCCAAATCTATAAATCTGCGTCTCTCGGCAGGACCGTTTTTTATAATATTGAGATCCTCAGGAGAGAAAAACACAATATTCAAAATACCAAACAGCTCACTCGCTTTTTTGATCGGCATTTTATTGATGGCCACACCCTTTGCACCGTTTTTTCGCAGATGCATGTCAATCCGGTATTCCTTGTCATTTTTTTCGACAATTGTCCTGATATGTGCCTCATCCTCGCCAAACCTGATCATTTCCTTGTCCTTGCTGCCCTTATGGGACTTTGTAGTGCCGCTTAAATATGCAGCCTCAAGTATATTGGTCTTGCCCTGGGCATTATCGCCGTAGATTATGTTGGTTTCACTATCAAAGCTGATATCCAGTTTTTCGTAATTTCTGAAATTACTCAGTTGGATTGACTTAATAATCATTATTTAACAACCTTAACTGTTTCGCCGTCATATGAGAAAACATCTCCGTCGTGAAGCTTTTTTCCTCTCTGAAGCTCAGTCTCACCGTTTACAGTCACCTGACCATCCTGAATAACAATTTTTGCCTCAACTCCCGAGCTCACAAGATCGGCCTTTTTAAGAGCCTGTCCCAGCTTGATGAACTCATCCTGTTCTCTTATAGAAATCTGTTTCATAAAATCTCCTAGTTTGCTGCTGTATTAAAATTTACCGGAAGAATGAGGTAAATAAACTTGCCCTCATCATCCTTAATGAAGCATGGTGCCTTTGGATTGACCATGTATAAATTAACCTCCTCCTCATCGATAACACGAAGTGCATCTATGAAGAACTTAGGATTAAAGCCTATCATAATATCTTTTCCGTCTTTGTCGATATCGATGTCCTCATTCATGGAACCGATAAATGAATTGATGCGAAGCTCCATATTGCCATCTGTGATATTCATGATAATAGGCTTCTTATCTCCCTCCTTGACAAGAAGAGTAGCACGGTCGATACAGTCAAGAAGCTCACGCTTATTGATGCGAACCTTAGTGTCGTAGTCAGATGAAAGCATCTGGTCAATCTTGAAATACTCACCCTCGATAAGACGTGAAACAACAGTAGTATTTTCAAATTCAAAAACAATATGATTGTTAGTGATATAGATAACCACATCCTCATCCGCGGATCCCGGAATAATCTTGCTTATTTCCTGCAGAGTCTTGCCGGGAACAACAACCTTCTTGCTGTCATAGTGATTTTTCATCTCGATATATCTGATAGATATTCTGTGTCCGTCAAGAGAAACAACTCGAAGCTTATTCTCCTCAATCTCAAAAAGCTCACCTGTCATCAGTTTATTGTTGTCATTGTCAGCAATTGAGAAAATTGTCTGTCTGATAACCTCTTTAAGGGTAAACTGTGAGAGGACAATAGACTCATTTCTCTCAACATATGGTATGTAAGAAAAATCATCACCTGATTTTCCGATGATATTGAACTTGGCCTTTTCACATGATATGACGGTCTTGAAGGAAGCATCTGTCTCAATTGTTACATCATTGTCAGGAAGCTTTCTCACTATTTCTGAAAAAATCTTGGCATCAAGAGCGATAATTCCTCTCTCTTCGATGGTTCCGTCTATGATGGTTTCTATTCCAAGCTCCATATCGTTAGCCATAAGCTTAATCTCGTTTGCGGATGCATCAATCAGTATGCATTCAAGAATTGCCATGGTAGTACGTGTAGGTACTGCCTTAGATACGATATTAACACCTTTCAGTAAATTTGCTTTTGAACAAATAAGTTTCATTTAGAAAAACTCCTTCCTGCGCGTATATATAAATATTTAAAAGATATTCGTAATATTCTTCTTAGGGGCTGTTAAAAAGTTCAAAACCCCTTCAAAGCCTTTAAAGACAAGCTTTAAGCGGCTTGATAACTTGCTTAAAAGCCTGTTGAAGTAAAAATGATAAAAATTGATAACTTTTTATTCACTTTCCTTCAACCTGTCATTAACATGCTCATGTGGAAATAAAGGCAAGGTTATAACCAAATTATTAACATGCAAATGAGCACATATATAAATAGGTAGAAACTAATTTGGATTAATCTTTTTCTTGATAGTTTCTATGAGAGTACGTGTACTGTCATTCTCCTCGTAATCCTTGGTGACCTTCTTGATGCCGTGGATGATAGTAGAGTGGTCTCTGCCGCCCAAAAGCTGGCCGATTACATCAAGTGAATCAGAGGTCATGGTCTTGCAGAGGTACATGGCAATCTGCCTTGGACGTGCAATCTCGCTGCTTCTGGTCTTTGAAATCATCTGGTCTACAGAGATGTGGAAATGCTCTGAAACGACCTCAATGATGAGCTGTGCAGTGATTTCCCTTGGCTTGTCCGGTGTGATGATATTGGAAAGCTCCCTCTCAGCAATATCCATAGTGATGTGAGTATGCTCAAGATTGTGGAAGGCTAAAAGCTTGTTTAAGGCTCCCTCAAGCTCACGGATGTTGGAGCTGATGTTTGAAGCAATGTAGTTTAAGATATCATCATCTATATCAAAATTGTCAGTTTCAGCTTTCTTACGGAGGATAGCCATCCTCGTCTCATAGTCAGGAGTACCGATATCAGCCATCAGTCCCCACTCGAAACGTGAGCGGATACGCTCCTCGAGAGTCTCCATCTCCTTAGGCGGCTTATCAGAGGTAAGGATAATCTGCTTGCCCTGTGTCTGCAGTGTGTTGAAGGTGTGGAAAAACTCCTCCTGAGTACTTTCCTTTCCTATGATGAACTGGATATCATCAATCATGAGCACATCTACAGTCCTGTATTTGTCACGGAACTTTGTCATGGCAGAAGAATTACCGTTACGGATAGATTCGATAACCTCGTTGGTAAACTCTTCAGAAGTAACGTAAAGCACCTTGGTATCAGGATTCTGGTCAATGATGAAATGACCTATTGAATGCATAAGATGAGTTTTGCCAAGTCCCGGACCACCATATATATATAGCGGATTGTATGCTTCACCCGGGCTTTCTGCCACTGCAAGAGAAGCAGAATGGGCAAACCTGTTATTATTACCTACGACAAAGGTGTCAAATGTATAGTTAGGGTTTAAGTTTGAGTGATCCCCCTTTACAGGAGTCTGTGGCTCAAGCTGAGGGGTATCGTTGTTTTTAAACTTAAGGCTCTGAGCCTGATCCGGTAAAATAAACTGGATATCATACTCGATACCTGTCACCTCACCTATAGCTACCTTAAGAGGAAGATAATATTTTTTGTTGATATAGCTGAGCCCCATCTGCTCAGACGGAACGAGAATATACAGTGTATTGCCGTCTATGGCGAACACCTCAAGCGGTTTTATCCACGTATTAAAGGAAACGTCTGTCAGACCATGCTCTTCCTTGACCATCTGTAGTATTTCATTCCACTTTTCCATTACTTTATCCATCAAAGTTCTCCATTATTTAACATATAAAGAGTATATTAGGGGAATGTTCTCCACAATCCCATACATACTATATAGTACACTATTTTTGGCATTTAGGCAATGTAAAAAGATTTACAAAAATGCTTTATTAACATTTTTCAACCACAATTATACAAAGTTACCAACATGTTATTCACATATTGTGGATAACTTTTTGATATCTTGATAACTTTCCACAATATGTTGGTTACAATAGGTGGTTTATATCAAAATATAGACGGTTATCAAGAATTATTATATATATAGAAGAAACTCGTTTTCCACATTTTTATTGTGGAATATAAACCGATAAAAAAACATATGTAGAAATTTAAAGAAAATTGAGAAAATCCTTGACACAACAGGAATTTTTGTTATAATTATACCGATGTTTTTTAACGTAAAGGAGGTGGATATATATGAAGATGACATTCCAACCTAAGAAGAGACAGAGAGCAAAAGTTCATGGATTCAGACAGAGAATGAAAACTGCTGGCGGAAGAAAAGTAATCGCAGCCAGAAGATTAAAAGGAAGAAAAAAATTATCAGCATAGGCCACAATTTTTGTGGTCTTTTCTTCATTTTTGATTGTTTTTAGAAGGACAGCGTCAAATGAAATTTTCAGATTCGTTGAAAAAAAACAAGGATTTTCAGAATGTGTATAATAACGGTGTATCGTTTGCTAACAGATACCTCGTTATGTATGTTCTGAAAAATAACACAGAAAATAATCGTATAGGTATATCAGTTAGCAAAAAAGTTGGAAATAGTGTTATTAGACATCATATTACTCGTCTCGTGAGAGAGAGCTACAGACTACATGAGGACATGTTCGATAGTGGTTTGGACATCGTAGTCATCGCAAGAGTTGCAGCGCGGCATGTGGGTTATAAGGAAATAGAAAGTGCTGTTTTACATCTTGGAGGTCTTCACAGGATTATTAAGAAACAAAATATTTGAATAATGAAAAAGAAGATGGAATCGTTTTGAAAAGTATCTTAATATTTTTGATTAAATTTTATAGGAAGTATATTTCCCCGATGAAATCAACGAAATGCCCATATTGTCCGACCTGCTCGGAGTATGGTTTGCAGGCTGTGCAAAAGTACGGTGCCATAAAGGGTGGTCTGCTTGCGGCATGGAGGATATTGAGATGTAATCCTTTTTCAAAGGGTGGGTATGATCCGGTTCCATAGCAGCAATGGAGGTTTTTATGTCGGACATTTTATTAACCGCATATCCAGGCTCTATTCTTGGACCAATTGCCAAGCTTCTCGGTATCCTGATGGATTGGATATACAGTGGTATATCTAATATTACAGGTGGAAGAGTTGAGAGCGTTGTACTAAGTATTGTAATTATTACGATTATAATCTACATGTGTCTGTTGCCACTGACTATTAAGCAGCAGAAGTTTTCTAAGCTATCACAGAAAATGCAGCCCGAGATGCAGGCTATACAGGCTAAATATAAAAATAAAAAGGATCAGGCTTCAATGATGGCCATGCAGGAGGAGACACAGCTTTTGTATCAGAAGTACGGTATTTCTCCGATGGGAAGCTGTGTGCAGATGCTTATACAGATGCCTATTCTGTTTGCACTGTACCGTGTGTTCTACAATATTCCTGCTTATCTGAGCGGAGTTAAGGGCTCTTTTACAGGGCTTGTTGATTCAATTCAGCAGACAAGCGGATATCAGAATACACTTGTCAGTCTGATGGAAAAGTATAATGTTGTTACATCAAGCGGTCTTAACGCTTCAAATGCGGCTTCAAAGCTTGCCGATGCAAGTGGTGATACTTTAAGCAATTATATCATTGATATCCTTTATAAGCTTCCTTCAAAGGGCTGGGATGCTCTTATGGACGGTAAGTTTTTTGATGGTATCCAGAGCGCAGTTGAGAAGACGCACGATGCGTTACTTCATTTCAACTACTTTTTGGGACTGAATATCTCAGATACACCTTGGTATATCATAAAAAGCAACTTTACGGACAAGCCTGATAAGTGGTTACTTTTTGTAATACTTGCACTGCTTATTCCTGTACTGTCATATCTGACACAGATGCTTAATATCAAGCTCATGCCACAGGCTACAAACGGCAATGATCAGATGGCAAGCCAGATGAAGATGATGAATCTCATGATGCCATTTATGTCATTTGTTATCTGCTTTACAGTTCCTGTAGGTCTTGGTATTTACTGGATCTGCTCTGCACTTGTAAGAGGTATCCAGCAGTTCTTCGTAAACAGACATATTGAGAATCTTGATCTTGAGGCTGTTATGGCAAAGAACGAGGAAAAGGCAAAGAAGAAGAGAGAAAAAATGGGACTGTCTGAGGATTATATAAAGAAGGCAGCTCAGATTAAGACAAAGTCAATTGACAATAAGGCAAACGTATCTGTATCAGCAGGCACAGAGGAGAAGCTTGCAAAGGCCGCTGAGTACAAGGCTAATGCAAAGGCAGGCTCACTTGCTTCAAAGGCTAATATGGTTAAAGAGTTTAATGAACGCAATTCACGCAAATAGGGGGAGAAAATAGTGGAATACATTGAAGTATCTGCAAAAACAATTGACGATGCTTTGACAGAGGCATCTATTAAACTTGGAACAACAAGCGATAAGCTCGAGTATGAGGTAATTGATAAGGGAAGCAATGGTTTCCTTGGAATTGGCAGCCGTGATGCTGTCATCAAGGTTAAAAAGGCCGAGGCAAGTGTTGAGGATGAGATTCGTGAATTCCTTGACAGTGTGTTTAAGGCAATGAAGCTTGAGGTTACTATTGATATCAAAGTGGATGAGGACAACAGAAATGTTGATGTTGAGCTTAACGGACCGGAGATGGGCGTTTTAATCGGCAAGAGAGGTCAGACTCTCGATTCACTCCAGTACCTTACAAATCTTGCTATCAATAAGCAGTCTGAGAATTACTACAGAGTAAAGATTGATACTGAGGATTACAGAAAGAGAAGAAGAGAGACACTTGAGAATCTTGCCAAGAATATTTCATTCAAGGTTAAGCGTACAAAGAGACCTGTTTCTCTTGAGCCGATGAATCCTTTTGAGAGAAGAGTGATTCATTCTGCACTTCAGAATGATAGATTTGTTGAAACACACAGCGAGGGGGATGAGCCTTACAGACACGTTGTTGTGACACTTAAGAAATAATAGATATAAATCATTAAAAGGGTATCTGGTTTCAGGTATCCTTTTTGAATATATATTATCTTAGAATTTTTGAGGAATTTCATATGCAAAATGATACAATAGCGGCTATTGCCACAGCTATGTCTCCGTCAGGAATCGGAATTATCAGGATAAGCGGAGATGATGCACTTTCGGTAATAGACAGGATTTATAAAAGCAAGAATAATAAAAAGAAAATAAGCGCCTGTCAGTCACATACCATTCATTATGGTTTTATATATGACGGCGATGAGAAAATAGATGAGGTTATGGTGCTTTTGATGAAGGCTCCCAATACATACACGAGGGAGGACACTGTGGAGATAGACTGCCACGGTGGTGTGTATGTGATGAAGAGAGTGCTTGAAGCAGTAATCAAAAACGGAGCAAGACCGGCAGAGCCCGGAGAGTTTACTAAAAGGGCATTTTTAAACGGCAGGATTGATTTATCCCAGGCAGAATCTGTTATAGATGTAATAAATTCAAAAAATGATTTTGCGCTCAAAAGCTCTTTAAGCCAGCTAGGCGGAGCCGTGCTTGGAAGCATCAGGCAGATAAGAGAGCAGCTTTTGCATGAGATTGCATTTATTGAGTCGGCACTTGACGACCCTGAACATATTTCTCTGGATGGTTATCCACAAAAACTACGTGCAATTGTGGATAACGAGTATGTGGAGATAGACAGTCTGTTAAAAACCTCAGATAATGGAAGGATTCTGAAGGAAGGAATAAACACAGTAATCATTGGAAAGCCAAATGCCGGAAAGTCATCTCTTTTAAATGTGCTTGTAGGAAGTGACAGGGCAATTGTCACGGATATAGCCGGAACCACGAGAGATGTGCTTGAGGAACAGATTAATATTGGTGGAATCACCTTAAATCTCGTTGATACTGCAGGCATCAGAAGCACAGAGGATGTTGTTGAAAAAATTGGTGTGAAAAAGGCTATGGAGCATGCCAATGAAGCTGATTTAATCATATATGTGGTTGATTCGTCAGTGGTACTCGATGATAATGATTATGATATTATCAATTTTATTAAAGATAAAAAGGCTGTCATTTTACTAAATAAGTCGGATCTGGCTTCAAAGGTGTCGGCAGATGATATAAAAAAGCTTGTGGATAAAACGGTTATTTCGGTTTCTGCAAAGGAAAGCTCGGGAATAGATGAACTTTCTGATACAATAAAGGAAATGTTTTTTGATGGACAGGTCTCATTCAATGATGAGATTTATATCACAAATATCAGGCATAAAAAACTATTGTCAGATGCTAAGGAAAGTCTTAAGCTTGTTATGAACAGTATTGATGATGATATGCCGGAGGATTTTTATTCTATTGATTTGATGAGTGCCTATGCATCTCTGGGACGGATTATCGGGGAAGAGGTCGGCGATGATCTGGTAAACGAAATTTTCTCCAAATTCTGCATGGGAAAATGATCTGACCAGGTGTCGAAAAGTCTTGAAGAGACATTTTCTAAAGGAATGGGAAAAAAACAGGAGCGAAAAGTCTCGAAGGGAAGGTTTCGCAAACGGTTTGGAAAAGCGGCAGCGAGCAGGATTGTAGAACACTGCCCACAGAAACAGTTGCCGGAAACGCAGGATTCGTGTATGATTGGTGCAGAAAGCATGCGATGATTCATGACAAAAGAATGTTCGCAGAGCGTGCATTCTATTGCTTAGGACAAAAGAATGCTTGCAGAGCGTGCATTCTTTTGTTTAGGACAATGGAATGTTCGTATGATGCGCATTCTATTGCAGAAAAGCACAGAAAATAAGGCGGAAAAGATGGCTCAGATAACAGAAAAAGTTGATGTATGTGTAATTGGGGCAGGTCATGCCGGATGTGAAGCGGCGCTGGCGTGCGCGAGAATGGGACTGGAAACGGTTATTTTTACGGTAAGCGTGGAAAGTATTGCGCTGATGCCGTGCAATCCGAATATCGGCGGTTCTTCGAAAGGACATCTCGTCCGGGAGCTGGATGCGCTCGGCGGCGAGATGGGAAAAAATATCGATCATACCTTTATTCAGTCAAAGATGCTCAACGCGTCGAAGGGTCCTGCAGTGCATTCGCTGCGGGCGCAGGCGGATAAAGCGGAATACAGCAGACGGATGCGGCAGATTCTGGAAAATCAGGAGCATCTGGTTATCAAGCAGGCAGAAGTCTGCGATCTTTTATGGGATGATGTGGATTCAGACACGGTTTCCGAAAAAGCCGGTGCAACAAAAAAAATCCGTGGTGTGCGGACATTTACGGGAACGGTATACGAAGCCAAAGCGGTTATTTTGTGTACCGGAACCTACTTAAAGGCACGCTGCCTGTGCGGAGAATCCATCACCTATACCGGGCCGAACGGACTGCAGGCGGCAAATCACCTGACAGACAGCCTGAAAGAAATGGGCATTGCGATGCGCCGTTTCAAGACGGGAACGCCTGCGAGAATGGATAAAAGGAGTATTGATTTTTCCAAGATGGAAGAGCAGTTCGGAGATCCGAGGGTTGTGCCGTTTTCCTTTTCTACTGACCCGGAAAGCGTACAGATTGATCAGGATTCCTGCTGGTTGACCTATACGAACGAAAAAACGCATGAGATCATCCGGGCAAACCTGGATCGTTCTCCGATTTATGCGGGAATTATTGAAGGGACGGGACCGAGATATTGTCCGTCTATCGAGGATAAGGTTGTAAAATTTGCAGATAAAGAACGCCATCAGGTTTTTCTTGAGCCGGAGGGACGTTATACAAATGAAATGTATGTCGGTGGCATGTCATCTTCTTTGCCGGAGGATGTACAGCTTGCCATGTATCGGACGGTTCCAGGGCTGGAAAACTGCCGGATCGTGCGCAATGCATATGCGATTGAATATGACTGCATCAATCCGCAGCAACTGTATCCGACACTGGAATTTAAGAAAATACATGGTCTGTTCAGCGGTGGTCAGTTTAATGGAA
>OGPF01001233.1_pt1 | contig 12184 bp, 6 predicted proteins | sample 1552871 | NCBI WGS metagenome assembly OGPF01 (sample SAMEA2580276, study PRJEB22360) | human gut metagenome | biome: human gut; feature: human-associated habitat; material: faeces | place: Denmark | collected 2008/2010
TTAAAGCCGTTAAGGAAGCTTGCGGTCTTGGCTTGAAAGAAGCTAAAGACATGGTAGACGGTGCTCCTAGCGTAGTAAAAGAAGGTTTGGCTAAGGACGAAGCAGAATCATTGAAGAAAACATTGGAAGAAGCTGGAGCTGAAGTTGAACTTAAATAACATTGGCCTGGTAATCAGGTAATTCGGTTAGGAATCCTTCACAAGAGGATTCTTAACCTTTTTGTGTATATATTTCAAATTAAGTTCTCCAAATTCATTGACAGATGTCTTCAAATACTGTAAATCAAAGAGTTAATTTTGCTTCGACTAAGAATCCGCTTGAATATCCGGATTTTCTGGAAGTACAATTGAAGTCATTCAAAGACTTTCTACAACTGGACACCCCACCCGAGAAACGTAAGAACGAGGGACTGTATAAAGTATTTGCTGAAAACTTCCCCATTGCCGATACAAGAAATAATTTTGTTCTTGAGTTTTTGGACTACTATATTGATCCGCCGCGCTATACCATTGATGAATGTATAGAGCGAGGGCTTACATATAGCGTGCCTTTGAAGGCAAAATTGAAATTATATTGTACCGACCCCGACCACGAAGATTTTGACACGGTCATTCAGGACGTGTTCCTCGGTCCTATTCCTTACATGACGGATAAGGCAACATTCGTCATCAACGGTGCGGAACGTGTGGTTGTATCCCAGCTTCACCGTTCACCGGGCGTATTCTTCGGACAGAGCGTACATGCCAACGGTACCAAGTTGTACTCAGCCCGTATCATCCCGTTCAAGGGTTCGTGGATTGAGTTTGCCACCGACATCAACAACGTCATGTATGCGTACATTGACCGTAAGAAGAAATTGCCGGTTACCACTTTGCTGAGAGCCATCGGATTTGAGAATGACAAGGACATTCTCGAGATTTTTAATTTGGCGGAAGACGTGAAGGTGAACAAGACGAACCTCAAGAAGATGGTGGGACGTAAGTTGGCCGCACGTGTGTTGAAAACATGGATTGAGGATTTTGTAGACGAAGATACCGGTGAAGTTGTTTCCATCGAGCGTAACGAAGTCGTTATTGACCGTGAAACTGTAATCGAGCCGGAACATGTTGACATTATATTAGAGTCGGGCGTTCAGAATATCCTCGTACACAAGGAAGAACCGAACCAGTCTGACTATTCTATCATATATAATACTCTGCAGAAGGATCCGAGTAACTCGGAAAAAGAAGCTGTACTCTACATCTACCGCCAGTTGCGTAATGCAGACCCTGCCGATGATGCCAGTGCACGCGAGGTTATCAATAACCTGTTCTTCTCAGAGAAGAGATATGACCTGGGTGATGTAGGCCGTTATCGTATCAACAGAAAGTTGAACTTGACGACCGATATGGACGTGCGTGTCCTTACCAAGGAAGATATTATCGAAATTATCAAATATCTCATCGAGTTGATTAACTCGAAAGCGGATGTGGACGATATCGACCACTTGAGCAACCGTCGTGTGCGTACAGTGGGCGAACAGTTGTCCAATCAGTTTGCCATCGGTCTGGCACGTATGCCGCGTACTATCCGCGAGCGTATGAACGTCCGTGACAATGAAGTCTTTACTCCGATTGACCTGATTAACGCCAAGACAATCTCTTCCGTTATCAATTCATTCTTTGGAACGAATGCTTTGTCACAGTTCATGGACCAGACCAACCCACTGGCCGAGATTACTCACAAGCGTCGTATGTCTGCTCTGGGCCCCGGCGGTCTGTCACGCGAGCGTGCAGGCTTCGAGGTTCGTGACGTACACTATACTCACTACGGACGTCTTTGTCCTATCGAGACTCCTGAAGGTCCGAACATCGGTTTGATTTCTTCACTCTGTGTGTTCGCGAAAATCAACGAGCTTGGCTTCATTGAAACTCCGTACCGCAAGGTGGCAGAGGGTAAGGTTGATCTTTCTGACGAAGGTTTGGTTTACCTCACCGCAGAAGAAGAGGAAGCCAAGATTATTGCTCAGGGTAATGCTCCTTTGAACGATGACGGTACTTTTGTACGTGATAAAGTAAAATCCCGTCAGGATGCCGACTATCCGGTGGTTCCTCCTTCCGAGGTGGAATTGATGGACGTATCTCCCCAGCAGATTGCTTCTATTGCGGCTTCTTTGATTCCGTTCTTGGAGCATGATGACGCCAACCGTGCATTGATGGGATCAAACATGATGCGCCAGGCTGTTCCTTTATTGAAGAGCGAAGCTCCGATTGTAGGTACCGGTATCGAACGCCAGCTGGCACGCGATTCTCGTACGCAGATTACTGCCGAGGGTGACGGTGTGGTTGAATTCGTGGTTGCAACGACTATCCGTATTCTGTACGACCGTACGGAGGAGGAAGAGTTCGTAAGCTTCGAGCCTGCATTGAAAGAATATAATATCCCGAAGTGGCGCCGTACCAACCAGAATATGACGATTGACCTCCGTCCGATTTGCGAGAAGGGTCAGCGCGTGACTGCAGGTCAAATCCTGACGGAAGGTTATTCAACCGAAGACGGAGAACTTGCACTGGGTAAGAACCTGCTGGTTGCTTACATGCCGTGGAAGGGCTATAACTATGAGGATGCTATCGTACTGAATGAACGTGTGGTTCGTGAGGACCTTTTGACCTCTGTACACGTAGAAGAATATTCTTTGGAAGTTCGCGAAACGAAGCGTGGTATGGAAGAGTTGACCTCTGACATTCCTAACGTAAGTGAGGAAGCGACTAAAGACCTTGACGAAAACGGTATTGTTCGTGTGGGTGCCCGCATCGAACCGGGTGATATCCTTATCGGTAAGATTACTCCGAAGGGTGAATCGGATCCTTCTCCGGAAGAGAAACTGCTCCGTGCCATCTTCGGTGACAAGGCCGGTGATGTGAAGGATGCTTCTTTGAAAGCCTCTCCTTCTTTGAAGGGTGTTGTTATCGGTAAGCGTCTGTTCTCCCGTGTTGTCAAGACCCGCAGCTCCAAGCTGGCCGACAAGGCTCTGTTACCGAAGATTGACGATGAGTTCGACGCTAAGATTGGTGACCTCAAGAAAGTGTTGATAAACAAACTGTTGAAGCTTACAGAAAATTATACATCGGAAGGTGTGAAGGATTACATGGGTGCCGACATTATTTCCAAAGGCGCCAGATTCTCTGCTTCCGACTTCAGCGATTTGGACTTCACCGCTGTTCAGTTGAGCAACTGGACGAAGGATGAACATACCAACGGACTGATTCGTGCATTGGTGATGAACTTCATCAAGAAGTACAAGGAACTCGATGCCGAGCTGAAACGCAAGAAGTTCGCCATCACTATCGGTGACGAGTTGCCCGCAGGTATCATTCAGATGGCCAAGGTATACATTGCCAAGAAACGTAAGATTGGTGTCGGTGACAAGATGGCCGGTCGTCACGGTAACAAGGGTATTGTTTCCCGTGTGGTACGCCAGGAAGACATGCCGTTCCTTGCTGACGGTACTCCGGTAGACATCGTGCTGAATCCGTTGGGTGTGCCTTCACGTATGAACATCGGTCAGATATTCGAGGCCGTTCTCGGGCGTGCCGGAAAAAACCTGGGCGTGAAGTTTGCCACTCCTATCTTTGACGGTGCATCTTTGGACGATTTGAACGAATGGACCGATAAGGCCGGCTTGCCTCGCTACGGCAAGACAACGCTGTATGATGGTGGTACCGGTGAAGCATTCGAGCAGCAGGCTACGGTAGGTGTGACTTACATGCTGAAGCTCGGTCACATGGTTGAAGACAAGATGCACGCACGTTCCATCGGTCCGTACTCACTCATTACGCAACAGCCGTTGGGTGGTAAGGCACAGTTCGGTGGTCAGCGTTTTGGAGAAATGGAAGTTTGGGCACTCGAAGCGTTCGGTGCCGCACACATTCTGCAGGAAATCCTGACTATCAAGTCTGATGACGTTGTAGGACGTTCCAAGGCTTATGAAGCAATCGTGAAGGGTGAACCGATGCCTGCTCCGGGTATCCCCGAGTCACTGAACGTATTGCTGCACGAGTTGAGAGGTTTGGGCTTGAGCATCAACTTAGAATAATGGATAATTGATAATTGAGAGTGGATAATGCAAGTTACCATTCTCAATTATCGGTTTTCAGTTTTTCAATTTCAATTTTCCATTGTCAATTATCAATTAAATAAATTTATGGCTTTTAGAAAAGATAACAAGATAAAGAGTAATTTCTCGAAAATCTCTATCGGTTTGGCTTCTCCTGAGGAAATCCTTGAGAATTCGAGTGGTGAAGTTTTAAAGCCTGAAACCATCAACTATCGTACGTATAAGCCCGAACGCGACGGATTGTTCTGCGAGCGCATCTTTGGTCCTATCAAGGATTACGAGTGCCATTGCGGTAAGTACAAGCGTATCCGTTACAAAGGCATCGTCTGCGACCGTTGTGGTGTGGAAGTGACTGAAAAGAAAGTGCGCCGTGAGCGTATGGGACACATCCAGCTCGTTGTGCCCGTGGCTCACATCTGGTACTTCCGTTCACTTCCCAACAAAATCGGTTACTTGTTGGGCTTGCCCACCAAGAAGCTGGATGCCATTATCTATTACGAGCGTTATGTTGTCATTCAGCCGGGTGTACTGTCCGATGAAGTGGCACAGTATGACTTGCTTGAAGAAGGAGAATACCTGGACTTGCTGGAAAAGTTGCCGAAAGACAACCAGTTCCTCGAAGATTCAGATCCCAATAAGTTCATTGCCAAGATGGGCGCGGAAGCTATCTACGATTTGCTGTCACGCCTCGACCTTGACTCTTTGTCTTACGAACTGCGTAACCGTGCCGGAAGCGATGCTTCACAGCAACGCAAGACCGAAGCTCTGAAACGTCTTCAGGTAGTTGAGTCGTTCCGTGCATCACGCGGACGCAACAAGCCCGAGTGGATGATTGTACGCATTGTACCGGTTATTCCACCCGAACTTCGTCCGTTGGTCCCATTGGATGGCGGCCGTTTCGCAACTTCTGACTTGAATGACCTTTACCGTCGTGTCATCATCCGTAACAACCGTCTGAAGAGATTGATTGAAATCAAAGCTCCTGAAGTGATTTTGCGTAATGAAAAACGTATGTTGCAGGAAGCTGTCGACTCTCTGTTTGATAACTCCCGTAAATCGAGTGCAGTGAAGACCGACGCTAACCGTCCGTTGAAGTCACTTTCCGACAGTTTGAAGGGTAAGCAAGGACGTTTCCGTCAGAACTTGTTGGGTAAGCGTGTCGACTATTCCGCACGTTCTGTAATCGTTGTAGGTCCGGAGCTGAAGATGGGCGAATGCGGTATCCCTAAACTGATGGCAGCCGAGCTTTACAAGCCGTTCATCATTCGTAAGCTCATTGAGCGTGGTATCGTGAAGACGGTAAAGAGCGCCAAGAAGATTGTAGACCGCAAGGAACCCGTTATCTGGGACATTTTGGAACACGTGATGAAGGGGCATCCGGTGCTGTTGAACCGTGCCCCGACACTTCACCGTCTGGGTATCCAGGCATTCCAGCCTAAAATGATTGAAGGTAAGGCAATCCAGCTGCACCCGTTGGCATGTACGGCGTTCAATGCCGACTTCGACGGTGACCAGATGGCCGTGCACTTGCCGTTGAGCAACGAAGCGATTCTGGAAGCACAGATGCTAATGCTCCAGTCACACAATATATTGAACCCTGCCAACGGTGCTCCTATCACTGTGCCTGCTCAGGATATGGTACTTGGTCTGTACTATATTACGAAGCTGCGCAAGGGTGCCAAGGGTGAAGGCCTGACATTCTACGGTCCTGAGGAAGCGCTGATTGCCTACAATGAAGGTAAGTGCGACATCCATGCTCCGGTAAGCGTAATAGTGAAAGACGTTGACGAGAATGGTAACATTGTGGACAAGATGATGCACGATACCTCCGTGGGCCGTGTCATTGTCAACGAAATTGTTCCGGCAGAAGCAGGATATATCAATACGATTATCTCCAAGAAGTCACTCCGAGACATCATCAGTCACGTAATCAAGGTGTGTGGTGTTGCCAAGGCAGCCGACTTCCTCGACGGAATCAAGAACCTCGGTTATTACATGGCCTTCAAGGGTGGTTTGTCGTTCAACTTGGGCGATATCATTATCCCGGAAGAGAAGGAAGCATTAGTACAGAAAGGTTATGATGAAGTAGAGCAGGTAATCAATAACTATAACATGGGTTTCATCACGAACAACGAGCGTTACAACCAGGTAATCGATATCTGGACGCACGTGAACTCTGAGTTGTCCAACATCCTGATGAAAACCATTTCAAGCGACGACCAGGGTTTCAACTCTGTATACATGATGCTGGATTCCGGTGCCCGTGGTTCTAAGGAACAGATTCGTCAGCTCTCCGGTATGCGTGGTTTGATGGCGAAGCCCCAGAAAGCAGGTGCCGAAGGCGGTCAGATTATCGAAAACCCGATTCTTTCTAACTTTAAGGAAGGTCTGTCCGTGTTGGAGTACTTTATCTCTACCCACGGTGCCCGTAAGGGTCTTGCCGATACCGCTTTGAAGACGGCCGATGCCGGATACCTGACCCGTCGTCTGGTTGACGTATCGCATGATGTGATTATTAATGAAGAAGACTGTGGAACACTGCGCGGTTTGGTTTGTACTGCTTTGAAAAATAACGATGAAGTTATTGCCACTCTGTATGAACGTATCCTCGGACGTGTTTCAGTACATGATATTATTCATCCTACCACCGGTAAGTTGATTGTTGCCGGAGGTGAAGAAATTACTGAGGATATCGCACAGGAAATTGAAGATTCTCCGATTGAAAGTGTAGAAATCCGTTCTGTATTGACTTGCGAATCGAAGAAAGGCGTATGTGCCAAGTGTTACGGACGTAACCTTGCTTCCAGCCGTATGGTTCAAAAGGGAGAAGCTGTCGGTGTCATTGCTGCACAGTCTATCGGTGAGCCGGGTACTCAGTTGACGTTGCGTACTTTCCATGCCGGTGGTATTGCCGGTAACATGGCTGCCAATGCAAGTATTGTTGCCAAAAACAATGCTCGTCTGGAATTTGAGGAACTTCGTACTGTTGATACAGTAGATGAAACTACCGGTGAAGCTGTGAAAGTGGTAGTAGGTCGTTTGGCCGAGGTTCGCTTTATTGATGTAAATACCGGTATCATTTTATCAACTCATAATGTTCCTTACGGTTCTAAATTGTATGCTGCTGACGGTGATGTGGTTGAGAAGGGTAAACTGATTGCTAAATGGGACCCGTTCAACGCTGTTATTATTACTGAAGCAACCGGTAAGATTGAGTTCGAGAGTATGGTTGAGAACGTAACTTATAAGGTAGAATCGGATGAAGCTACCGGTTTGCGTGAAATCATCATTATCGAATCTAAGGATAAGACAAAAGTTCCTTCTGCTCATATTACGACAGAAGATGGTAACTTGATACGTACTTATAACTTCCCTGTGGGTGGACACGTTGTTATTGAAAACAATCAATCGGTAAAGGCCGGTGACATCCTTGTGAAGATTCCGCGCGCTGTTGGTAAAGCTGGTGATATCACCGGTGGTTTGCCTCGTGTTACAGAATTGTTTGAGGCACGTAACCCGTCCAACCCTGCTGTGGTTTCTGAAATCGATGGTGAAGTTACCATGGGTAAGATTAAACGTGGTAACCGTGAGATCATTGTAACATCTAAGACCGGTGAAGTGAAGAAGTACTTGGTTAATCTTTCTAAGCAGATTCTTGTTCAGGAGAACGACTATGTACGCGCCGGAACTCCGCTGTCTGATGGTGCGATTACTCCTGCCGACATCTTGGCCATTAAAGGTCCTACGGCTGTACAGGAATATATCGTAAACGAGGTACAGGATGTTTACCGTCTGCAAGGTGTGAAGATTAATGATAAGCACTTTGAGATTATCGTTCGTCAAATGATGCGTAAAGTTGAAATTGATGAACCGGGTGATACCCGCTTCTTGGAACAGCAAGTGGTAGATAAGCAAGACTTCATGGAAGAAAATGACCGTATTTGGGGTAAGAAGGTGGTTGTTGATGCCGGAGATTCTCAGAACTTGCAACCGGGTCAGATTGTAACAGCCCGTAAGTTGCGTGATGAGAACAGTATGTTGAAGCGTCGTGACTTGAAACCCGTTGAAGTGCGTGATGCTATTCCTGCAACATCTACTCAGATTCTGCAAGGTATTACTCGCGCTGCTTTGGGAACTTCAAGCTTCATGTCTGCTGCATCATTCCAGGAAACAACCAAGGTTCTGAATGAAGCTGCTATTAATGGTAAAGTAGATAGATTGGAAGGTATGAAGGAAAATGTGATTTGCGGTCACTTGATCCCTGCCGGTACCGGACAGCGTGAATTTGAAAAGATTGTTGTTGGTTCGAAAGAAGAATACGATCGCATCTTGGCAAATCGCAAAAATGTACTTGACTATAGTGAAGTAGAATAATACGATTCATTAAGACTTTAAATAGAAGGTCGGTTTTCCTAATGGGAGACCGACCTTTTTATTGTTCACCCGGCATGGGTATATCCTCCTGACTTCATCACTTTTCCCTACCATTACATAGCGGAAAAATGGAGTGACGCAAGTATGCTCTTGTCTCAATCAGGATGAAAGGAACCAGTATTCACACTCGCTACCTCGGTCAGCACATTGAGCCGGAAGCGGCAGCGGGAGGTGAGAAAAGCGGTTACTTCCTGTATCAGGGAGCATGGCGTCGTCTTCTTGACAGCATCTTTCGAGGATTCTGATTCTACTGCCTCTTCAATGTTTTTCGAAGATATCTTCCCGGCTTTCTTTCAATATGCTTCCGGGGAAGATTGTTTTGAGAGTGATGAATACATTCATGAGGCACTTTTTGAGATTGGGCGAATTACAAATATACAACATAAAAAAGCGTTTGTCTAGAAGAGGAGGCAAACAAATCAAATTCCGGTACAGGATATGACGGAATCTGACACAATGACATATATATGTGTAGGCTTATGCGTACGTCCGTGTAGCCCGATGCATATATACGTGTGGGCTTACACATATATAGGTACAGGCTTGTGCCACTGTATGTGTCAAAAAGACCTTGATGTCTTTTAAAAAGATCGGGAAGTTTCTTACAAACTTCACCACCTTTTAAAAAAAGCCCGGTATGTTTTTTATGTAAGGGCAGATGAGATTACCTTTCATCAAATTGGTCATTCCTTTTTTTCCGTTCATCCTTACATTTTAATCAAAACGTGCGGACAACCGCCGGCTAATAATGAAAGGGTATCCCTTCACTCCCATTTCAGTCACACTTCCCAAGCCGTTTTCAAATCTGCCTTCAGCATTTTTTTCACCGAAAGATGTTTTAAAATGAAAGGAGGCTGAAAATACAACACGGCATGTTCATTCACCACCGGAACTCCCATTAACAGGACGTTTTGGCAGTTAATGAAAGGAGGAAACATATTTCCGCTTGTGGATGAAAAATACAGTTGGTTTTGTGGATTTGTCATTGTATGACAAACCACGTATAGGAAAAGTCGAGTGCCGGCATTGCTCCGATACTAGCCACGGACTTTTGTAGCTGATTTCTTTTCCACATTTATATGTTTGCGTAATTTCCCTTAATGGTAAGTTAACACCAACAAGCCTTCTATGCGATAGTAGCAATAAGTCAACTGCACAAAGGAAGTCAAGCGAAATCATACGGCATTGGCAAGCCGGTCTTCACTAAATAGAAATGATATTCCGAATCATTCGTAAATCATATTTTGTGATAAAAAGATTTCAGCCATTTCTCAACAGGCTATCATTGTTTTTCTAAAAGTTTGATAATAATAGTCCCTTTTTCAGAATAATATATCTATATTTGTAGTCATTCAAAGCGACAAAGAGAGTTCGTGTTTGATATATTAATGTAAATAGAGCGTTTTTGATATTACTTTGTGTTAGAAAATCCCCAATTTTCGAAGCGGAACAAAGTGGATACAACAGAACGCTCACGTCGTGTGTTTATACTTCCTTCTAAAAGGAAATATGCATAACGGCGTGGGACTGTTGTTTTTATTTGTTCCGTGGGTATGGGGATACCTCTAACACAGATAAGACATTAAAACAGTTCCCACGCTTTTTTATATATTTATGCCATCCTCAGGGAGCAGGGAAGGGGTACATTGGGCTGCTATGAAAACAATAGAAGAATTGGAAGAACTCAACCATCAATTGCAAGTCGAGTTGAGGAAAGCTAGAGCCGCTCAGGCTCAAGCCGAAGCTGCTAATCAAAATAAATCAGTGTTTCTAGCCAATATGAGCCACGAGATACGAACGCCGCTTAATGTTATTATGGGGTTTTCGAATTTGATTGTTACTGCTGCTACCGAAGAAGAAAAGCGAATGTATGCAGAAGTTCTGGAAAATAATTGTTCTTTGCTGCTTCAGCTTATTAATGATATTTTAGATCTGTCAAAAATAGAGTCGGGAACATTGACTTTTGCAGAGGAAGAAATGGAGCTGAATATATTATTGGAAGAATTGGCAAGCGCAATGCGTACACGAATTGTTGCCGAGGAGGTTATTTTGAATTGTGTAACACTTTCTGCTCCTTGTTTTGTCGTGGCGGAAAAAAAACGGCTTTCTCAAGTACTTATTAATCTATTGACAAATGCTATTAAGTTTACTACCAAAGGCAGTATTCGTTTAGGTTATGAAATTCATGGAAAAATGCTTTATTTTTATGTGGCTGATACCGGATGTGGTTTTCCTGAATCCCAAAAGCAGAAAGTGTTTGAACGATTTGTGAGACTTGATTCAGCTAAACCGGGAACAGGGCTGGGGCTTGCAATTTGTCGTACTATTGTGGAAAAAATGGGGGGATGTATCGGGGTAGAATCAGAAGAAGGAAAAGGATCTTGCTTTTGGTTTACCATTCCTTATATTCCTCTCTGTATAGAAAAAAATGATATTTAGTGCGTCTATTGTTGCTTGATTGGTTCCTTTTCCTTATTTTTGTTCGCCTGCTAATAATAAGCAGATAATATTTACCTTTAATTATAGAAGAAAATAATCATGGAAAACGAAAAAAACAACAATCAGCTTCAAATAGAGTTGAAAGAAGAAGTAGCACAAGGCACATATGCCAATCTTGCCATAATTACCCATTCTAGTTCAGAATTCATAGTAGATTTTGTACGTGTAATGCCTGGGTTGCCGAAAGCAGGAGTTCAATCTCGTATTGTATTGACTCCTGAACACGCTAAGCGTCTGATGTATGCTTTACAAGAAAATGTGGCAAAGTATGAGCGCAACTTTGGACCGATCCGTATGCCTGAAGAAATGAATGGTGCCAATGGCGGTCCTGATGGCAAGACTTTTATTCCTCCTATGAGTGGCTTTAAAGGAGAGGCATAAGTTATAGCTTTGTCGTGGAAATGGCATATTAGCCTGTTTTTCAAAAGATTTTTTTTGGAGACAGGCTATTTTTATTGCTTAAAAGTATTGTTTATTAAAATGTTATTCGTAACTTTGCAGCCCAAAATGTATAGTTTTGGACTTAGTACAGCAAATTAATAAACAATATATAACAATTAAAAATCAAACAAAATGCCTACTATTCAACAGCTAGTAAGAAAAGGAAGAGAGGTTTTGGTTGAGAAAAGTAAGTCTCCGGCACTGGATTCATGTCCTCAAAGACGTGGTGTTTGTGTTCGTGTGTATACTACTACTCCGAAAAAACCGAATTCAGCAATGCGTAAGGTTGCTCGTGTACGTCTGACAAACTCTAAGGAAGTGAACTCTTATATTCCGGGAGAAGGACACAACTTGCAGGAACACTCAATCGTATTGGTTCGTGGTGGTCGTGTGAAAGACCTTCCGGGTGTACGTTATCACATTGTTCGTGGTACTTTGGATACAGCGGGTGTGGCTGGTCGTACACAAAGACGTTCTAAATACGGTGCTAAACGCCCGAAAGCCGGACAAGCAGCAGCTCCTGCAAAAGGTAAAGGTAAAAAGTAATTTGAAGCCTAGCTGAAATTCCGAAAAGAAAAAAAGTATTTTAATTTAAGTTTTTGGTTTGTTGGAATAAGCTATAAAGGTTGAGTAAATGCTTCGGTGGAAGCGTTGAAGTAAACAAGAGTCGCAGCCCCAAACAAAAAACATTATTTTTTTTAAGAAAAATGAGAA
>OGPF01001234.1_pt1 | contig 12182 bp, 10 predicted proteins | sample 1552871 | NCBI WGS metagenome assembly OGPF01 (sample SAMEA2580276, study PRJEB22360) | human gut metagenome | biome: human gut; feature: human-associated habitat; material: faeces | place: Denmark | collected 2008/2010
TATCTTTGGCTGATAATAAAACGTTTTTTTTTTCGTTATCTCCAAAATAATGGTTTACTTTGCAGCCGTTTTAATTGAAACAGCTTAAAAAGAAGTGAGATAAAATGAAGTTAGTTCATACGATTAAAGAGCTTCAGTCAGAGCTTGATGCCCTGCGTAATATAGGAAAAACAATCGGTTTGGTTCCTACGATGGGAGCGTTGCATGCAGGTCATGCTTCATTGGTGAAACGTGCTGTTGCCGAGAATGATGTGGTGGTAGTGAGTGATTTTGTGAATCCTACTCAGTTTAACGACCGGAATGACTTAATTAAATATCCGCGTACGTTGGATGCCGATTGTGAATTATTGGAAAAGGTAGGGGCATCTTTTGTTTTTGCTCCATCCGTGGAAGAAATTTATCCGGAGCCGGATACACGCCGGTTCAGCTATGCTCCGTTGGACACAGTAATGGAAGGACGATTCCGTCCGGGACATTTTAATGGTGTATGCCAAATTGTGAGTAAACTATTTATGATAGTAGAGCCTGACCGTGCTTATTTTGGCGAGAAAGATTTCCAGCAGTTGGCTATTATTCGTGAAATGGTGAAACAAATGGAATTTAAGTTGCAGATTGTGGGATGTCCTATCGTTCGCGAAGAAGACGGTATGGCTCTGAGCAGTCGTAATGCACGTCTTTCACCTGAAGAAAGAGAATATGCATTGAATATATCACAAACATTGTTTAAGAGCCGTATGTTTGCTGCGTCACATACAGTGGCAGAGACTCAGAAGTTTGTAGAGAATGCTATTGCAGCTTCCAAGGGCTTGCGTTTGGAGTATTTTGAAATAGTGGATGGAAATAGTCTGCAGAAGATTGCCAATTGGGAAGATACGGAATATGCAGTAGGTTGTATCACCGTATTTTGCGGTGAGGTACGCTTGATTGACAATATAAAATATAAGGAAAAGCTATGATGATTGAAGTGTTGAAATCCAAACTTCATTGTGTTCGTGTGACAGAAGCTAACCTGAACTATATGGGTAGTATCACGATTGATGAAGATTTGATGGATGCCGCCAATATGATTGCCGGTGAGAAAGTACACATTGTGGATAACAATAACGGAGAGCGTTTTGAAACGTATATTATTAAAGGAGAACGCGGTTCGGGATGTATTTGTCTGAATGGTGCGGCTGCACGTAAAGTGCAGGTGGGAGATATCGTGATTATCATGTCGTATGCCATGATGGATTTTGAAGAGGCCAAGTCGTTCAAGCCGACAGTGATTTTTCCTGATTCGATGACGAATCAAGTGTTGGGATGATTCTTTTAAAATATAATCATTTTTATTTTTTAGATGTATTAAATTAAAGTTTGTTGGAGGGTGTGTCGAAACTCTCATTTCGATAAAAAGGGAATTTTGACACACCTTCCTTTTCTTTTATGTCCTTACAAGGCTTTTTCTTTAATAAGTCCCATGCGGTAGGCTAAGAGCAGCTTTTTCAAATCATTGATTTGGGTAACTAATTCCCGGCCTTTGTCCGTATCCTTCACCATCATTCTCTGCGAGCTGAGTTCTACGATTTGTGTACTCGATTTAATATCCTGTCCTTCTTCTATCGCTTTCTGCATGGATGTGAAAGGTTCATGCTGGACTAGCTGGAAGCCGCGTGAATGATAGACCAAGGTATATCCGGCAATACCGGTCTCGGAATGATAAGCTCTGGAGAATCCGCCGTCTATCACCATCATCTTGCCATTGGCTTTAATAGGGTTTTCCCCTTGAATGGTTTTAACCGGCACATGACCGTTGATGATATGGCGGTGTTTTCCTACTACTCCAAACTCGTCTAAAAGCATATCGCATACTTTTTCTTCGTTGCGAAGAGTGTAGTAGTGTCCTTTTATCTCTTTATGCAATTCCTTTTCTTTCAGGAAATAGCGTTCAAAAGTAGCCATCTTGTTTTTGTCGAAGGCAGGAGAGTCTTTTCCGCTCCATAAATACCACACATAGTCTATGGCAAATTGCTTCTCTTCATTATCTTCTTCTGCAAAGTAAGCGGTGCGTATCAGATGCCCGACCTTTTCGAGCAGTTTTTTGCCTTTATAGGCTTTCCCGGCTATCATCACGTTTTTCAAGGTACCGTCTTCATTGAGGGGAACGGAAGCATGAAACAGCAGGTTGGAGTTGCTTACGGTGTACATGCATCCGTAGCGGAACAGGCAACGCATATGCTTTTTCAGTTTTTCGCTGCTGACGAATGAATGATGAAGCTTATTCATGATTTCTCTTTCTTCGGAAGTCAGCTTATAGGGGTCGGCAGGATCTACTGTCGGTAGGAAACTGTCTTTCAATTCATATTCTTTTCCGTCTAAAGTCAGTATATTCCGTTCGAAGTCGATGCGATGAAGCAACATGCGGTCATCCATTCCGAAATCGGGACGGCGTTTGATGATTTCCGCTTCCAGTTTGAATTGGATGATGCTTATGGCTTTATGCATTTGAGCAATCATGCGCAAGGTCTTTTCGTTGTACGTGCATTCCTGACCTTCTACTTTGGGACCGAACAGGCTGCACGAGTCTTCGGCATAAGTTTCCATGGCAAAGGTTGCCAGCGGCAGAAGATTGATACCGTATCCGTCTTCAAGTACGGACAAGTTACCATAGCGCATTGCCAATCTGAGCACGTTAGCCATGCAACATTCGTTTCCGGCTGCAGCTCCCATCCATAGAATATCATGGTTTCCCCATTGTACATCAAAGTTATGATAGTTGCAGAGAATGTCCATGATACGGTGGGGAGCGGGTCCACGGTCAAAAATATCTCCTAATACGTGCAGTGTATCGATAGTGAGACGCTGAATGAGTTGACAGAGTGCAATAATGAAATCATCTGCACGGCGGGTACTGATAATCGTACTTATAATGACATTGATATAAGCCTGCTTGTTGGGTACCATCGAACTTTCGTGCAGCAATTCCTGAATGATGTACGAAAATTCCTTGGGAAGTGCCTTCCGCACTTTGGAACGCGTATATTTGGAAGAAACATTTTGGCAGACGCGGACCAGTTGGTTGAGTGTGATGACATACCAGTCGTCTATATCTGTTTCCACTCCCTTGATAAGCTCCAGTTTTTGTTCAGGATAATAAATCAGGGTGCAAAGTTCTTTCTTCTCATTCTCACGTAAAGTATTGCCGAATATTTCGTTTACTTTTCGTTTGATGGCTCCCGAAGCATTACGTAGCACATGCTGAAAAGCTTCATATTCTCCATGTAAGTCCGCCAGAAAATGTTCTGTTCCCTTGGGAAGGTTAAGGATGGCTTCCAGATTGATGATTTCCGTACTGGCATCGGCTATGGTCGGGAAGCTGTGCGATAACAGTTGCAGGTATCGCATATCTTCTTGTATGGTTTCGGGGGTAATTTGATTATAAGCGTTCATTGTTATATTTTATAAAAAGAACATGAGTATTAATTGTGCAATAATGACACGGCTGAACATAGACAGCGGGTATACTGTGGCATAGCTCACTGCAGGGTTGTCACCGGGCAAAGTGTCGTTGGCATAATTAAGTGCCATGGGGTTGGCCATGCTTCCACACAGCATTCCGCAAGTGCTGCCAAAATCCAGATGGCTCATGCGCAGGGCGATGAGTGCCATGATTACGACTGGAAGAAAAGTGATGGCGAATCCTAAACCAATCCAGATTGCTCCTTCGGGGCGCATAACGGTCTCAAAGAAGTGGGCTCCGGCATCCAGACCCAGACATGCCAGATAGAGTGATAACCCTATTCCTCTCAACATCAGGTTGGCACTTCGGGTTGTATATGTAATCAGATGGAAACGTGGTCCGAAACAACCGATGAGAATACCTACTACGATAGGGCCGCCGGCAAGTCCGAGTTTGACAGGAGTACTGACTCCCGGAATGGCAATGGGAATTGAACCGAGAACCAATCCGAGCACTATCCCGATAAAGATGGCGGCAAGGTTGGGGTCTTTCAGTGTACGGGTAGCGTTTCCCAATACTTTTTCGACGTTTTCTATCGCTTTTGCTTCACCTACCACAGTGAGCCGGTCACCCAGTTGGAGGATTAACCCCGGAGTTGCAAGCAGTTGCACGCCACTGCGCATCACACGGCTGATATTGATTCCATAGCTGTTGCGCAGGCGTAGGGAACCGAGTTTTTTTCCATTGATTTCAGGGCGGCTGACAACAATGTGCTTGGAAATCAGTTGGCTGTCGATAGCATTCCAGTCAATGTCTTTTTTATTCCAATCCTGAGCTTCCTGCTCGCCGAAAAGGATAGTAAGGGTGGGGGCGTCTTTTTCGGTAGTGATGATTAGCAAGCGGTCATCTTCTTTCAAAACCTTTTCAGAAGTGGGAATGCTTACCGCGCCGTTTCTCCATAGGCGGGAGATGACAAATTTGGGATAACTCAGTTCGGCTACTTCTTTGATGCTTTTATTAAAAATAGCGGGATTGTGTACTTTAAAAGTAGCAATGAAAGTCTGGTTGGCATCTTCGTGCTCGTTTGTTTCGATATCCGATGGGCGTACAAAAAGCTTGCGAACCACCAGCATGGCAAGGATGACACCGACTACTCCCAGCGGATAAGTCACCGCGCAACTCAACGCTGCTCCATTGGCCGGTTCGCCAAGTTGTTTTAGAGTCTGTTGGGCGGCTCCCAATGCCGGAGTGTTGGTTGTAGCTCCACAAAGGATGCCTACCATGTCGCTCATTGGGATTGTAGTGAGTTTGCTTAATATTACAGTCATCACCGTACCTATTAAGACCACTCCCATACCGAGCATGTTGAGTTTAACTCCTCCTTTCCTGAAAGAGCTGAAAAAGCCCGGACCTACCTGTAATCCTAATTCATAAACGAAGAGCACCAGACCGAAGCTTTCGGCATAATTCAACATATTGGAATCAATGGAGAACCCTAAATGTCCTGCCAGAATACCGGCAAAAAAGACAAAAGTCACTCCCAGTGAGATTCCGAATACATGAATCTTACCCAAGCCGAGACCTACGGCAGTAATTATCGACAGGATGACTACCGCTTGTAAAGGAGTATGCTCGAAAAATAGACTATTTAACCATTCCATGATGCAAAGATAACAAATACTAATTGTAATTATCCTAAATCCGTTTGACTATTTTCACCCAACCAGTCATCTATCAGTTTTCTTGCCAGACTGAGTTTTCCCGGAATTTCAGGCAGGTTATCTTTAGTATAAAAAGCTCCGGCATTTAATTCTTCCGCTTGCAGTTTGATCTCACCGCTTTCATAGTCAGCGGTGAATCCTATCATGATGCCGCTGGGATAAGGCCACGGTTGGCTGCCGAAATATTTCAGATTCTTGATGTGCAGTCCGGTTTCTTCCGCCACTTCGCGGTGTACGCACTCTTCCAATGTCTCTCCGGGCTCCAGAAAACCGGCGACAAGTCCGTTGAATGTGCCGCGAAAGTTACGGGCATGCACTAGCAGGATACTGTCTCCTTTTTGTATGCGCACGATGATGGCCGGAGAGATACGGGGGTAGAACTCTTGTCGGCATTGCGGACATTTCTTGGCAATGGGAGAGATTTGATGGGTGGGAACACCGCATGCCGGGCAGTAACGGCTGTTTTGGTCCCAATTTAATATCTGAAAAGCCTTGCCGCCCATTTGGTATTCTTGCAACGGCAGAAAATCAAAAGAAGCCCGAAGTCCCATCATCTGTCTTGCCGGACTTTCGGAACCCGGAATGGGGGTGTGCAGAGAATAGGTTTTGCAGGGAAGTCCGTTCATCTCTCCTATTGTGTGAATGGTGCTGCCGATAGGAACTGCTACGGGAGGTTCTGTACAGCAAGGCACATGATATCCGTTTTCTGTTTGTAAGATTAGAATTTGGTCTTTATAAAAAACAAACCAATTACAATTTTCTTGTTCCATTATCTTGTTTTATTGTCAGTCTAAAATCATCGTTAATTGTATTCTCTTTCTTTCTTTGTCGATAGTCATTACTTTTACTTGAACATGCTGATGTATCCTGACTACGGTGCTCGGGTCGCTCACAAATTCCCTGCATAGCCGGGATACATGTACCAAGCCGTTCTCTTTGATACCTATGTCGACAAAACAACCGAAGTTGGTGATATTGTTTATAATGCCCGGCAGTATCATACCTTCTTTCAGATCGTCGATGGTACGCACATTCTTGTCAAATTCAAATACTTGGATTTGCTGGCGGGGATCACGCCCCGGCTTGTCGAGTTCTTGCATGATATCCGTTAGTGTAGGCAGTCCGACTGTATCGGAGACATACTTTTTAATATCAATTTTGGTACGCAACTCTTTATTCTTTATCAAGTCGCCTACCGTACAATCAAGGTCTTTCGCAATATGTTCCACCACCGGATAACTTTCGGGATGAACAGCCGAATTGTCCAACGGATTCTTTGATTGTGGGATGCGAAGGAAACCGGCGCATTGTTCGAATGCCTTTGCTCCCATGCGGGGAACTTTCATCAACTCTTTCCGGGAATGAAAAGGACCGTTTGCCGTACGGTAATCCACAATATTTTGGGCAAGTGTGGGACCGAGACCTGAAATGTAGGTCAGTAAATGCCGGCTGGCGGTATTCAGATTGACACCGACCAGATTCACACAGCTTTCTACGGTTTGGTCCAGCGATTTCTTTAAAAGAGTTTGGTCTACATCATGCTGATACTGACCTACTCCGATGGATTTTGCATCAATTTTGACCAGCTCGGCCAGTGGGTCCATCAGACGGCGTCCGATGGAAACAGCACCGCGCACGGTCACGTCATAATTGGGAAACTCGTCACGCGCTGTCTTGGAAGCCGAATAGATGGATGCTCCATCCTCACTCACTACAAAAACTTGTAATTCACGGTTATAGCTTTGTGAGGTGACAAATTGTTCGGTCTCCCGACTGGCGGTTCCGTTACCGATGGCAATGGCTTCTATGGCATATTGTTCCACCAGTTTGGTGATTTTCCGTCCGGCAAGCTGATATTCGCTTTTGGGAGGATGGGGATAAATCGTTTCGTTGTGGAGCAGGGTACCTTGTGCATCAAGACACACCACCTTGCAGCCCGTGCGATATCCGGGGTCTATTCCCATTACCCGTTTTTGTCCCAGGGGAGGAGCGAGCAACAGTTGCCTCAGATTTTCGGCAAATACCCGGATGGCTTCTGCATCGGCTTTCTCTTTGCTGAGCGTGGCGAATTCCGTTTCTATGGACGGTTTCAACAGGCGCTTGTAGGCATCACGGACAGCTTCTGCAACCTGATGGCCACATTCGTTATTACTGCGTACATACATCCGTTCGAGCCGTTCACTACATTCATTGTCGTCAGGGCTGATGGTCACTTTCAGCAGACCTTCCGATTCTCCCCGGCGGATGGCGAGCAAGCGGTGTGAAGTGCATCGTTTCAGCGGTTCGCTGAAGTCGAAGTAGTCACGGTATTTGACGGCTTCCTCTTCTTTTCCTTTTATTACTTTGGAAGTGATGACAGCCTGACGCGAAAACTGATTGCGCAGTTGGTTACGGGCACGTTCGTCTTCACTTACTTGTTCGGCTATGATGTCACGAGCGCCTTTCAGTGCATCTTCTTCGTCTTTTACTTCTCCTTTGACGAAAGAGCCGAGACGGTTTTCCAGATGATTTTCACGTTGCAGCATTAAGAGGGTGGCAAGCGGTTCCAGTCCTTTTTGTCTGGCTGCTTCGGCGCGTGTTTTCCGTTTGGGCTTATAGGGGAGATATATATCCTCCAGTTCGGTGGAATCCCAGCAGGATTCTATGCGGGTACGCAACTCTCCGGTCAGTTTGCCTTGTGTGTCAATAGTAGATAAAATGGTTTCTTTGCGTTTGGATAATTCGCAAAGTTTATCGTTGCGGTCTTTTATCTCACCGATCTGTACTTCGTCCAGCCCTCCTGTGGCTTCTTTACGGTATCGGCTGATAAATGGGATGGTGGCGCCTCCGGCCAACAATGATAATGTGTTATTTACTTGGTGTACGGCAACGCCCAGTGCCGTGGCTATCATTTTGCTGAATAATTCCATGTTTATTGTTTTCTATCGGAGTGCAAAGGTAATATTTACTAAGCAGAAATCCCTACTTCCGCAGAATAAAAAGAAGAAGCTGTCCGAAAAGGCGTTTTTTTGTTGGTAGTGTGTCAAAACTAAACCGGGCTATCCCATCGTCAGCTGTAGGGGCAGGGTTATCCACGTTTTGACACATTTACAACCCCAATGGTCACGACTTTGGGAGTAAATGCACAAAGTAAACAGTTTTTAGGCGGACAAACCTGATCCCTACCGGTAAAATGGCAGTCGACCCCCTACGGTTGACGATTGAACGGCTGTTTCTGTCAACGGTAGAATTGCAGTTCGCTTTTTAGCGAACGGACTTGGTGCTGCAAGGATTCTATCCGTTCCAGCATGTGGTGGATGGCGTCTATGCCTGCTACATTGATGGACAGGTCGTAGTATAAATGTGTATAACGCTCCAGTTCCGCCAGTTGCGACACCGGGATATAGCGTTCCTCGCCAATCACTTGAACGTTGATTAATCCGTCTTCTTCCAGTTCCACAATAAACGAAGGGTCTACGTGGCAACGGTCGCAATAATCATTGATAATTATTAAATCGGTCTGCATAATCCTTTTCTTTTTTAGTTGATACTATTCTTCAGTTGGCGGAACAACTCTTTCTGATGTTCAGTCAGGTTGGTGGGGATGGTGATGTTATAAGTCACAATCAGGTCGCCAAACTTCCCTTCTTCTTTATAAACCGGGAACCCTTTTCCCTTCAGGCGGACTTTGGTGCCGTTTTGGGTTTCGGGTTTTACTTTTAGCTTTACTTTACCGTCCAGCGTGTCTACGGTTTCTTCACCGCCCAGCACAGCCGTGTAAAGATTGAGTGGAGCAGTGACATAAAGGTCATTGCCTAAGCGCTTGAACACAGGGTCGTCCGGTATGATAAAGGTAATATACAGGTCACCGTCAGGTCCCCCGTTAACTCCCGGTGCACCGTGACCACGCAACTTGATGGTTTGTCCGTTGGCAATACCGGCAGGAACAGTGATACGGATATTCTTGCCATTCACATTAAGTACCTGCTTATGTGTCACGGCAGCCTCACGCAGTGACAGTTGCAGTTCGGCATTATAATCCTGTCCCCGGAATCCGGCACCTCGTCTGCTGCCGGCTCCCGCTCCACGATGTCCGAACAACTCTTCGAAGAAATCAGAGAATCCTCCGGCATTACCGCCGAATCCTCCGGCATCTCCGAAACCTTCTTCACCGTTGGAAGAATACCAGTACGAGCCGTTACCGGAAGAACCGAATCCTCCGGTCCTGCCTCCAAAGCCTCCGGCTCCGTATTGTTGCTTTTGTTTTTCAAATTCATCGGCATGTTTCCAGTGCTCGCCGTATTCGTCGTATTTCTTTCGCTTTTCCGGGTCACTCAAAACTTCGTTAGCCTCATTTATCTCCTGAAATTTATCTTTGGCCGAAGGGTCGTTAGGATTTAGGTCAGGATGATATTTGCGGGCTAACTTTCGGAAAGCCTTTTTGATATCATCTTGGGTGGCACTTTTGTCCACTCCCAATGCTTTGTAATAATCGATGTAAGCCATATTGTTTTTAGTTAAATTTCGTCTGTAATGAAGGAAACAAAATACATGCCAATTAGTTGTGCTATAATTTATTTTATTATCTTTGCACCTGTATTTTTTAGATTTATTCTGAAAGAGAATGAAAAAAGTGATAATGATATACCGATTTCTACTGTTAGTCATGCTGATTACGGTTGGATTTCCACGTCCGTTAAAAGCTGAAGTGACTACAGACGGCACGATTCTGATTATCACTTCCTATAATCCTGAGACACGTAGTATTTCTGACAACTTGTCTGCTTTTATGGACGAGTATAAACTGCGGGGAGGAAAGCGTCTCATTACGATAGAAAGCATGAATTGCAAGAACCTGTCCGAGGCACACCTGTGGAAAGAACGTATGGCTTCTATCCTTGAAAAATATGAACGTACTGCGGCACCTTCGCTGATTATATTATTGGGCCAGGAAGCGTGGGCATCTTTCATCTCTCAGAATTCGGAGATAGCCAAGAAAACTCCTGCCATGTGCGGAATGGTGAGTGCGAATACCGTTGTCCTGCCCGAAGACAGTGTGGATTTGGTGAAATGGTCTCCCGATAGCAAAGATATCTTTAAAGACTTTCCCGATTATAATATAGTTTCAGGCTATGTTTATCAGTATAATGTGGATAAGAATATTGAACTGATGCGTCGTTTTTATCCGAATATGAAGAAAGTCGCATTTATCTCGGATAACACGTATGGTGGTCTTTCCATGCAGGCCTTTGTAAAGAAGGAGATGAAAAAATATCCCGAGCTGGAGCTGATGTTGCTTGACGGTCGGACCAGCAGTTTTCTGGAGGTCAGTGAGAGAATACGTCATCTGTCGAATGATGTTTGTGTGCTTGTGGGTACGTGGCGCATAGACTGTACGGAGAATTATGTGATGGGCAACACAACGTATATGTTGCGCGATGCTAATCCTACGTTGCCGGTTTTTACTATTGCATCTGTCGGTTTGGGCCATTGGGCGTTGGGAGGTTATACTCCGGTTTATCATAAGGTGGGAAAAGAAATAGCCGGCGCCACATATAATTTTCTGGACGGTGAGATCGGCAGCGAGACTGGCGTTGTGCCTGTTCCCGGTAATTATGTGTTTGATGTGAAACGGATGCATCAATTTGGATTGGATTCTATTAATTTGCCTAAAGGTGCTGAGTTGATTAATAAAACTCCCGGATTTTATGAGCAATATAAATATTGGGTGATTGGAGTGGTTGCAGCATTCATGTTCCTGATAGCTTGTTTTCTGATAGCCGTATATTATATTGTCCGCATCAATCATTTGAAGGATAACTTGGAAAAATCCGGTGAGGAACTGTTGGTTGCCAAGGAGAAAGCAGAAGAGGCGAACAGATTGAAAACAGCATTTCTGGCTAATATGAGTCATGAGATACGTACACCGCTGAATGCCATTGTCGGCTTTTCCAATGTATTGGTCGGCGATGATGCAACAAGTGAAGAGAAAGCACAGTATTGTGATATTATTCAGAAAAACTCCGATTTATTGCTTCATCTGATTAAATGATATTCTTGATATCTCTCGCATGGAATCGGGGCGTATTAAGTTTGTGGAAGAGGTGTGTGATGTGGTAGAGCTGTGCCAAACGGCATTGAGTACAGCGGAATATGCTCGTCGTACTCAGGCAATATATCAATTTCAAACTCCGGTGTCTTCGTTGATATTAAAGACGGATGCGCAACGGTTGAAACAGGTGTTGATTAATCTTCTTTCAAATGCCGGTAAGTTCACACCTTCCGGTTTTATCCGTCTGGCAATAAAGGTAAACAAAGAGGATAACTGTCTGGAGTTCTCGGTGACAGATACCGGATGTGGTATCCCTGCCGGTAAAAGCGAAAGGATTTTTGAGCGGTTTGAAAAGTTGAATGAGTATTCGCAGGGTACAGGTTTGGGCCTCTCTATCTGCAAGCTGATTGTGGATAAGAACAAAGAAACGCTTATCGGGGCGGCGCTGATGTCATCCTACGCGTCGGAGTATATCTATGCGCTGGCGCTGATGATTGACCTGCAGCTTCCGCTGAGACAGGTTCGACGGACGATTTTCCCGCATCCCACGGTGTGTGAGATTATCAGGGAAGCACTTATGAATTAAAAATACGGCGGAGTGAGGATGGGAACGGGAATGACAGCCTGGCACACGGGAAATGCAGGCGTAGTAATACAGGTTACTAGTATAGAAGAAAAGGGCTGCGCGGCCATCGGCTTCGACGTGTTTGCAAGGCAGCCCGGCGGGCTTTACCCTGACACGCCGGAGGCGATTCGGCAGGAGCTTCTGCGGGATATCCGGGAAAAGAAGCTGGGAACGCTGGTATTTACCCATGAGCACGCGGATCATTTCTGCCCGGAGGACGTGGCGGAGGCTCTGAAAATGAATCCGGATCTGAAAAAGTTATATGATACGGATGAGACGGTGACAAATCTGATCGATATGGCGAAGCGTTTGGAAGGACTACCGAGACATTGTTCTATGCATGCCGCCGGTGTTGTTATCTGTCAG
>OGPF01001236.1_pt1 | contig 12173 bp, 8 predicted proteins | sample 1552871 | NCBI WGS metagenome assembly OGPF01 (sample SAMEA2580276, study PRJEB22360) | human gut metagenome | biome: human gut; feature: human-associated habitat; material: faeces | place: Denmark | collected 2008/2010
AAAAAGCCATATCTTGACTCTGTTCGCCCTGTAGCCTGCGAACATTATGAAAAGCACACTCCCGACAACACCAAATATACCGATCAGAACAAAATGTCTGACCCTGGGGCTTCCCACAAACAATATTACAAAAAGGATTGCAAAACAGATTATAGCCGTGCTGAGATTCTCCACACCGATCAGGGCTATGGTGATCACGGGCAGGATCATTACCTTTATAAGGCAGCCCGGTCTGCACAGATTTTTGCTCTCCACGGCAGCCCTCGCCGAGGTGTAGATTATGATCGCCGTCTTGGCATATTCTGATGGCTGAAATCCTATAGGTCCAATATATATCCATCTTGCTGACCCATGGCTGGCCGTTCCTATTATCAGCACCACCACCTGAAGAACAAGTGATGACAGCAAAATGACCGCAGACAGCCTGAGCAGCCGCCTGTAGTCATATCTTGACACTATGTACATGGCAAGGATCGCCAGCAACATATAAAGTGCCTGTCTTTTAAAAAAGTACATCTGATCTCCGTACAGGTCGTACGCCCTGTAACTGCTCGTACTGTATATCATGGCAAGCCCAAATATCAGAATCATCCCCAGCGCCAGGAGCATGGTCACATCCACATATCCTCCCGGACACCGTTTTCGTGCATCTCTCACTCTATCTTCTGAAACCTCAGGACCTCCATGCAATCAGATCACTCCTTATAGCTTCTTACATACTCCTTGAACATATCGCCTCTCTGCTCGTAGTTGTCAAACTGTCCCCAGCTTGCACATGCAGGTGAGAGAAGCACCGCATCTCCGTCAACCGCATTCTCATGGCAATATGCTACCGCATCCTGAAGATTCTCCTCAAATATAATTGAGTTAAATCCATGTCTCTTGGCACAGTCAGCTATCTTCTGCGCAGTCTGGCCTATGAGAACGAGCCACTTTACCTTGCCGTCAAACGCCTCTATCCACTCGTCGTACTCAGAACCCTTGTCATAGCCTCCACCTATGAGGAATGTAGGAGCCACCATGGCCTGTATTCCCTTTATGGCTGCATCAGGGTTTGTTCCCTTTGAATCATTGTAGTATGCGACACCATCGATGGTGTCAACATATTCTATTCTATGAGCAACAGCCTTGAATGATGTTGCAACATCTCTGATAACATCAATAGGGACTCCCATATAATATGATATTCCAACTGCTGCCAGAACATTCTCAACATTGTGAGCTCCCATGAGCTTAAGATCCTTAATGGCAAGTACATTGATCTTCTTATCGCCATCCTCGAGGATGATATCCCCATCCTCTACATATACTCCACCGGCCGGCTTCTCCAGTCTGCTGAAATATACTACATGGCAATGATCCTTTGCCTTCTCTCCCATGGCGCGTGTATGCTCATCATCATAGTTGAGGACTGTCACATCATCCATGGTCTGATTCTTTGTTATTGAAAACTTTACATTTCCATAATTCTCAAATGTATAGTGCCTGTTCAGATGATCCGGAGTCAGGTTGAGTATTGCACTGACATTCGGATGAAAATCTATAACCGTCTCAAGCTGGAAACTGCTTATCTCTGCAACTGTATCTGAATCATCGTCTGTTGTGTCGCACAGCTCTGTGTAAGGTATTCCAATATTTCCCACAACGATGGTCTTGGCATTGTGTGCCTTGACTATCTCTCCCACAAGGGCTGTAGTTGTAGTCTTGCCGTTTGTTCCTGTTATGGCTGCTATCTTACCCTTACCATAATGGTATGCCAGCTCTATCTCACTCCAGATAGGTATTCCCGCATTTCTCACCACATCTGTAAATGGCGCATCAACAGGGATTCCCGGACTGATGACCATGAGCTGTGATGATGAGAGGGCATCCTCTCCAAGCTCACCGAGTTCTATCTGAACAAGCTCTGAATCGCCTGTCTTCTCCTTTATCGCCTCTATATCTCTGTCCTTGTTCTCATCGAACAGATAAACCTTTACTCCATGATTTACCAGAAGCTTGGTTGCACTGATTCCACTCTTTCCTGTTCCTGCTACTATCGCTGTATTGATCTCCATATCATTTCACCATGGTGCACCACTGCACCATTTTCTCCTTTCTACATTACAGAGCCAGTAAACCTACCACACAGAGGACTGCAGTCACTATAGAAAATATAGCAACGACCTTTGACTCAGGCCATCCCCCGAGCTCAAAATGATGATGTATAGGTGCCATTCTGAACACTCTCTTGCCTGTAAGCTTGAATGAAACAACCTGTATTATAACTGATAATACTTCAAGGAAGTATATGAAAGCTATTATAACTATGAATATAGGCATCTTGAGCATATACGCTGTTGATGCAACAAATCCACCGAGTGCCAGAGAACCTGTATCTCCCATGAATACCTTTGCAGGGTACACATTGTACACAAGGAAGCCAAGAAGACATCCAACCGCTGCGCAGGCAACCGGAGCAACACCTGAGTCTGTTCCCACTGCTACAACCGCAAAGAATGTGGCTATGAGAACCGTGACTGATGACGCAAGTCCGTCAAGTCCATCTGTGAAGTTCGCACCATTAACTGTTCCAAGCACGATGAAGAACAACAGTATCACATAGAGTGTGCTGTTTAGCTGAACCGTCTTGCCAAGGAATGGTATTATAAGCTCATTGTTGATATCTGAATACTTCTCTACATAATATGCAAATACTCCCGTAACGACAATCTGTCCGAGCATCTTCTGCCATGCGTGAAGTCCCATTGATCTCTTCATAACAACTTTGATGTAATCATCGATAAATCCGATAAGTCCAAATCCAAGTGTCACAAAAAGCACCGGAAGGACATCCGGATATTTCTTCATATAGATAAGCGTCGTGATCGTAAGTGACAGAAGGATTATAAGTCCACCCATGGTTGGTGTTCCGGCCTTCTTCAAATGTGCCTGTGGGCCGTCATCCCTGACAAACTGACCGAACTTGAGCTTCTTCAGGAACGGTATAACTATAGGGCACAGCACCACGCTGATACAGAATGCTATCACTACCGGTAAAACAATCTTTAAATCTAAATTCATTTTGTACTCCTTACCTGCCCGCACACCGCGGACTATGTATTTCTTAAACTGTTTTCAGACTGAGATAAATTTAATACTCATTTGTGGCTTTGTCAATTCCCAAATAGGGAAGAATATTCAAAAAAATATCTCTCACAACAGGGGCCGCTATGGTTCCTCCATAATATGTGCCCTCGGGCTCATCTATTAGCACAACCGTCAGGACTTGAGGATCATCCGCCGGCGCAAATCCTATAAAAGAAGATATGTATCTGCCTGTTCCTCTGGGGAGTTTCTCACTCGTGGCGGTCTTTCCGCCTATCCTGCAGCCCTCTATGGCACACTTTGATCCGCCGCCCTCGGCAACGACTGCCTCAAGCATCTCCCGCATCTTCTGTGATGTCTCCTCATCTATAACCTGTCTCTGCTCGTCAAATTCAATAGCTGTAATAGTTTCTTTACTGCTGTCTATTATCCTTTTTCCCAAATGTGGAGTTACCGTATGCCCTCCATTCACAACCGTGCACACTGCAGATATGAACTGTATCGGAGTCACCTGGAATGACTGTCCAAACGACATGGTGGCAAGCTCTACCGGCCCTACATTTTCCTTCTTATGCATGATGGAGTTTGCCTCTCCGGGAAGGTCTATTCCGCTCTGACTGAACAATCCCAGCTTGTGATAATACTCGTACATGCCATCCACACCTGTTCTCTCTCCTATCTCCATAAACGCCGGATTGCAGGAATTCATGAGCGCCTCCTTAAGGCTCTGGCTTCCATGGCCCGTGGTCTTGCTACACCTTATCCTTCTGTCCTCAACTATCTTATATCCCGGGCAGAAAAAGTTTGAGTTGCTGTCGACCGCTCCCTTCTCGAGTGCTGCCGTCAGTGTTATTATCTTGGCGGTTGATCCCGGCTCATATGTGTCGCTTATCAGATAATTTCTCCACATATTGTTCAGCTCATCCATATTGCCGGCTGTAGTCAGCAACATGGATGTCCCGGATGCGCTGTTATTCCTCTCTGCATCTTCCCCTGTGTCTGTCTCTTCATCGTTCTCTGGCTTAACCAGTTTGAACGGTTCGTTCAGGTTGTATTCCGGCACATCCACCATGGCATATATCTCGCCATTTTGGGGATTGATCGTTATTGCACACACCCTGTTTGCTTTTTTCTCGATCAGGACTTTCTCTGCAGCCTGTGTCACATATCTCTGTATATTGAGATCCAGTGTTGTCACGAGATCATTTCCGGGAATGGGCTCTGTCCTGGTTTCTGAATATTCCGCAAGCTCTATTCCCCTTGCATCCGTGACCGCATTTATGCTTCCATTTGTCCCTGTGAGCACACTGTCATATGTCACCTCAAGGCCCAGTATTCCCTGATTGTCAGCACCGGTGAAGCCTATAACCTTCGATGCAAGGGTATCATATGGATAGCTGCGCTTGTAATCCTCGTCCACCTTGATCCCCGGAACAGCAGCCGCCTTGATCTTTTTTCCGGTCTCCTTGTCTACATTTGACGCTATGAGCTCCCTTGAGGATACCTTCTCCACCTTCTTCCTGATGTCTGCCGGATCCTTATCCAGATATCTTGTAAGAAGCTCTGTGACCTCCGCCTCATCCTCTATCTGGCTGTGTATCACGGATATTGAACACACCGCCTTGTTGTCCGCTATGATATTGCCATTTCTGTCGTATATCCTTCCCCTGGGAGCTTTTATGCTTCTCTCCCTCTCATGCAGGGAATCTGCTTTCTCACTATAATATTCTCCCCTGTAGAGCATTATGTATGCAAGACGGCCAACTATAACTCCCAGCGCTAGGGCCGCCATAACGAACACAAACTTTATCCTCCGCCTGTTATAACTGTATACCTTCAACTCTTGATCCCGGACTTTTTTATTATCATATTAGCCGGATGCCTCATGTATTCGCCTATTCGTGTACAAATCTATCTCTGCATTAAAAAAGCACCGGAGGTGTATCTGCACCTTCGATGCTTTGGTTTACTGTGTAAATTATCATTCGCCGGAATAGTCCTCGTCACCGCTCCACGTATCCGTGCCGCCGCCTGTTCCGCTGTCATCCTCCCATGTATCGTCCGCCGTATAACTGTCGTCTGCCGTATCGTCATACGACGTGTCATCCGCCGATGTGTCGTCGGTCGATGTATCTTCCGCTGATGTATCTTCCGCTGATGTGTCCTCAGCAGCCGCATCCTCTGTTGCCGCCTCTGTATCTGCAGTCTCTGTATCCGTGTCAAATGCTGATGAGAGCGGCTCCTCCGTTCCGTCATAAGCCACATCATCTCCGTTTGTTGAGTATACATTCAGGTATGGAAGGAGATCCTGCATAACCTGATTGAACAGCTTTGCTCCTGCTCCTGATCCTGACTGATCCTCAACATGAGGCTCATCAACTACAACGTAAAGCATTATCTGAGGATTCTCAACAGGGGTGAATCCTATGAATGACAGTACGTATTTTCCATTTCCTCGAGGAAGCTTCTCGGCTGTACCTGTCTTACCACCGATGGTGTAGCCCTCTATTCCAGCCGCATATCCTGTACCTTCCTCAACAACCGCCTGGAGGTATGTCTTCATGTAATCCGACACTTCCTTGGATATGGTCTTTCTGACAAGCACCGGATCCATATTCTCAACCACATTTCCGTCTGAATCCAGAAGTCTCTTGACAACATGTGGCACATAATAATTTCCGCCGTTTATTACAGAACAGAATCCCGCTGCCATCTGGATCATAGATGTTGTAACACCCTGTCCAAATGAAGATGTCGCAAGCTCTGTAGGATTAAGATTCTCCACATCGTACTTAATACCTGTCGTCTCACCTTCGAGATCTATTCCTGTCTTGGAACCAATGTTAAATATCATCTGATATTTGTCAAATGTCTCTGGTCCCTCCTTGTCCGCTATCTGCATCAACGCATCATTACATGAAACAGCCAGAGCTCTCTTGACGTCAACCATTCCGTGTCCTGCTCTGTAACTACAGTAAATAGGGCTCTCTCCCTCGACTACGACCTGTGAACCATCACAGAGAAATTCATCTCCGTCTGAGATCACTCCATCCTCCATGGCTCCCGCTATGGTAAATGCCTTGTATGTTGAACCCGGCTCAAACACATCACTTATACAGTAATTCTGCCATACATAGTTGAGTGCCTCATATAACTGGTCTGATGTAAATCCATCTATCGTGCTCTGGAACTCTTCATCCGACATCTTTGAGAAATCGTATTCCACTTCCTCAGTCTTTACATTCTTCTTCTGTTCGATGGTCGCTTCTGTGGATGATTCTGTGGATGATTCTGTGGTAGTGCCATCCTCGCTGCTCTCCGTTGTTGCTGTTGTATTTTTCTTTGCACTCTCAACGCTTATCAGGCTGTCCGCATTCTCATCTGCACCCTCGATCTCAACCTCCTGGGTGACGGTGACTGTCATGTTCCTGAGCGCCTGTGTGTTCATCGGGTCATTTGGATCGTAGGTACGTGAGCTTGCCATTCCAAGTATCTCGCCATTGTTTGGATCCATTGCTATGATACCTATCTGCTTAGCACCTGTATTCTGCATATACTCAGTGATGTTGTCCTCTATGATCTTCTGTATATTCATATCTATGGTGGATACTACTGTCTCACCATTCTGGGCTGCCACAGTCTCCGAGTCAACGCCGCCTGAGCCCGACATATATCTGTAAGTCTTGCCATCCACACCGTTTAAGTAGTCATTATAATAGCCCTCAATACCACCCTGTCCAACATTTCCGCTGGCGGTGTATCCGAGCAGGTGACACGCCAGAGATCCATTTGGGTAATTTCTCTTATACACTGTCTCGAATCTCACTCCTATGACATCTGCGCCCTCATCGGTCTTACAGTAATCCTCAAATGCCTTAACCTTTGTATATGGAAGATCCTTGAGGACTACCTCATAATAAGAATCCTCATTTGCAATGTGCTTGTCAAAATCGTCTCCTGACACATCGAAATACTCCAGCACCGCAGCTCTTGTTGCCGCCTTTCCCTTCTCCGTGATCAGAATATTCACAGGCTCAAGTATCAGGCTGTAGGTCTTCTCACTGTTTGCAAGGACATTTCCATTTCTGTCCAGTATCTCGCCTCTCTCATACGGAATATCCGTGGAATTGTAGTCCATCTGCAGAACCACCGCCTCCGAATACTCCTTTCCATTTGCCACGTTGATGTACACAACTCTTATGGTGAGTGCCACCAGAACTCCCACCACCAGCAAATATGCGATCTTGGTCTTTCTTCTCATCCCTTTTAAAAATAGCTTTGATCTCTTTGACATTTTATCTTTCCACCTTAAAAATTAAATATCCCTAAGACTACTTGGCCTTAGGGACATCCTTGTACTGTACTACGTAATCATCATTATTCTGTGAATAGTATAATGTTTGTCCCGGCTGTGAGTATACCATGCCGAGCTTAGTAGTTGCAATATTATATATCTCATCCAGATCTGTCATGGAATCAAGTCCTGCGCTGTAGCTTGCATTCTCGTCAAGCTGTGTTGCCACCTGGCTCTTCAGCGTTGCCACTGACTCCTTCTGTGACTTGACATCTGATGTAAGTTTCAGAAGATAACAGCACAGCGCCACCGCAACGATTATCGCAGCAACCATGCCCGCCGTATATCTTATTTGTGCATTTGTAACTGCCTTTCTCTGTGCCTTTCTGGCTGCAAGCTCTCGTCTCTCTCTGTCAGTCAGATGAGATGATCCCTGTTTCTTTCTTCGCGCCGGCTGTGGAGCTCTCTCAGGTCTCACTGAAGGCTGTGGTCTTCTCGCCGGAGCGGCTGAGCCTCTGACTACAGCTTCGCGGGATCTGTTACGTCCAGCCCGGTCATCATAATTCAGTTGTCTTGCAGAACTACCCTCTGTGTAGTATCTTCTATCTGCCATCTATATCGCCTCTTTCATTTATATCTGTCAAATTGCCTCAAACACTCTGAGCTTTGAGCTCTTTGATCTGGAATTCTCCTCAAGTTCCCTTTCTCCCGGTATGATCGGTTTTCTCGTTATCACCTTGCCGAGAGGCTTTCTTCCGCATGTGCACACCGGAAAGTTCGGTGGACAAATGCATGGATTTTCATTTTTCCTGAATGCTAGCTTCACTATCCGGTCCTCAAGGGAATGAAATGTGATGATACACAATCTTCCTCCCGGATTCAGGCTTGCTATCATGCCGTCTATTGAATCCCTGAGCACATCAAGCTCTCTGTTAAGCTCTATCCTGATCGCCTGAAATGTCTGCTTGGACGGATGTCCCTGTCCATTCCTTGCCTTTGCCGGTATGGAGCCACGGATTATATCGTTGAGCTCTTCGGTGGTCTCTATCACCTTGTTCTCACGATACTTGCATATATGATATGCAATACTCTTTGCATATCTCTCCTCTCCGTAATCCTTAAGTATACGGAACAGCTCAGCCTCGGAATAATCATTGACTATATCCTTTGCAGTCTTTGTCTGCCTGTTGTCCATCCTCATATCCAGTGGAGCATCAACCCGATATGTGAATCCTCTATCCGCATTATCGAGTTGATATGAAGACACTCCCAGATCAAGGAGTATCCCGTCCACCTTCTGTATGTTCAGTTCATCCAATATTCTTCTGAAATTCTGGTAATTATCCCTGACTATGGTCACCTTATCCCCATACGGCTCAAGTCTCTTCGACGCTGCAGCTATGGCATCCTCATCCTGGTCGATACCTATAAGCCTGCCGCCCTCACCAAGCCTCTTCACAATCTGCTCTGAGTGTCCGGCTCCCCCTAATGTGCCATCCACATAGATGCCATCCGGCTTGATATTCAGGTTGTCGATGGTCTCCTCAAGCAAGACCGACTTGTGCGCAAATTCCATAATCAATTACCATTCTCTTCTAAAAACTAAAATCAAGTGCATCAAGCTCATCTGCAAGCTCGTCCATGCTGGCCTGATTATCACTCATGTTCTCAGGGCCATCCCACTCTTCCTTGCTCCAGATCTCCGCTTTCTCACCGTTACCGATGACATACACATCCTTGTCTATATGAGCATATTCTCTCTGCTTCGGAGATAGAAGTATTCTTCCCTGTGCATCCGGCTCACACTTGACCGCTCCGGCAAGGAAACCTCTCTTGAAGGCTCTGGCCGTTCTGTTGGTCATAGGAAGCTTGTTCAGCTTCTCAACGAACTCCTCCCACTCTGTCATTCCATATACATAGAGACAGCAGTCGATTCCTTTGGTTACCATGAATGACTCCCCGAGTTCCGAACGAAGTTTTAATGGCATGATCAGTCTTCCTTTTGCATCAAGCTTATGTTCATATTCACCTGATAAGCATCTGGACATCCCGATCTCCTCCTTTCGTATAACTCCGGTTAAATCACCACTTTCCACCACTTAGTTGCACATTAATGCCACTTGTAACCACTATTCTATACTATAGCCCCCCAAATTGCAACCCTGTTATATGAAAAAAGTGTGTGCATATATGCAAAAAAGCCTGTAGATCTGACAGTTTTCACTGTCAAATCTACAGGCTTTTTATGGTGGAGACAAATCCCAGTTTTTTCCCATTTCGTGGGGGATATCTCCACCTTGTGGGTATTTATCTGTATTGTCTCCCTGTTATATTATTTTTATTGCCACTTTTTCTGCGCTGAAATGCTATTTTGTGGCATCTTTGTCATCTTTCTTTTTTTCTCCAGCGTCATCTGATCCACCACTGGTCTCCACTTCTGTACCGGCAGCGTCTGCTTCACCACTGGTCTCCACTTCTGTATCCGCAGGATCACATTCGCCACTAATCTTCACTTCTGTGCCAGCGGCGTCTCCCATCACTGCAGCAGGCCAGCCACGCTTGGCACATCTTACATAATTTATGACAAGCAGTACCACGGCAGTTACAAAGCATACAAGTGCAAGCGCCTGGGATACCTTGATCCCTGTATTGCCGATCATCAGGGAATCACTTCTGAGACCTTCGATGATAAATCTTCCAAGTCCGTATCCGCCCACATATATGAGAGCGAACTCTCCTTTGAATTTCTTGTGCTTTCTATATATAAATAAGAACACAAGCATACAGGAATGTCGGGTGGACTGTTATGCAGTCCATTCCGTCTATATTCATCACATTGTCCAGCATCTTCTGTGTGATGACCCCGGTTCTCTCCAGATAATCAAGATTGCCCTCTGATCTGTAGTAATCAAGAGGAATCGCCATGGCCATCTTACTGTTCGTATATGCGCCAAATGCTTCTCTGTTGAAGAAGTTGCCAAATCTTCCAAGTATCTGCCCGATCAGTATTCCGAATGTGGCTGTATCCGCCATGAGCACAAAGCTTACTTTTCTCACCTTGCAGAAGATTACCGCTGTGATGACTCCTGCGATGATTCCGCCGTATATGGCAAGTCCGCCGCCTCTGATATTCAGCATGGCTTTGAGTGTAGCTCCCACATCGCCCTGCACTATATACTGGTCAAGTCTGAACAGGATATAGTAGAGTCTTGCTCCAAGTATGGCCGGGATGATAAGTATAAGTATGAAATCCAGATACATTTCAGGATTCTGTTTTGTTCTCTTTGCCTCGTTTGTGACGAGTACATATGCCAGCAGGAATCCTATCATGATGATGATCCCGTAGAACCTCACCTCAAAGCTTCCTATATTGATGTGGTCACCTATATTTCTGAGGGTTATCCCAAGATTCGGAAAGAATATGCTTCTAAAATATTCTGATATCTGAGACATATCGTTACATCCTCCTAGATTCATTTACACGTTGAACTTGAAGAGAATAACATCTCCATCCTCAACCACATATTCCTTGCCTTCCTGTCTTACAAGGCCCTTCTCCTTGGCAGCAAGCATGCTTCCGCAGTCCATGAGGTCCTTGTAGCTGACAACCTCCGCCTTGATAAATCCTCTCTCAAAGTCTGAGTGAATCTTGCCAGCTGCTCCAGGTGCCTTCGTTCCCTTCTTGATGGTCCATGCCCTTGACTCTGTCTCTCCGGCTGTCAGATAACTGATAAGACCAAGAAGTGAGTAGCTTGCCTTGATAAGCTTGTCAAGACCAGACTCTTTAACTCCAAGATCCTCGAGAAACATCTTCTTCTCCTCATCATCAAGCTCTGCCAGCTCCTGTTCTATCTGTGCACATACTACAAATACCTCTGCATCGAAGTCCTTTGCGTATTCCTTTACCTTCTGCACGTTCTCATTTGAAGCGCCATCGTCTGCAATGTCTTCCTCGCCTACATTTGCGGCAAATATTACAGGCTTCCATGTGAGAAGGTTATATTCCTCTATCCACGCCTGCTCGTCCTCATCTGCGACCTCTATGGTCTTTGCAAGCTTGCCATCCTCAAGGTGAGCCTTGATCCTCTGCTGGAAGTCAAGCTCCTTCGCAAGCATCTTGTCATTTCTTGCACCTCTGATGGTCTTGGCGATCCTTCTGTCGAGCACCTCTATATCTGAGAATATCAGCTCCAGATTGATGGTCTCTATATCTCTGATTGGGTCTACGGAACCGTCAACGTGGATGACATTTGTATCCTCAAAACATCTTACAACGTGAACGATGGCATCAACCTCTCTGATGTTCGCAAGGAACTGGTTTCCAAGTCCTTCTCCCTTTGATGCGCCCTTTACAAGACCCGCGATATCTACAAATTCTATAACAGCAGGTGTTGTCTTGGCTGAGTTGTACATCTCTGTGAGCTTGTCCAGTCTCTCATCCGGCACTGCAACGATTCCTACGTTTGGATCTATTGTACAGAACGGATAGTTAGCCGATTCCGCGCCTGCCTTTGTAAGTGAATTGAAAAGTGTACTTTTTCCCACGTTTGGGAGTCCTACGATTCCTAATTTCATTTTTTCTATTTTCCTTTCTTAAAGCCTTGATTTTGCTTGATATTCTGACTTTGCCGATTATATGGTGTACCATTTAGTGTACCATCTGTTTTCAGGGCGTAAAAAGCCCCAATAGCACGGTAATTGTACTACACCCGTGGCTTAATTTCAATGTTTATAATTATTATCGGAATCCCATAACTATTTTTTACCCAGTGCCTCCTTCAAAACTACAACA
>OGPF01001252.1_pt1 | contig 12056 bp, 9 predicted proteins | sample 1552871 | NCBI WGS metagenome assembly OGPF01 (sample SAMEA2580276, study PRJEB22360) | human gut metagenome | biome: human gut; feature: human-associated habitat; material: faeces | place: Denmark | collected 2008/2010
ATCTTTAAATTTGGATTATTATGACTAAGAAGTTTTGGTTAATAGCACTCATCGTAGCTTGCACTGTTGTATTTGGCAGTTGCGATAAGTCTGAGGAATTGAGTGTTGAGCAATGTAAGTTGGATATGAATCTATTCAACCAAACCTATACTGTTAATGATGAGGGGTGCTGTGTGCTAAAAGGGAGAAAGCCAATAGCAGCAGAAGAAATACAGAGTAAGGTCAAGGGCTATGGTTGGGAGAGTATTGCCACTTATGAGGTACAGGAAAACGGAAAGTTGAGCAAGGAGGAATTTTGGAAAGACAGATTTGGTGGCAGCCCTACACACTTTTGGTTTGAGACATCACAGCAAGCTTTTAGTTATTTTTATAGTGATGCCTTGCCAGCCTTTTGTTTCAGTCGTGTATCATGGACTTATGACATGGACAAAGGCTTCATACTGTTTGGCAGCAACAAGCAGACAACAGACAGCAGATACATGCAGATTCTTAAGCTTGACGAGTCGAATGGCAAGACCTTAATGTACACCATACAAAAATTGGGAGCGACGAGTGATGGCAGCAATGGTTACAAGTCTATATATGGCATGATTGTATATAAACGCATGACCGAAACCGATTTGGAAATGATGAAGAAAAGTTACACGTATGATACGGATATTGACCGTTCTGTTCCCGACAACTGCAAGTTTAAGATTAAGGCATACTATGCAGAAGACGACAAAGACAACACAGACCCTGTGTTTCAGACCTTCTGCCTTGTAACATTTGAGCTTACCGATGAATATGGTTTCAACTCTTCAGATAATGCCTATTACAACTACTACGATTCAATTACTTGGACGAGTGATTGTCGTGATATGCCAGATAGCTTTGGAATCATGGAACGTAAGACAAACTGTTTGAATACTTCCTATTGGTGGAGCACATACTTCTTCACGCCTCATGACAATACTATTGTCTATGCCAATGGCTATAAAGATGGCCGTATTGTCTATCAAGCCCGAAAGAGGCTCTATTTGGTGAATGATGGATTCTTTGGTTACGATTGGGATAACGTAAGGTATAATTCCAAGAACCCCGAACTAACAGAATATTGCTTGCTGGACAAGAGCCGTGAGTTTATCCTAACTCCACCTACTGCCTACAAAGAAGACATTACAAAACCGTATGCAGAGTTACGTATTGTACTGAAAGGAGCAAAAGACAAAAACGACAAGGAATATATGTTAGGCGTGCTTGAACGTGAAAGAGAAGGTCTGTTGAAGATTATGGACCAGTACTATGAAGCACATAGTACTATAAAAGAAACAGAAAAGGCTTCGCTGTGTAAAACGTTTAAGGCACTACCCGAAGATGCTGATATTAAAGCATATTGGCGTACAAAACATTCTCGCATGGTACTGATACTTAAAACTGACGGGGAAGACCCTATAAACAGTGAATACTATGTGCATGCGGAACCAATTAAATGATAAATAAGTTTAATGTGGACAACAATAGTCATAAGGCGAAGTTAATCTTTGTTTTATGACTATTGTTTTTTTGCACCAACATAGTGTGGTTTCATTTTTATTTTGTATTTTTGCAACTGTAAAGAGTTGTTAGGCAAAGCAAACATATGCATATTGCAGAAGTTGTGACTATTGCCAAATCATTACCTCTATTGAGGTTGAACACTTATAAATCGCTCATTTTAAGCTATTCAGCAGATTATAGAAGAATTTTTCGGAAATAGCGAAATGTAAAGAAGATAGAGTCCATAATCAGGTTCAGATTTATTGCCATGCGCGTAAGAACAACCAGAACCAGAAGTTGGAAATATGTGATGGGTTGAAACATCAGATTCATATCATCGACTCGTCTAATCTTGCTGTATTGCAATTAAAAAAGAATGTGAGGAATCACCCCGTGAATTTTGTAGATGTCGATACATCGAAGGCTTGTGTAAAGAAACCTTTTACGTCGATGATTATTGGCTTTGGAGAAACAGGACGTGATGCATTTCGTTTTCTATATGAGTTTGGGGCATTAATCGATGTAAATGGCAATAGGAACCCTCAAAAAATATATGTGGTTGATGAACATATGGATGAATTGAAAGGTGATTTTTTAATGAAAGCACCTGCCTTGAAGGAGAGGAAAAATGAGTTGGAATGGTGTGAAGAAATGTCTATCCATTCCGAACGTTTTTGGGAAAAGCTCTCTGAAATCATTCATGATCTAAACTATATTGTAATTGCTATAGGAAATGATAGTAAGCTTCCAAAATTGGCGTATTGACTAGCATGGTTCTTTCCCATACCTTCGTGCTAAACTTAAAACTCGAAAGATTATGTTTAGCGAAAAAGATTTTGAAAGACTGTGGTTCCTCTACAAGACCGAGGGCGAACCCAAAGGAGTTTCCATCAACTCATTCTGTATTAGCAACAACATTCCTTACACGGCATTCTATGACTGGTTCAAGAAGACACAGAAGAAAGTTGTACCTGTAGAAGTGGAAGGTATTCCTGAAGAGTTGATCCAAAGCGACAATACACATGAGGATGTTACTGAGGACAAGCCCAAACGTACAACTCCCCATAAAGGAAGTATCATGGTAACGATAAGAACCCGTGAGGGCTTGTGCATTCAGAAGAAAGGCTTAGACTATCAGGGGCTGAAAACGCTGGTAGAGAAACTGGAGGGCTTATGCTGAGCATCAACGGTCTTCACAACTTCTACTACCTTCCTGAGCTTCATGATATGAGATGCAAGGCTCAGCGTATATGTGAGATAATCCGCGGCAGGTACCACCGTGACCCGATGAACGGCGATGTTTACATGTTCATGTCTAAAGACCAGCGCAAGGTTCGCATGATACACTATGAGCGCAATGCCTATTATCTTCATGAGAAGTCCTTCATAAAGGGCTACAGGTTCATGAGGATAGAGCGCAAGGACGATGTGACAGTGTATAAGATAGACTGGAAAGACCTGGTCACGATACTTGAAACTCCAGTAATAACGAGTATAAGAATTTAAAGATAAAACTCTGACAATCAGCGATAAAAATTCTCTAAATATTTGTATATCTCATTGAAAATGAGTATCTTTACATAAAATATTAGAGAACATGGAACTGGAAGAACTCATAGAAAATACACTCAGACGCAAGCATCTTGAAGAGATGATGAACAGACCCGAAAAGGAGCATACACCCCTTGAAGGTATGGATGATGAGCAGATAAAGAGGTTCGCCCTGTTCCTGTTTGAGGAGAATCAGAAAAAGAGCAGGCAGCTTGATGAAATGATAGCACGACTTGATGAAATAGGAAAAGACCTGAAGGAAGTCAAACGTGAGAATGCCTCTCTTTTGAAAGCCTTGCTTGAGGCAAACAGCAATGCAGAGAAGGTTGTTCTTGAATACAAGCTCCGCGACAAGGAATACAGAAAGCTTGAGAAGAAGCATAATGCCCTTGTCGAGCGTCTTTCACTTATGAATAACCAGACTTACGCTTCATCCAAAAGCCTTAAAGGCATTGACCGCAAAAAGGTCGTAAAAGGAAAGCATGACGACAAGGATGACTTTGACGGAACTCCCACTGCTCCGGCTGGTGAAGTTCCACAGTCAGACTCTGCCGCATCATGTGACGCGCAGGATACTCCGGCCACTCCTCATTCCAAGGAAAGACCGTATAGAAAAGGGATGAGATACAACAAGAACTGTGTAGGCACCCCGATAATACACAAGTCCGATTATACAATGCTTCCTGAGGGTTCTGTTGTAATATCGTCAAGCTACCGTAAAATAAGAAACATTGTGAGCCATATTGAGGAACATCACTTTGAGGTGCTTAAGGTAAAGCATGCCGACGGCAGGATTGAAAGCATGTTCCTTCCCATGAAAGATGACGCCCGGGCTGACATCTACAATGAGATTGTACCGGGTACAAGCATTACGGCAAACATGCTCTCGTATCTTATGTTCAACCGCTTCCAGATGTCAACACCGGCATACAGGGAAGCTAAAAACCGTCTGTCGGATATGGACTGGAACACTTCTGTGCAGAACCTGCTGAACTGGGCCGACAAAGGTGCCATGCAGCTGAACAAGCTGATACCTGCCCTCAAGAAAATTGCCCTTCAGGACGGAGCGAACGTGAATGTGGACGAGACATGGCTCCGCTATCACGCCTACAATAAGAAACGAAAGACCTATATGTGGTGTCTGGTAAACAGAAAGGCCCGTATAGTCATCTTCTTTTATGAGGATACAACGGATGATGAAGGTGTACAGAAACATGGAGGCAGGAACAGAAACGTGTTGAAGGAGTTCCTTGGTGATGCAAAAATCAAATCACTGCAGAGCGACGGCTACAACGTATATATGTATCTTGACAACGAACTTATGGATATAGAGCATCTCTGTTGTCTGGCTCATGCAAGGGCTAAGTTCAAGTATGCCTTCGACCAGGGAAGCCTTCAGGCAAGAATCTTCCTTGAGCTGATAGCAGAATTATACGGCATGGAAGATACTTACCGCCGGGAAAAACTCACTTCAGACGAGATTTACCACAGAAGAAACAGTAAGGAAACGACGGAAATCATTGATAAGATAAGGACAGAGCTTTATGATCTGCTTGCAAATCCGGATGAGAGCCGAAGTGAACTTATGAGCAAGGCCCTTAACTATCTGAAGAACTTCTGGAATCAGATCTTCGCCTACAGAAATGACGGAGAATACTCAATAGACAATATGGCGGCGGAAAGAGCGATAAGACCAATCACTGTCCAACGAAAGAACAGCCTGTTCTTCGGAAGTGTGAAAGGAATACAGAACTCCGCAATCTATAATACCTTTATAGAAACCTGCAAACAGGTAGGTGTCTCCTTCAGGGATTACTTCTGCAGGCTGCTCAAAGAATTAAAAAAGGGAAGAACGGATTACGAAAACCTTCTTCCCATGACAATATGCAAATAATAATCGTTAAATTTGTGGACTCTTTTTTAGACGGGTGCCTGCTGGCACCCGTCTAAAAGGGGCTACCCTAAAATTGGAAACTTACCTAGCGATTTAAACCAAGGAGAGATGATGCGACAGATGTTCCACGTTAACGGCTTATATCAACATATCCGTAAAAGATGTGTTATATATAAACGATTGACGTGGGTGTCTGTTGTCATTATTATCTTTTGGGAGGGTTTCGCTAGGCCTTGATTCCGGATAATGGTGCAACAGCATTCACGTCTTTTTTGTGTCCGGTCGGTTATGATTACCCCTAAAAGTCTAACCTAAACAATTCCCCGTCCGCCCGAAATACAGAAAACGTGGATGTCCGTTGTGCCACATAAACAAAATAATACTCCATTTTTATTGTGGAACACATTAAAACAAAAGCATTATGCCAAAATGGATTAGCGTAGAAGAAGCGGCGGCCAAGTATGGAATCAACAAAGAAGTAATCTGGCTTTGGGCGGATATGAAAAGATTCCCAATGTCGTATGAGAAAGGTATCACCACTGTTGATGAAGAAAGCCTTATCGGATTCCTGCATCAGAATAAGGATCGAGTTACAGCCGAGTATATCGACACATTGGAAGACCTATGTATTGAAAAAGCAAATATCTGTAACTTATATGCTGAAATTATTGGCTGTCAAGACAAAGAACTCTTGTATCAAAGAGAGCAAATAGCTCGAATGAAAGAGATACAAACAGCTATGAAAAGGCAAAACAGCCGGCTCCGGGATTGTGAGAAAGTGTTCACGAAATATGAAGAGAACTTTAGTACCTGCTGGGTTGGAAGAATCTGCGCTCACTTAAGGCGGCTGATATGGTTGATACGACGGTAAATACCATTCTATCTCCTTTTAAATAAGGAATAACCGATACCGTTGAGCGGAAATGTCTAAAAGTACTCTTGAATAGAAAATTTAAAGATGCCCATGAATAGATATATTTAAAGATATCCCTAAATAGAAATGTTTAAAAATACTAGAAATATACTGTAGTAAGATTTTTTATCCATTCGTTTTATATTCTTAACTCCGAAAAATTCGTAAGTGTAGATAAACCAACTACTTTTGGCTCTCGAATTTGCAGCATTTTTGAATGTCTTGCGTCTAATAAACATAAACTAATATATTTCTAGTCATGAAACACAGACTGTTACTACTAATTCTATTCGTATTCGCTACCTCCGTGGCGGCGGGGTGGGCACAAAAATCCACAGCTCCTTCTTATACAGTCAAAGGAGTACTTATTGATTCTTTAACACAAGAGGGAGAACCGTATGCTACCATCAAAATAGCAAAGAAAAATGCTCCGGATAAAGCAGTCAAGATGGCGGTGACTGGGGCGAATGGTAAGTTTCAGGAGAAACTGAATGTCGCTGCGGGCAATTACATCATCACTATTTCTTCGATTGGTAAAGCGCCGATAGTAAAGGAATTTACTCTAAAACCGTCCGTGAAGGAGGTTGACTTGGGCACAATGATTTCTTCAGAGGCCAATAACGTATTGAAAGGAGTGGAGGTAGTTGCACAAAAACCTTTGGTAAAGGTAGATGTGGATAAGATTGAATATAATATTGAAGATGACCCGGACTCAAAATCGAACAGTATATTGGAGATGCTTCGGAAAGTGCCTTTGGTAACGGTGGATGGAGAAGACAATGTACAGGTGAACGGCAGTAGCAGTTTCAAGATACATGTAAATGGAAAGCCCAATAATATGATGAGCAATAATCCGAAGGAAGTACTGAAAAGTATGCCGGCAAACACAATCAAATATATTGAGGTGATAACTTCACCGGGAGCTAAATATGATGCGGAAGGTATCGGAGGTATTCTGAATATCGTCACAGTAGGTTCCGGATTTGAAGGCTACACGGCTACTTTCAGAGGAAATGCTAATAATAACGGAGTAGGTGCCGGCACTTACGCAATGGTGAAACAAGGTAAACTGACTGTTTCTGCCAACTATAACTACAATTATAATAATAGCCCGCGCAGCTATTCCGATAGTTACCGCGAAAACTACGAACCGGATAAAGAGAATGAAAAATATCTGGAATCGGAAAGTAGCTCCAAGTCGAAAGGGAATTTCCAGTATGGCAATTTGGAAGCTAGTTACGAGATTGATACGTTGAGGTTGCTGACCGTGGCTTTCGGAATGTACGGTAGCAGTGACAAAAGTAACAGTGGCGGAAATACGATTATGCACGGAGCTGACCGACAGGATTTTGCGTACCGTTATAGGACCGACAATCATGGAAAAGGGTCATGGTATTCTATCAACGGAAATATAGACTATCAGCGTACTTCCCGAAAGAATAAAGAACGAATGATTACGCTTTCTTATAAAATCAATTCCCAACCCCAAACGAATGATTCATATAATACTTATCTGGATATCGAGCCTGATGAGAATAAACTGGATATCATCAAAGAATTGTCATTAAAGAATTTCCATTCGGACGGAAAGACAAATACGATGGAGCAGACTTTCCAGGTGGACTATACTACTCCGATTGGAAAGCTGCATACAATTGAAACCGGTGCCAAATATATTTTCCGACGTAACTCCAGTGATAATCGGTTTTATGAAGCCGAGGGAGCAAGTGAAAACTATGCATATAATGAGAATCGTAGTAGCGAGTACCGTCATTTGAATCATATTCTCTCTGCTTATGCCGGATATACGCTGAAATACAAGGGATTTACTTTCAAACCGGGATTACGTTATGAGCAAACCATACAAGAGGTGAAGTATCTGGTGGGTCCGGGCGAGAACTTTGATTCGAATTTTAGTGATCTGGTTCCTTCCGTTTCCTTGGGAATAAAACTAGGAAAGACGCAGAATTTGCGTGGTGGATATAATATGCGTATCTGGCGTCCGGGTATCTGGAATTTGAATCCTTATTTCGATAATCAGAATCCGATGTTTATCAGTCAGGGAAATCCGAACTTGAAGAGTGAGAAGAGTCATTCGTTCGACTTGTCTTACAGCAGTTTTACGTCCAAGTTCAACATCAATCTTTCTTTGCGTCATTCTTTCAATAACAATGGAATTGAAAGAATCAGTCGCTTGATTACTGATAAAGACGGAGAAATCTTTGAAGGTGGGCATAAAGCTCCCTACGGTGCACTGTATAGCACATACGGTAATATCGGAAAGAGCCGGGAAACAGGATTGAACTTTTATTTGAACTGGAACGCTTCTCCTAAAACGAGAATTTACGTCAATGGACGTGGCAATTATAGCGATTTGCGGAGTCCTGCCCAAGAGCTGCATAATTATGGATGGAATGCTTCTGCTTATGGAGGAATTCAGCAGACCTTACCGGGAAAAGTACGTTTGAGCCTGAACGGCGGAGGTAGCACACCCCGAATCAGTTTGCAGGGAAAAGGTTCAGGATATAGTTATTATAGTTTGGGATTGAGCCGTTCTTTCCTGAAAGAAGAACGTCTTTCTTTGAATATTTATTGCAGCAATGTTCTGGAGAAATACAGAACTTACAATAACCACACAGAAGGAGCTAACTTTATTTCGAAGAGTTCGAGCAAATATCCGAGCCGGTATTACGGTTTCAGTATCAGCTATCGGCTTGGAGAGTTGAAAGCCAGTGTGAAGAAAGCCGCACGAAGCATCGACAATGACGATGTGAAAGGTGGCGGCGGAGGAGGTGGAAACACCGGTGGTGGAGGTGGTCAGTAGACCACTTCCGCACACCGAGATTTCCTCTTATTTCTGTCTCACGTCTTGCTTGTTGGTGTTAAAACCAAGTTTGGTTAATCCGGCCTGTACGTCGGGATGGCTCATGAAGAGTTTCCACAATAATCCGGTCCGGTAGTTTTCGATCATGACAGCAATAGGACCTTGGTCGATAGCCAGATAACGTTGCGGATACCAATTGTCCGTTTCGCTGAAAGCATCGTAGAATCCGAAAGGACCGAACACTTTATCTCCCATACCATACAGATGGCGCATTACCTGCATGGAATATTCCGGTGTATAGACAATGGATGAAAGTGCGGCGGTAGGGGAGATCACTCCTTTGTCCTCCTGCTCATTGGGCGAATGAGCCGCATATCCATCGACGGAGTAGCTAGCGGTCAGTCCCCAACAATCCGGTCCGAAACCTTTGTAATGTTTAGGGTTGCGGATGCAGTAAGCACGGTTCACCAGTGTCAGGTTGCGCATTTCGTGGAAGTAGCTGGGGCAGTATTCATCTTTTAGTCCCACCGGATCAAGTCCGAGGAAAGAGTATTGAGCCCAGAAAAGCGGTCCGGCTTCGGTGCCCTGATAGCGGAGGTGCAACTCGATTCCTTCCACTTTATGCGGAGAAACGATGGCTCCGTTCTGTGCCCAACCGTCATGATAGACAGCCGCAGGTACTCCGTGTGTAGGGGAAGCGGCGGGGGTAGAGACCATAATCATACATTCGTTGTAGCCGTGTACAGGGAAATTCATTTCCCAGCCATACGTCGGACTCCAATGCCAGTAAAGAACGTTTTGCCCGCCTTGCCGATACCAGTTCCAGTCGACATCCCGCCAAATCTGGTCGATCCGTTGGGCGAGGGCTTTCTCTTTCTCGTTTCCGTTGACGTAATATTGGTGTACGGCCAATAGTCCTTGGATGAGGAAAGCGGTCTCTACCAGATCGCCCCCATTATCTTTCTGGCCGAATGGTTTCACTTTGCCCGTATCACCATACCACCAATGAGGGTAGGCTCCGTGGAAACGGTCTGCCTTTTCGAGGAAAGAAACGATGCGTTCCATTCGTGCCAGTCCCTCTTCGCGGGTGACGTAACCGCGGTCGATTCCCGCAAGGATAGCCATGATGCCGAAGCCGCTGCCGCCGGAAGTGACTACGTTGGCATCGTTTTCTGGATAAACGCCGTCCACATGATAACGTTCGGGAGCTAAGCCGCTATTCGGCTCGGCACCTTCCCAGAAATAGAGGAAAGTCCGTCGCTGGACGGTATCCATCAGGGCGTCGTCCGATAACGAGTCGGTGGCTGCGGAAAGGTTGTTGCTTTTGCTTTTCCCTTTACAGCTCTGGAAAGTCAGGGCAACGGCGGATAGAAATAGTAACATGAGCGGAAGTGCACTCATTTCTATTATTCTTTTATATTTATCGTTCATAATCAAGGTGATAAAAGTTTAGTTTAACGTGAACTTCGCGGTTTTCACATCACGGCTGTTCGTACCGATCATCACTTCAAAGTCGCCCGGTTCGGCAACCAGTTGCAAGTCATAATTATAGTATCGAAGCATTTCCGGAGCAATCTTGAAACGGACAATCTTCATTTCTCCCGGTTCCAGGAATATCTTTTGGAAACCTTTCAGCTCTTTGACGGGACGGGTACTGCTACCCACAACGTCGCGGATATAAAGCTGTACCACTTCCGATCCGGGCCATGTTCCGGTATTGGTAACCTCCACTGCCGCGGTCAACGAACCGTTCATGTCCATGGAAGAATGACTCAAGTCGATGTCGCTGTAAGAGAACGTCGTATAAGAAAGGCCGTAACCGAACGGATAAAGCGGATCATTATCCACATCAAGATAGTTGCTGCGGAATTTCTCGAACCATTTGCCATCTTTCAATGGGCGTCCGGTATTTTTGTGCGCATAATAAAGAGGTATCTGGCCGACATTCTTCGGGAAAGTCATGGTCAGTTTTCCACCCGGATTGACGTAACCGAAGAGGGCGTCACCAATGGCGTAAGCGGCTTCACTACCTCCGAACCATACATTCAGAATGGCAGGCACATGCTCCTGTTCCCAGTTCAGCGTAAGCGGACGTCCGGTAAATAACACCAGTACCACCGGTTTGCCTGTCTTTAAAAGTTCTTTCAACAGATTCTGTTGTACGTCGGGAATATTCAAGTCCGTACGCCTGCTGCTTTCACCGCTCATTTCAGAAGATTCGCCTAGCGCTGCGATGATGATATCCGACCGACGGGCTACGTTCAATGCTTCGTCCAGCAACTGCTGGTCGGTGCGATTGTCACGGTTCAGGGAACGGCCGAACATCGTTGCCCGTTCTTCGTAACTTGCATCACTAATCAGGTTGCTTCCTTTAGCGTACATGATATTCGCTTTTCCGGCTGTCATCTCTTTCAATCCTTCTACCAAAGAAGGGCAACGGTCGAGCACAGCTGCTACGCTCCATGTACCCGGCATGTTTGTCCGGCTGTCGGCTAACGGACCTATCACTGCAATATTTCCTTTTGGGTTGAAAGGCAACAACGGATTTCCGTTCGGATTACCGTCGGGACTGTCATTCTTCAGAAGAACGAAACTTTCTGCTGCAATTCTGCGGGCTGCATCACGATGGGCTTTGGTAAAGATGTCGCGTGCCGGACGTTTCGGATCGCAATATTTATAGGGATTATCAAACAATCCCAGTTTATATTTGGCTTCCAGAATACGACGGCAAGCCGTATTCAATGTTTCCATAGAGACTTTTCCTTCCTGAACGGATTTCTTCAGTGTCCCTACAAAACCCTCGCTTACCATATCCATATCCACTCCGGCGTTGATGGCACGGGCGGATACTGTCTGAAGATCGCCGATACCGTGGTCGATCATTTCTGAAATGCCGGTATAATCAGTCACTACAAAACCGTTGAATCCCCATTGTCCGCGGAGAATATCCGTCATCAGCCATTTATTGGCAGTGGCCGGAATACCGTCTACTTCATTAAAAGAAGCCATCACGCTGCCTACACCCGCTTCAACGGCTGCTTCATACGGTAGCATATAATCATTGAACATTCGTTGGCGGCTCATATCCACGGTGTTATAGTCGCGGCCGGCTTCGCCTGCCCCATATAACGCAAAGTGTTTTACGCAGGCCATGATTTCGTCATTCCGTTCCATGTTCTTCCCCTGATAGCCGCGCACCATCGCTTCGGCAATCATGGCACCGAGAAACGGGTCTTCGCCACTACCTTCGGATACGCGTCCCCAACGAGGGTCACGGAATATATTGACATTCGGTGTCCAGAATGTTAATCCCTGATAGCGTTTCAGCACGCCGCTTTCACCGAAAATACGCGATT
>OGPF01001270.1_pt1 | contig 11905 bp, 10 predicted proteins | sample 1552871 | NCBI WGS metagenome assembly OGPF01 (sample SAMEA2580276, study PRJEB22360) | human gut metagenome | biome: human gut; feature: human-associated habitat; material: faeces | place: Denmark | collected 2008/2010
TCAAGGGCGGTGCCGACAGAAGCTACGGTATACAGGTTGCAAAGCTTGCCGGTGTGCCGGATGTCGTTATAGCGAGAGCAAATGAGATATGTAATCAGCTTATAGACAAGGACATAACCACCAAGCTGAAGGAGATAAAGGTTACAAATGATTTCAAGCCGAAGAAAGAAGACACCCAGATGTCAATGTTCGGCTCACTTGCCGAATCACAGGTGATCGAGGACATAAAGTGTGTTGATCTGTCCAACATGACACCTATGAAGGCGTTGCTTTATTTAAATGAATTGCAGGAGCGACTTAAATAATAAGGAGCGATAAGTAATGATAAAAGTATTAGACCAAAATACGATTAACAAGATAGCAGCCGGTGAGGTTATAGAGAAGCCGAGCTCGGTCATCAAGGAGCTTGTGGAAAATTCCATAGACTCAGGTGCCACAGCGGTAACCGTCGAGGTAAAGGGAGGCGGACTGTCATTTCTCAGAGTCACCGACAACGGAGCAGGTATAAAGAAGGATGAGGTCAAGCTTGCATTTCTCAGACATGCCACAAGTAAGCTTGTGACAGTCGAGGATCTCCTGAGTATCTCTTCTCTTGGTTTCCGTGGTGAGGCACTTGCAAGTATAGCGGCGGTTGCCCAGGTGGAGATGATAACCAAGACCGCTGATGATGTGACCGGTCTCAGATACCAGATACATGGCGGTAAGGAGATATCCAGCGAGGAGATAGGTGCTCCGGGTGGAACAACCATAATTGTCAGAAATCTTTTCTACAATACACCGGCGAGAAAGAAGTTCATGAAGACTGATGCCACGGAGACAAGCTATATCTACGACTTGATGTGCCGTATATGCATGTCACACCCGGAGATCTCATTTAAGTTCATTGCAAATGGAACAGACAAGCTGTTCACATCAGGCAATGGCAAACTCAGAGACATAATCTACCATATCTATGGAAGAGACATCACCTCAAATCTTCTTGAGATAAATGCGGAAAATGACTATATGAAGATCTCCGGATATATAGCAAGACCTTGTATATCAAGGGGCAACAGATCATTTGAGGGCTACTATGTAAATCACAGATATATAAAGAGTGCGGTGCTCACCAAGGCGATCGAGGATGCTTTCAGGACATTTGTCATGATACACAAGTTTCCATTCACCGAGATCAATTTCCAGGTGAGACCTGATCTCCTCGATGTAAATGTACATCCGACCAAGATGGAGTTGAAATTCGCCAACAGTCAGGATATATACAGCTTCACCTACAATGCCATAAGGGAGACACTGTTATTCAAGGAGCTCATTCCTGATGTGGCGCCGGGGAAGGATCCGAAGCCGGAGACATTTAAGCAGAGGGATGTTGGAAATGCACCGGAGGCATTCGAGAATAAAAGGCGTGAGGCAATAGTCAGGGCAGAGGAGCGGACTGTACCGCAGAGTCAGCCTGAGCAGCTTCGCTCGGCGGAGACGCAGACATCACCACAGCAGCTTTGCCCGATCGAACCACAGACATCATCACAGCCGGTCCGCCCGGTTATAGAAATCATAGATGAGACTAGCAGCTCAAACAATAAAGAATCAGACGTCATAGATAATAACCAGACGGAGAAGCCGGCAGGAAACTACATATATGCGGATAGAAATAATGATCTTGAGAGAGAGATAGTACAAAACAGGAATGTGGTAAACGAGAGTCCGGCATATACAGCTCCGGCACCAGCTAGACCTTCGGTCACAGCGACGACACAAGACTCAACAGTATCTGCAGCTTCAGATGCAGCTTATATTGAGGAAGCCGAAAAAAAATATGTACAGCAGGATATGTTCCAGGAGAAATTCCTGACAAAGGAGGCCCGTGCGAAGCACAGACTCATAGGACAGCTTTTCAAGACATACTGGCTCATAGAGTACGATGGTAAGTTCTTCATAATGGATCAGCATGCCGCCCATGAGAAGGTTAAGTACGAAGAGCTTATGGAGAATTACAAGAATAAGAAGATATACTCACAGTATCTTATGCCTCCAGCGGTTGTTACACTCAGTGCCGCAGAGATAGAGTTCCTTCATGAGAACATGGATATGTTCGAGGCACTTGGATATCAGATAGAGAACTTTGGAGGCAGGGAGTTCAAACTTAACGCTGTACCTGACAACCTGTTTGGCCTTGATGGCAGAGAGCTTTTTATAGACTTCATAGCTGATGCGAGCAGCAGTGCGAAAAAGGTTACCATAGACACATTTATACACAAGCTTTCCACTATGGCGTGTAAGGCTGCGATAAAGGGCAATACGGAGATAAGCTTCAAGGAGGCTGACGCACTTATAGACCAGCTCTTAAAACTAGAAAACCCTTATACATGTCCTCATGGACGTCCGACTGTCATATCCATGACGGAGGCGGAGATTGAGAAGAAGTTTAAGCGAATAGTATAGGAGATAACAGGATGGATAAGAATATGAAACCACTGATAATCCTCACCGGCCCCACGGCTGTCGGCAAGACGGCACTGTCCATAGGACTGGCAAAGGCGGTGGACGGCGAGATCATATCCGCAGATTCCATGCAGGTATATAGAAAGATGAATATTGGAACGGCGAAGATAGAGCCGGAGGAGATGCAGGGGGTAAGGCATCATCTGATAGATATTCTGGATCCGGCAGAAGAGTTCAACGTTGTGCTTTTCAAGAAATATGCTCTTCGTGCTATGGAGGATATATATTCCCGTGGAAAAATTCCAATCATAGTAGGCGGCACCGGTTTCTATATCCAGGCTCTTCTGTACGATATTGATTTTGAGGAAAATGACAACGATATGTCATACAGGGAAAAGCTGCAGAACCTTGCAGATACCCACGGCAAGACATTCCTTCATGACATGCTAGCGGAGGTCGACCCTGAATCCGCTGAAAAGATACATGAGAACAATGTAAAAAGAGTGATACGGGCTCTTGAATTTTATAAAAAAACAGGTATGAAGATATCTGAACACAACGAGACTGAGTCGCAGAAGAAGTCACCATATAATTTTGAATATTTTGTGTTAAATGATGACAGACAGAAATTATATGATAGAATAGACAGACGGATAGATATCATGCTTGAGGCAGGGCTTCTGGACGAGGTAAAACTGCTTGTGAGCGAGGGTTACAGCAGGGAGCTGGTGTCCATGCAGGGGCTTGGCTACAAGGAGATAATCGATTATATTCAGGGCAGATGCACTCTGGATGAGGCAGTATATACGCTAAAGAGAGATACAAGGCATTTTGCCAAGAGACAGATCACATGGTTCAAGAGGGAAAAACATGTGACCTGGGTTGATAAAAGTGAGTACGACAGCGAGTCTGAAATATTGTCATTTATGCTGGACAGGCTTCACGAAAAGGAGATTATATAGAAATGAAAGATATGTTAAAGGATTACTACAGATCACTGAATGTGGATGAAAAGGTGTTTGAATACTGCAATAGTGTGGAGGAGAAACTTAAGGATAGATTTGCAGCCATCGATGCTGTGAGTGAGCTTAACCAGCTCAAGGTCCTTAAGGCCATGCAGGACAACAGATTGTCTGAGGCACATTTTGCAGGCTCTTCGGGTTATGGTTATACGGATGACGGAAGAGATGCCCTTGAGAGGATATATGCAGACGTATTTCACACGGAGGATGCCCTTGTCAGGACACAGATAGTGTGCGGAACCCATGCACTCTGCACGGCCATGTTCGGTAATCTGCGCCCGGGAGATGAGATCCTTGCCATAGCGGGAAAGCCGTACGACACATTGGATGAGATCATTGGTATCAGGGAGTCAAGGGGGTCACTTGCAGAGTATGGTGTCACATATGCCCAGGTAGATCTGTTGCCGAACGGAGACTTTGACATTGATGGAATAAAGAATGCGATCAATAGCCGCACAAGGCTTGTGGAGATACAGAGATCCAAGGGATATGCGGTCAGAAAGACGCTGTCTGTACAGCAGATCGGTGAGGCCATAAAAGCGGTCAAGAGTGTAAATCCTGACATCATATGCATGGTAGACAACTGTTACGGAGAATTCGTACAGGATATAGAGCCGTCGGATGTGGGTGCCGATCTTGTGGTCGGTTCTCTCATCAAGAATCCGGGTGGCGGTCTTGCACCGATAGGAGGTTATATATGCGGAAAGAAGGAGTACGTGGAGAATGCTTCATACAGACTCACAACTCCGGGACTCGGCAAGGAGGTTGGAGCCTCACTTGGCAATACAAAGGCTCTCACTCAGGGACTTTTCATGGCACCTACAGTTACTGCAAGTGCGCTTAAGGGTGCGATATTTGCAGCAAATGTATACGAGGGACTGGGCTTTAAGGCTGTTCCTGACAGCACAGAGGACAGATACGATATTATTCAGGCTGTTGAGCTTCAGACTCCTGAGAGGGTCGTGGCATTCTGTGAAGGAATCCAGGCTGCAGCGCCGGTTGACAGTTATGTAAGACCTGAGCCTTGGGACATGCCGGGCTATGATTCACCGGTCATCATGGCCGCTGGAGCATTTGTGTCTGGTTCATCCATTGAGCTCTCAGCGGATGCACCTATGCGCTCACCTTACGCGGTATATTTTCAGGGGGGACTTACATATCCCCATGCCAAGTACGGCATAATAATGTCATTACAGAAAATGGTAGAAAAAAACCTTATAGTATGGTAGATTAATTAGTCGGCCATATAAAATTTTCTCTGGAGCTTGGAGAGGCGGAAGGAGGAAATATGGATAAAAATTATTGCAAAGAGAATTTTGCAGGAGGACTTTCGGTCTCCATGAAAGAAATGTCGGAGACTGAGAGACCGTATGAGAAGAGCTTTAAGTATGGAGTTGAGGTTCTCACAGATGCTGAACTTCTGGCAGTCATCCTCAGAACCGGAAGCAGGAAGGCAAATGCGCTGTCCACAGCCTACAGGATACTGGATGCCCATCCGGTCCACAAGGGGATAGTGGGGCTTAATTACCTGACTGTGAGTGAACTTGAAGAGATAAGCGGAGTTGGAAAGGTAAAAGCGATACAGATGAAATGTCTGGCTGAGATATCCAGGAGGATGGCCAGGGCTTCATTTAAGCCGTTTTTGTCGTTCCAGTCCCCACAGAGCATTGCGGATTATTTCATGGAGAACACAAGATATCTCGAAAAGGAATACGTGTATCTCCTCATGTTTGATGCGAAGCATAAGCTCATAAAGGATGTCCGCATTTCAGAGGGAACAGTGAACAGTTCGATGTTATCTCCGAGAGAGGTGTTTGTGGAGGCGCTCAGATACGATGCTGTCTATATCATACTTGTGCATAACCACCCATCCGGAGATCCGACTCCGAGCGGTCAGGATATAGATATCACCAGAGAGATGGACAGAGCTGGGGAACTGATAGGGATAGAGCTTTCAGATCATATTATTTTAGGAAATAACTGCTATGTCAGCTTAGCTGAGCGAGGTATTTTATAATGAAACGAAGACGAAATAGGAACAGAAAAAGAATAGAGATCACACCGAGATATTTTTTGCTTGGACTCACAGGCTTTTGCGTTGTGCTCATGCTTGTATCTCTCTTTGCGGGGGGAATATTTGCACCGGTGAGGAATTTTACCAACATATTTGTCCAGCCCATGCAGAAAGGGGTAAATACCATAGGCAGATGGGTTCAGAGCAAAACTGAGGCATTCCAGAATTACGACGCACTGTTAAAGGAGAATGAAACACTCAAGGATCAGCTTGAACAGAGTCAGAAGCAGGTGGCACAGTACCAGCAGAATTCGTATGAGCTCGAACGTCTTCAGGCACTTTATGAGCTTGATCTCCAGTATTACGATTATAAGAAGACTGCTGCCAGAGTCATATCAAAGGATACCGGCGGATGGTTTCAGGTGTTCTATGTCGACAAGGGAACAGATGATGGTGTTGTCGAGGGCTGCAATGTCATGTATGGCAACGGCCTGTGTGGAATAGTCACAGAGGCCGGAAAGGATTATGCCAAGGTAAGAGCCATCATAGACGATACATCAAATGTAAACGGAATGATATTACCGTCAGAGGCTATTTGTAATGTTGAGGGAAGTGTCAGCAATTATGAGAATGGCTATCTTATCGCTGAAAACATTGACAAGGACGCAGAGGTCGGAGTCGGCGATCAGGTCGTCACATCCTATGTGTCAAGCAAATATCTGTCGGGAATTAACATAGGGTATGTAACAAAAATAGAGGAAGATTCCAACAATCTTACAAAGACTGCATATATCACTCCGGCATGTGATTTTTCAAAGATACAGGAGGTACTCATAGTCCTCCAGACCAAGAAAACTGTTTCGGAGTAGAAGTAAAGAGGTTAAACAGACATTGAGAAGAGTTATCACACTTGGATTATTAATCATAATATGTTTTGTGCTTCAGTCAGCACTTTTTCCATATATTTCAGTTGCGGGTGCGACTCCCAATCTGATGCTCATCCTCACGGTGTCCTTTGGACTTATGAGAGGTCGAAAAGAGGGAATGCTGGTGGGATTTTTCTGTGGCTTTTTATATGATCTGTACTTTGGCTTTGCCATAGGCCCTTTTATGATCATATATATGCTCATTGGATACTGTAACGGATTTTTCCACAGACTGTACCTCGTGGAGGATGTACTGCTGCCTATCATCATCATAACACTTGATGATTTCATATTTAATTTCATAACATTTATAATATTCTTTGTAATGCGTAACAGACTCAGTTTTGGGCTGTACATGAAGGATATTATTTTGCCGGATATGATATACACAGCCATACTTACGATGATAGTATTCAAGCTGTTTGTCTTTATAAACAAGCGGCTGAAGCGCGCTGAAAAAGGAAGTGAGACATAGTGATCAGAGATATATTAGAGATAATCAAAGATTTTATAGTAGAAAAGTTAAAGAGCCGTATTTTTTATGTCACTCTGTTTTTTTTGTGCCTGTCAGGCGTGCTTGTGTACAGATTGTTTAATCTTCAGATCATAAATGGAGAAAAATATCAGTCCAGCTTCCAGTACAAATCACTTAAGACGGTGTCGGTCAAGGCCACCAGAGGAAAGATTTTCGACTGCAACGGAAAACTGCTTGCATATAACGAATCTTCATACAATCTGAGTTTCACCAGCAATGCAGACCTCACTGAGGCGGCAGACAAGAAGAATATGTCGGTCAATGAGCTAAGAAATGAGATAGTTTATAAGACGATACTTATACTTGAGCAGAATGGAGACAGTCTGTCCGTGGAGCTTCCGATCAAGCTGGATGCAAATGGCAACATGAAATTCACGATAAGTGGCTCACAGCTCAATACATTTTATATGAATGTTTATGGTGCAAGCTCAGTTGATGCCCTCACCGATGCACAGAAGAATGCTACAGCAAGGGAAGTATTTGACTATATGAGAAGTGATGAACTTTTCAATATCTCGGGTGATTATTCGGATGCCTATGTGCTCAAGATCCTTGCCGTGAGATATGAGGTATGGCTCAACAGATACCAGCAGTACATGACAGTGGATATCGCCAACAATATAAGTCAGCAGAGCTATGCTGCGATAACTGAGAATATGGATACACTGCTCGGAATGGATGTGAGTATTGAATCAAACAGAGTATACAATGATGCAATATATTTTTCGCATATAATCGGATATATCGGCAACATTTCAAATGAGGAGCTCGAGGAGTACAATGCGAAGCTTGACGAGGATCAGCAGTATGATTCCAATGATATGGTTGGAAAGCTTGGTTTGGAACAGTCGTACGAGGATCAGCTTCGTGGTGTTGACGGTTCCCAGAAGATGTACGTTGACAACATGGGAAAAGTCCTTGAGATTATAGAAAAGACTGATTCTGTTGCAGGAAACGATATTTACCTCACACTTGACTCTGATCTTCAGAAATACTGCTACAACGCACTTGAAAAGGAATTGTCGTATATTCTCCTTGCAAATCTCAAGAACGTGACGACATCCAAGGAGAAAGAGGATATACCTATAACGGATGTGTACTCGGCATTCTTTGACAACAACATTATAGACATAAAGGCCCTTAATGCTGCGAATGCAACTGACAATGAAAAGAATGTGTACAACACATTTGTATCAAGCAAGCAGTACACACTCAATGCGCTTTCGGACATTCTGAAGAGCAGTCACACGGAACTGTATAATCTTTCGGATCAGTACAAGGATTATATGGAGTTTATATGCGAGACGCTGAGCTCAAACGGCATATATGACAGCAGTGCAGTGGATAAGGACAGTGACACATATAACAACTATGTAAATGACAAGATATCATTATATGAGTATCTGAAATACTGCATAAGCCAGGGAGTAATAGACATAACCGGCATTCAGACAAGCAGTGATTATTATGATACGGATGAGATATACAATGTTATTGTCGATTATGTACTCAAAGAATTTGAGGATGACTCCGATTTCGACAAACGAGTCTTCAAATATATGATATTATCAGGTGAAATAACAGGTTCCCAGGTAATATACCTGTTATACGACCAGGGAATCCTTAATAGTACAACAGACGAAGATTACGAGGAATTTACGTCAGGTGTCCTCAGCAATTTTGAATTTATTTACAGAAAGATCAAAAAGCTTGAGATAACACCTGCCATGCTTGCTCTTGACCCATGCTCGGGATCCATCGTGGTGGTCGATCCGGCGACAGGAACTGTAAGGGCTATGGTAAGCTACCCAAGCTACGACAACAACAAGCTCACAAATGTGATCGATCCTGACTATTATGCCAAGATAACAGAAGATAAGACGACCCCTATGTACAATCGTGCAACCATGCAGAGAACTGCACCGGGTTCCACATACAAGATGCTCATTGCTGCAGCTGGTCTGCAGGAGGGCGTTATAGACGTTGGATCAGTTATAACTGATTACGGTACATTCTCAAAGGTTGTTCCTTCACCGGCCTGCTGGCTCAGAAGCGGACACGGAACGCTTGGTCTCGCTGACGCCATAGAGGTATCGTGTAACGGTTTCTTCTATGAGGTTGGATACCGCCTTGCCACAGACAGCAAGGGAGTATATCAGGATGCACAGGGTATAGATAAGATACAGAAGTACGCTTCGTTATTTGGACTTGACCAGAAGTCAGGTGTGGAGATAGAAGAGATGGATCCGCATGTGTCAGATACTGATGCGGTACGTTCTTCTATCGGACAGGGTACAAATAACTATGCGCCTGTCCAGCTTGCCAGATATGTGACAACCATCGCCAATGAGGGCAACTGTTATGACCTGACACTGGTGAACGAGATAAAAAATATAGATGGAAGAACAGTGTATAAGAGTGACAACGTTCCTAAGAATACAGTTGATCTGACGGACAGCCAGTGGGCGGTCATAAAACAGGGAATGCGTCAGATGGTAAGTGAACACACAAGTCCATCGGCTCTTATAAATCAGATAAATGTCAATGTTGCCGGCAAGACGGGAACAGCAGAGGAGGATACCACAAGGCCGGATCACGCATTGTTTGTGTCATTTGCGCCTTATGAGAACCCTGAGGTCAGTGTAACATGTGTTATTCCACATGGATATACATCGGGTAACGCAGAGGAGCTTGCCGGAATGGTGTACGCATATATGTATGACCCTGACAAGCTTGATACGCTTGACATAACAGGAAACAACCAGATGTCAGATTAATTGAGATACCAAAGATATATCACAGAACCTGTGTGTAGGAAATAATATGACAGGAGCAGATGATATGGATGGTATGGACAGATTATCAATCAAGGCAGACAGATCAGGCATAGTTGTCTATGTACCGGCGGCTATGTCTGTAAATGATATCTGCTGCGATCTGTATTGCAGGATCCTCGATAATATAAGTGCCTTCCAGAAAAAAGGAACTGTATGTATATCTTTCAGGGGATGTACCCTGGAGCGTGGAGACACGGAGGAGATAATCAGTTTTTTAAACAGCATTGATAAGATTCATGTCAGATTTGCAGCTAAACCTGACATAGATCAATATACAGGTTCCGGTGTCCGGGATGATGGGGATCGTGAACCACAACAGGCAAAAGTCAGTATGGCTTTGCCGGATATGACTAAAACGCACAGTGACAATGAAAGACCATATATCTTCCGCGGCGACATAGGGAGAAAGCAGACCCTTGAGATCAGGGGAAATGTCATTATCCTCGGAGATGTTGCCAGGGATGCCAGGGTTGTATCCGGTAAGAATATCGTGGTCGTTGGGGAACTGGCGGGTAAGCTGGCGGCTGGAAACAATTTCATAATAGCGATGAGAATGTGCCCACAGCTTTTGCAGATAGGAAAAGCGAAAAGTACAGGAATCAGACTTCCGGGTGCAAAAAGAATGCCAATGATAGCTACGAATGATGAAGGGATCATAAATATAACCTACATATGATAGTAAATTTAGGAGGATTTTTATTATGTGTGAAGTTATTGTTGTTACATCAGGAAAAGGCGGAGTTGGCAAGACGACCACATCGGCGAACATAGGAACCGGTCTTGCGTCCCTCGGGAACAGAGTGGTGATGATAGATACAGATATAGGTCTCAGAAACCTGGATGTTGTGCTTGGCCTGGAAAACCGCATAGTCTATAATCTGATAGATGTAATAGAGGGAAACTGCAGATATAAGCAGGCTCTTATAAAGGCGAGGAACTACAACAATCTGTACCTGCTGCCTTGCGCGCAGACCAGGGATAAGACAGCGGTCAGCCCGGAACAGATCATCAAGCTCATAGACGAGATAAGAGACGAGTATGACTACATAATCATTGACTGCCCGGCCGGTATAGAACAGGGCTTTAAGAACGCCATAGCTGCTGCTGACAGGGCTGTCATAGTGACAACTCCCGAGGTCTCGGCCATAAGGGATGCAGACAGGATAATCGGTCTGCTCGAGGCGTATGGAATTGAAAAACAGCACCTCATAATCAACAGGATAAGATATGATATGGTCAAAAAGGGCAATATGATGTCCGTCGATGATGTGGTTGATATACTTGCAGTGGATCTGCTTGGAGTGATCGCCGACGATGAGGACATAGTCATATCGACAAACAAAGGAGAACCGGTCGTGTGCAGCAACACGAAATCGGGACATGCATATATGAATATATGCAGAAAGATAGTGGATGATTCCCTTGAAGTTGAAGATTATTATTCAGGGAAGAACCGCTCACTGCGTTCGCTTTTCAGACGTAAAAGAGCCTGAAGGGAGGAATATGGGGATGAATAAGATATATTTATATAACACAGGAAGTTATGCCAAAGAAAGGCTTATAAGCATGTTGGCTTCAGACAGGATAGGGTGTAATCCGGATTTCCTGGACGATATGAAGCATACCATAAAGCAGGAGATAGACAGATACATCAATGTAAAGGAATCAGATATCGATATCCAGGTCAAGGAGCGTATGCTAGTGGCATATATTCCATTGTTAAGCGTGGATACAGAGAAGAAGGATAACGAATATACATACAGAACAACAGGACGAGGATCAGTGAATTATGAACTTATTCAAGAAGGATCAACTGAACTTAAAACAATTCAGTCTTGATCAGGATCAAAAAAAATACAGTATACTGGATTACAATTTCAAATTGTTTTTCCTGATAATAGCAGCCATGGCCATGGGTACTGTGATCATAGTGAGCGTAGATGAGACAAAACTCACAAAGCAGTTGATCGGTGCCGGGGTGTGTATACTGGGAATGATAATAGTATCACTCATAGACTATAATTTCATATGCAAATACTATATGGTACTATACGCTGCAAATATAGTGCTGCTGGGACTTGTACTGGTGGTAGGATCAGGTGCGGATTTCCATGGAGCCAGCATCTTGAGTG
>OGPF01001272.1_pt1 | contig 11900 bp, 10 predicted proteins | sample 1552871 | NCBI WGS metagenome assembly OGPF01 (sample SAMEA2580276, study PRJEB22360) | human gut metagenome | biome: human gut; feature: human-associated habitat; material: faeces | place: Denmark | collected 2008/2010
AAGAGCGCTTCTTCGGCAGCTATGTGTACAGCCTGATCCCTGTCATCGGCACGGTCAAGGCGGGCTACGGCGCGCTGGCCTATGAGGAAGACTACGGCAAGGAGTATGCCCGGGTCAAGGACCCTTCCAGCTACTTCTATCTCGTTGTGCGCGGCGACAGCATGGAGCCCCGCATCCACGATGGTGACCTTGCCCTGGTGCACCGTCAGGACACGCTGGAAAACGGCGACCTGGGCGTGTTGATCTACGGCGACGAGGGCGAGGGTACCCTCAAGCGCTACCTCCAGCGCGGCAACTGCGTGGTGCTGCAGCCCTTCAACCCGGCCTATAAGGAAATGGTCATCAAGGGCGAGGAGCTCAACCACCTGCACATTGCAGGCCGTGTGGTGGAGACCAAGGCGAAGTGGTAAAAACGCCCCACCAGCGCCTGAAAAAGAAAAGCCATCCAGTATGGCTTTCTTTTTTATCCCCATTTTTTGGAGGTGTCCCATGGAACAGAGCCTGATGGATAAGCTGACGATCCTGGCGGACAGCGCAAAATATGATGTGGCCTGTACCTCCAGCGGTGCTTCCAGGGCAGCAGGAGCGGGCGGGGTCGGCAGCTGTTACGCCCCGGGCTGCTGCCACGCCTTTACTGCCGATGGCCGCTGTGTCAGCCTGCTGAAGGTGCTGATGACCAACTGCTGCTCCTTCGATTGCAGCTACTGCGTCAACCGCAAGTCCAACGATGTGCCCCGGGCCACCTTCACCCCCCGGGAGCTGGCCGAGCTGACCATTGAATTCTACCGCCGCAACTACATCGAGGGTCTGTTCCTTTCCAGTGCCGTGCTGGTGAGCCCGGATTATACCACCGAGCGGATGCTGGCGGTTCTGCGCCTGCTGCGGGGGGAGTACCGTTTCGGCGGCTACATCCACGCCAAGGCCATTCCCGGCACCAGCCCGGAGCTGCTGGAACAGCTGGGCTTTCTGGCCGACCGCCTGAGTGTGAACATTGAGCTGCCCAGTGAGCGCAGCCTGAACCTGCTGGCTCCGGACAAAGGGCGGCACTCCATTTTCCGGCCCATGAAGCAGATCGCGGTGGAGGGGGCCGCCAACCGGGAAGAGGTGGCGCTCTACCGCAAGGCCCCCAGATTTGCCCCGGCGGGCCAGAGCACCCAGATGATCGTGGGTGCTTCCCCGGAAACAGATTATCACATCCTGCAATTAACGGAAGGATTATACAATAAGTATCACCTGAAACGGGTGTTTTACTCCGCCTACATCCCTGTGACCGAGGACACCCGCCTGCCCGCGCTGGACACCAAGCCGCCCCTTCTGCGAGAGCACCGGCTGTATCAGGCCGACTGGCTGCTGCGGTTCTACCAGTTCAAGGCAGACGAAATTCTGGACGAGGAAAACCAGAGCTTTAACCCGTATCTGGACCCAAAATGCAACTGGGCCGTGCAGCACTACGGGCTGTTCCCGGTGGATGTGAACCGTGCACCCTTTGAAATGCTGCTGCGGGTGCCGGGCATCGGCCCCAAGAGCGCCCGGCGCATCTGGCACGCCCGCAAGCTGTCCAGTCTCGGGCTGGATGAGCTCAAGCGCATGGGCGTGGTGCTCAAGCGGGCACAGTATTTCATCACCTGCAAAGGGTTCGCGGGCGCGCACCCGGGCCGCGGCACGGCCGGACGGGAGCATATCACCCGGGCCCTCATCGACCCGAATGTGTTCGGCGGCAATTGCGAACAGCTGAGCCTGTTCACGCCGCCCGCCGTGGACAACCTCATCACGCAGGGCGTGGCACCCCGTGCCGCCATGCACATGGTGCGGGAGGAGGCAGTGCAATGTCTGGCGAAAGCACTGTGAAAAGCGGGCGCAGGCTCCACGATGCCGATGTGGTCTACCTCTACGACGGCAGCTTCGAGGGCTTCCTCTGCTGCGTCTTCGAGAGCTTTGCCCAGCACGAGATCCCCTTCGCGGTCTGGACGCCGGAGCGGGAGACGGCCACCCTCTACCCGTTCAAAGACATTGCCACCGACCACGAAAAGGCCCGGCGTGTCTTTGCGAGCTTTGGCCGGAAGCTGGGGGCGGAGACGGAGTACCTTGTCACGCGGGACTTCCTCTCCGGCCGGGAGGACAAGGAACTGCTCCTTATCCGGTTTCTGCATCTGGCCTTTGCGCTGGGGCCGGGCACTGTCAAGCGGGCGGGCCACCCGGACGTGGCCCCGCTCTACGAGATGAAAAAGAGCCTCGACTGGGAGGTGGACAAGTTTCAGGGCTTTGTCCGCTTTGAGGAACACGACGGGATGCTGGGGGCGGTCATCCACCCGAAAAACTACATCCTGCCGCTGCTGCGGGGGCATTTCTGCGGCCGCTTCCCGGAGGAGAACTTCATGATCTACGATGCAGTGCACCAAGCGGTGCTGCTGTATCAGGACCATAAGCCGCAGCTTCTGGAACTGGCTGAGCCGCTGGTGCTTCCCCCGCCCAGCGCGCGGGAACAGCAGTTCCAAGCCCTCTGGAAGCAATTTTACAAGACGCTGGAGATCAAGGCCCGCCACAACGAGCGCGGCCGCATGACCCACTGCCCCAAACGCTTCTGGGCCGATATGACGGAGATGCGGGAAGAATTGTAACGGGGCGGGATTTGTCAACAAAAGTTTACAGCAAGACGTAAAGGAAGGATAAAAATGAACCAGACAACGGAAAAGGAAAAACCGAAGAGGTGGAAACTCGTTTTGTTAGGCCTCCTCATGATTTTACTGGCCGGGATGACTGTGGCCAACATTCAAAGAGGGCTGACAAGCCAGATCTATCTGTATGGTGAAGAACACAGCCAGCAGCGCATCCTCGACGAAGAGCTTGAAATCTGGGGTGGTTATTACGCGCGGGGAATGCGGGACCTGTTTGTGGAGTTTCCCTACTTCGATGCGCAGTTTTTAAACCTTTGGATGAAAGCGGATGATGACGAGCTGCTGAACCTGCAATTTCAAGATTGGCAGGGAACGCAGGGCGGCACGGAGGTCATGAAAAACTTTCTGAAGCAGATCAAGGAACGGTATCCTGAAACGGTGTTCCATGGTACGGATGTCGGACATACATGGAAAAGCACCGGTGCGCGGTATCTGGCCTATCTGGAAGCCAATGGGCAGAACGATACGGCAGAGTATCAGCGTGTGCTGGAAAATATCGAACAAGGCAAAACCTACTATGCAACCAAACAAACCGATTCGGATGCCGCAGACGCTTACCGGGAAAACAAGATGGTTGAAAATTTTGAGCGCAGCTATCAGGAACTGGAAGCCGAACGCAGGGCCGACATCATGGGGATCTATGGCTCGGCACATATTGCGTCGTCGTATAGCCGACCCGATTATATGGCCGGGCAGCTCAGCGAAACCTACGGAGGCCGGGTGCATACGGAAGATTTGTCAATGCTGACAGAGCCGCTTGCGACGGAAACAATCACTGTGAACGGAAAACGCTATACGGCCTCTTACTTTGGGGAGGAGGATATCTCCAAGATATCGGGTTACAAGACCCGGAAGTTTTGGCGGCTGGAAAATGCGTATCAGGACTTCAAGGACTTGCCGACCACAGGAGAGGTCATGGGCTGTAACAATTATCCGATGGCCGTGGAAACGGGACAGGTTTTTATGGTAGAGCTGTTGAACCGGGCCGGTACGACCGAGGCCCGGTATTACCGTGCCGACGGCAATCAGTTGGAGGGCCAGCCTGTCACGGAGTGGGTCGAGGTGGATTGAATGATCCTTTTTGACGGGAACTTGTAAAAATCCGGCCCGAATTTACAAAAACGTTGCAACTATGCCGTTGCACAAGGCAAAAGGTATGGTATACTATAAGGGAACTCTGGCAGAACTTCTGCCGCAAACACCCCGGAACGGGGCATGATTTAAAGGAGCATTGGAACATTATGGTTCGCATTACTATGGAAGACGGCGGCATCATCGACATTGAGCTGAATGAGGAAGTCGCCCCCATCACCTGTGAGAATTTCAAGAAGCTGGTCGGTCAGGGCTTCTACAACGGCCTGACCTTCCACCGCGTCATCCCCGGCTTTATGATCCAAGGCGGCTGCCCGCTGGGCAACGGCACCGGCGGCCCCGGCTGGAACATCAAGGGTGAGTTTACCGCCAACGGCGTGAACAACCCGCTCAAGCACACCCGCGGCGTCATCAGCATGGCCCGCAGCATGAACCCCAACAGCGCGGGCAGCCAGTTCTTCATCATGCACCAAGACGCCCCCCATCTGGACGGCCAGTATGCCGCGTTCGGCAAGGTCGTCGCCGGTATGGACGTGGTGGACAAGATCGCTGCTGTCCCGACCGACTGGAACGATAAGCCCAAAACCCCGGTCAAGATGAAGACCGTCGAGATCATCGAGGGCTGAACCTGCTTTGCAAAAGAGCTTTCCGCCGCTGGGTGGAAAGCTCTTTTTTATCGTAAAAATTCGTGATTTTTCCGCAGGATTTTTTCGACTTTGCAGCGAGTGGTTGCATGGGGCGCAAAAATATGTTAAGGTGAGGATGAACGATTTTTTGAGAAGGAGCGCACTTATGAAATACGATTTCACTTCGATCATTGACCGCCGCGGCAGGGACGCCATTGCGGTGGACGGCCTGAAGGGCGACGGCTTTTCTCCCGCTCCCCCGAAGGAAGGCTTCGATGTCATCCCCATGTGGGTGGCGGACATGAACTTCCCCACCGTGCCCACCATTCAGGAAGCCATCATCGAGCGCACCAAGCACCCGGCCTTCGGCTATTTTCAGGCCCCGGCGGAGTACTTTGACAGCATCATCCGCTGGCACGAGACCCGCAACGGCGTCACCGGCCTGAAGCCGGAGCACATCGGCTACGAGAACGGTGTGCTGGGCGGCGTCATCAGTGCACTGAACTGCGTCTGCTCCCGGGGCGACAAAGTGCTGATCCACAGCCCAACCTACATCGGCTTCACCAAGAGCCTGAAGAACAACGGCTACGAGGCCGTCCACTCCCCGCTGGTGAAGGATGAGAACGGCGTCTGGCGGATGGATTTCGCCGATATGGAAAAGCACCTGAAGGAAGAGCACATCCATGCCGCCATCCTGTGCAACCCCCACAACCCCTGCGGCCGCGTCTGGGAGCGCTGGGAGCTGGAAAAGGCCATGGAACTGTACAAAAAGTACGATGTCTATGTGATCTCCGACGAGATCTGGTCCGACATCATCCTTTCCGGCCACAAGCACACCCCCACCCAGTCGGTGAGCGAGGATGCCCGGATGCGGACGGCGGCGTTCTATGCCCCCTCCAAGACCTTCAATCTGGCGGGCCTCGTGGGCAGCTACCACATTGTGTACAACGACTGGTGGCGGGACCGCATCCTGAAGGAGTCCAGCCTGAACCACTATAACATGATGAACGTGCTGTCTATGCACGCCCTCATGGGCGCATACAAGCCGGAAGGCTACGAGTGGACCGATGAACTGTGCGAGGTGCTGACCGGCAACATCGATTTCGCCTGTGACTACATCGCCAACCACTTCGAGGGCGTCAAGGTGGCAAAGCCGGAGGGCACCTACATGCTCTTCGTGGACTGCACCGACTGGTGCGCCGCCCACGGCAAGACCATCGAGGACGTCGAACAAGCTTGCTGGGACGTCGGCGTCGCCATTCAGGATGGCAGGATGTTCCACGGCCCCTGCCATCTGCGGATGAATCTGGCATCGCCCCGCTCCCGCATCGAGGAAGCGTTCCGCCGGATGGATCGGTACGTTTTCAACGCCTGATCGCATAAAAAACAGCTCGTCTCCGAAGGGGGACGGGCTGTTTTTGCTGTTATGGAAGGTCTTCCCCGGTCAGGAGCAGGTAGTACAGAACTTCGACCAGCAGGGCCGACGACAGGAGTGAGGGGGCCGGATCGGTATCCACGATGCGCTGGGCGCGGTTGGAGGCCAGCAGCAGGTGGTCGGCCTGTGCGGCCAGCGGGGAGCGGCGGTCGCAAGTGATGAGCAGGATCGCAGCCCCGTGCTCGCGGGCGGTGTGGGCCGTTTCCAGCAGTCGCTCGCTGCGGCTGTCGCAGGAGATGAGCAGCAGCGCATCCCGGTCGGTGAGGGTGGCGGCAAAGGCTTTGGCCTTTGCCGCCACGGCGCTGGTCATGCAGCGCTTGCCGAGGCCGCTCAGCTTGAGCGAAGCGTCCATGGCCACGGGCAGACTGTTGTCCGTGGCTTCGATCTCGATGATCTCCGCGCTGCGCAGCACGCTCATGGCCTTCCGCAATTGGCGCAGATTGAGTGCCTGAATGGTGGCGCGGATCTCTTCCTGCCGGTTGGACTGGACGGACTGCAGCGTCTGCCGCAGGGGGTCTGGGCTGGAGGAATGCAGGACCTCCACCTCCTGCTGCTCCATCACGTCCCGCGCAAGGGCGAGCTGGAACTTGCGGTAGTTCTCGAAGCCGAGCTTGTGGCACAGCCGGGTCACGGTGGCCTCCGACGACTGGCTGGCATGGGCAAGCTGGGCCGAGGTGACCACCGACGCCCACTTGACATCTTTGAGGATGCAGTCTGCAATGCGCCGCTCCGCACTGTAAAGCTGGATGCCCGAACATAGCAGCGTGACGACGCTTCCCGGAGAATCGCGCATAGAAAATAACCTCCTCACGTTTCTGTAGCGATCTCATTTTTCCTTAGTGTAGCAGTTTTTTCGGGAAAAATCAATTATTTGCGCAAGGAAAACGGAACAAGACCGGAAAAACGCCGTGTTGTAAAAATCGTCGGAAACAGGCATGAAAAAATCCCCGTGCCGGAGGACACGGGGAATGCAGAACGTTCGATCAGCAGCCTTCTTTTTCGGCCAGCTTCCGGCCCATGAGCACGCCCATGACGGAAGCCATCATCAGGCCGCGGGTCCAGCCGGAAGAGTCGCCGAGGCAGTGCAGACCCTTGATGTTGGTGTCGAGGTTCTCGTCCATCTTGACCTTGTTGGAGTAGAACTTCAGCTCCGGGCTGTACAGCAGCGTCTCGTTGGCGGCAAAGCCGGGCACGACCATATCCAGCATCTTGATGAACTCGATGATGTTGGTCATGGCGCGGTAGGGCATGGCAGCGGTGATGTCACCAGCGACGGCATCCTTCAGGGTGGGCTTCACGTTGGACTGGGCCAGCTCCTTGGCCCAAGTGCGCTTGCCGTCCAGAATGTCGCCGTAGCGCTGGACCATGATGTGCCCCGCGCCCAGCATGTTGGTCAGCTCGCCGACCTTCTGGGCGTAGGCGATGGGCTGGTTGAAGGGCTCGGTGAAGTTGTGGGAGACGAGGATGGCGAGGTTGGTGTTCTCGCTCTTCTTCTCCTTGAAGCTGTGGCCGTTGACCACGGCGAGGTCGTTGTCGTAGTTTTCCTGCGCCACGAAGCCGCCGGGGTTCTGGCAGAAGGTGCGGACCTTGTTCTTCCAAGGCTTCGGGTAGCCGATGAGCTTGGACTCGTACAGCACCTTGTTGACCTTCTCCATGACCTCATTGCGGCACTCGACGCGGACGCCGATGTCCACAGTGCCGGGCTTGTGGGCGATGTGGTGCTCCGCGCAGATCTTCTCCAGCCAGTCCGCGCCGCGGCGGCCGGTGCCGATGACGACGGTATCCGCGTAGACGGCGCGGGGTTCCTCGCTGCCATTGCGGAGATATACGCCCTTGCAGACCTCGTTTTCGAGGATGATGTTCTCACACTCGGTGGAGAAGAGCATCTCCACGCCGTTGTCGGCCAGATAGTTCTGGATGGCCAGATACAGCTGCTGGGCCTTCTCGGTGCCGAGATGGCGGATGGGGCAGTCCACCAGCTTCAGGCCCGCGTGGATGGCGTTCTTGCGGATCTCCTTGATGTCCTCGCCGGTGTAGATGCCCTCCACATGGGGGTCGGCACCGAATTCGAGGTAGATCTTATCCGTGTAGTTGATGAGCTCCTGCGCGAACTCCTCGCCGATGAGGCTGGGCAGGTCGCCGCCGACCTCATAGGAGAGGCTCAGCTTTCCGTCCGAGAAAGCGCCCGCACCGGAGAAGCCGGTGGTGATGGCGCAGGTGGGACGGCAGTTGACGCAGTGGCCCAGCTCCGCCTTGGGGCAGTGGCGCTTTTCCACCGGCTTGCCCTTTTCCACCAGCAAGATCTTCTTCTTGCTGCCGTGGCGCAGCAGCTCCACAGCGGTAAAGATGCCGGCCGGGCCGGCACCGACGATGATCAGGTCGTAGTTGTTCATAATGTTTTCCCTTACTATTGATTTTAGTTACTCTCTTTTGTCAGCGGCCTGAGAGGGCGAGGCCGTTAATCGTTTTCCTGCTCCACCTCCGCACTCTCGTCCACATGGTCGAGTTCCACGGCGGAAGCTTCCACGTCTGCGCGGGCAACATCCGGCGCAATGACGCCGTCGCCGTTCAGGTCCTCACCCGTCACGGCCTCCAGCATGGACTGGGTCTCCGGGTGCAGCTTCAGGAACCGCTTCACCGCGATGACCGTGTACAGCGCACTCAGCAGGTTGAGCGAACCCTCCACGATCAGGATGACGCCGATGGCCATGACCAGCGTTTCCATGGTGCCGAAGGGGTCCACGATCATGATGACACCCAGCACGATGCTGAGCACCGCCAGCAGCAAAAAGCTCTTCCAGCTCGGATACTCGCACCGGCGCAGCTCCAAGGCGTTCTGGATGCGGCCAAGGCTGTCAAAAATGACGAACAGGCCGAACACGATGGGCAGGATGCGCACCACGATGTCGCTGCGGATGATGAGGAACGCGCCCAGCCCCAGACACACAAGACCGGAGATCAGGGTCAGTTGGCTCTGGAACACCCCGCGCTCCACCGCAAAATAGCGGATGAGCTGCACGGCCGCACAGGCCAGCACCACGCCGCCCAGCGCGTAGCAGACGATGTTGAGCGCTGTGCCGGGGACCAACAGCAAGAAGATGCCCAGCCCCAGATACAGGATGCTCATCAGCACGAGGTTCCATTTTAACTTCTTTCCCATAAGGCTCACGTTCCTTTCGGTTTTGTTAGTTGTACAGGGGAGCGATGATCTTCTTGTTGAGCTGCGCGAAGAGGGCAAAGCTCATCACCACGCTGACCAGCTCTGCGATGACGAAGGACCACCACACCATGTTCACGTTGCCGGTCTGGCTCAACAGCCATGCGGCAGGGATCAGCACCACCAGCTGACGGCAGATGGAAACGATCAGGCTGAACATGCCGTTGCCCAGCGCCTGAAACGACGAGGACAGGATGATGCTCATGCCGGCCAGCAGGAAGTGGAGGCAGATGATGCGCAGCGCCGGGATGCCGATGGCCAGCATGGCGTCGCTGGCAGCGAAGAAGCTCAGCAGCTTATCCGGTGCGAACTGGAACAGCAGGAAGCCGATCAGCATGATGCCCTCGGCATAGCACATGGCCAGCTTGATGGTCTTCTTCACGCGGTCAGGTCTGCGGGCACCGTAGTTGTAGCTGATGATGGGGACCATGCCGTTGTTCATGCCGAAGATGGGCATAAAGACGAAGCTCTGCAGCTTGAAGTAGACGCCGAAGACGGCGACGGCCGTGGCCGAGAAGGCCATCAGGATCTTGTTCATCAGGAAGGTCATCACGCTGCCGACGCACTGCATCGCAATGCTGGGCAGGCCAACGATGTAGATCCGCTTGATGGCATCGGCGCTGGGGCGGAAGCCGTGCCAGTCGAGCTGGATGTCGGGGTTCTTCTTCAGGTTGAAGAAGATGGCCGCGCCCGCGCCGCAGAACTGGCCGATGACGGTGGCCACGGCTGCGCCGGTGGTGCCGGAAAGGGCTTCACCGCAGTAGCCGAAGATGAAGATGGGGTCCAGCACGATGTTGACGATGGCACCGATGAGCTGGCTGCACATGCTCAGGTTGGTGCGGCCCGTTGCGGCCAGCAGCTTTTCGCTCATGGTCTGCATAAACAGGCCAAGGCTGAACACCGAGCAGACGGTCAGGTAGCGGATGCCCTGCTGGGCGATCTCCGCATCGTTGGTCTGTGCATAGAAGTAGGGCTTCATGCAGGTCAGGCCAATGACAAAAAATACCGCAAAGCTGCAAAAGGCGAGGAAGATGCCGTTTTCGGCGGTCTTGTTGGCGCGGTGCTGATCCTTTTCGCCGAGGCTCTTGGACAGCAGCGCGTTGACGCCGACACCGGTGCCGACGCCGACCGCGATCATGACGTTCTGCAAGGAAAAGGCCAGCGAAACGGCGGTCAGGGCGCTCTCGCTGACGTGGGACACGAAGATGGAGTCCACGACGTTGTACAGCGCCTGTACCAGCATCGAGACCATCATCGGGACGCTCAGTTTGATGAGCAGGGGGTTGATGGACATGGTGCCCATGATGTTTTCCTGCGCAGCAGGGGAGGTTGTTTGCTTTGTTTCCACGATTACTCCTTATTGACGAATTTTCTCTATGCCTGAAACATGGGCAGGGTGCAAACGCACCCTACCCACGCAGCATCATTGTTTTTTGAGCGTTTCGGCTCAAATGGCTTGGCCGCTTACGCTTCGGCGGTTTCCATCGTCTTTTCCTTGGCAGCCACAGCGTCAAGGATCATCTTGACGCAGGTCTCGCGGCCAAGGGCAGCGTTGATGGCCAGATCGTAGTTGTGGGCATCGCCCCAGCGGTTCTGGGTGTAGTAGTTGTAGTAGGCAGCGCGGTTGCGGTCGGTCTTCTCGATCTCTTCCTTGATGCCCTTCTCATCGTGTGCCTTGACCAGCGGATCGGTCTTGGCCAGCTCACGGCGCCACTCCACCGGCGCGTAGATGAAGACGCGCAGCACATCCTTGCGCTCCCGCAGCACGTAGTCACCGCAGCGGCCCAGAATGACGCAGGGGCCTTCCTCGGCCAACTGCTTGATGATGCGGCTCTGCAGGATGAACACCTGATCGCCCAGCGGCAGCTCGTTGCCCATGGTGTACAGGCTGTACAGCAGACTGTGGGTATGGCGCTTCTCGCTGGCTGCAACCGCCTCTTCGGACAGACCGGAGTGCTTGGCTGCCATAGTGATCAGCTCCTTGTCGTAGAGCTTGATGCCCAGAGCATTTGCAACATCCTCTGCGATGTAGTTGCCGCCGGTGCAGTACTCACGGCCAATGGTGATGATCGTCTTTGCCATAATGCGTTCCTCCTATTGTTTGGTGTATCTTCCAAAAAGCGCTTGGCGGAGCGGGGCCTTACGGACCCGGCTGCACGGTGCTTTGGTGATCCTGTGGGGGTGCGGGCGGAGCCGCCGGTTTGGGGGGCGCGGGGAGGCGGACTTCCGCCACCCGCATCCGGCCGGTCTGATCCACAGCGTAAACGCTGCAGCGGCCTCCTGCGGCCAGTTGGTCCGCCGGGAAGAGGATGCAGCCCTCCGGCGTGCGCTCCATCCGGCGGAAGGTGCGGTGGGCGGTGGTGGCGTGGGCCACACCGTCGTGCAGGGTGTAGGCCACCCAGCCGGAAAAATCCTCCGGCAGGGGGTCGGGCTGGCCCCGCTGCTCGAACGAGTAGCTGCCGTCCTCTTTGCGGGCGAGGTCGCACCGCACCCGGTTGGGCAGGTCGGCGGCGATATCCCGCGGCTTGCGCCGCAGAGCGATGGCCCGGCCCGTGAAGTAGCGCAGGAAATCGGCCAGCGCCATGGTGCAGTTCACGGAGCCGTCGCTGTCTGCAGTGGGGTCATTCAGTAAGACGAAATCGGCCATCACGGCGTCGTCGTGGCCGAAGCCCCGCAGCCCCATCCAGATGCCTACGGGGTCGCGCTGGCCCCGCACCCGGCGCTCGACCCGGACAGCGACGGAACAGTCGTCGTGGATCTGGGCACGGAGGTCTTCAAGGTCCATCCACGCCTGCCAGCAGGGGAAGCCGCAGCAGCCCGCCGCCCCCGGCGCCAAAGCGGCGGTAACGATGATA
>OGPF01001276.1_pt1 | contig 11880 bp, 12 predicted proteins | sample 1552871 | NCBI WGS metagenome assembly OGPF01 (sample SAMEA2580276, study PRJEB22360) | human gut metagenome | biome: human gut; feature: human-associated habitat; material: faeces | place: Denmark | collected 2008/2010
GAACCTCTTTCAGGTAGCGGCCAAAGGCATCCGCACCCACCTTGCCGATAAAGGCGGTCTGTGCGCCCAGTCTGGAAGCAGCCACCGCCAGATTGGCCGGGGCACCGCCGGGGTTTGCGGCAAACTGAGGAATGCCGCGGGCATCCTTGCCGGTCTGGGTCAGGTCGATCAAAACTTCACCAATCGTTACAATGTCCATGATAATTCTCCTTATTCTTGATGTGAAACCCAACGATCACCGCTGGAACAGATAATGAATGTAAGCGGCTGCACGCTCCGGGTGCGGTGCATTCTGCACCACCCCAAGATAGACCCTGTCCGAAAAACCTGCCTGCCTGACAAACGGCGTGTCCGAAATATCCAGCACGGTCCCACCGGCGTTCAGACCCGACAGTGCATGGAAAGACGCATCCAGCGTCCGCAGATCGAGAAAATAATCCTCTGCCAACAGTCGATCCCGTGCATATTCGTCCATCAGAACAACATCTAACCGCTGGGCACTGACTGCACCCAGCAGCTTCATCTCCGAAGCGTATACATACTGCTCCTCTGCGCTTTCGCTGAGCAGCAAGCCGGACAGCAGATCGACCCGTTGCTTTTTGGTCAGACCCTGCGCCTCGGCAAAGCCGGTGGTAAGCTGTTCCGTCAGATCAGACCCGGCAGTGATATTTACCAGACCAAGGTAAAGCACATCCTCTTTTTTCGTCACATGGCGGTAGGCTGCATAGCCAAGGATATAGACGACGATGAGCACGATCGCAATGGGCAGCTTGTAATATGCCCAGATGTGCTCCCACTTTTTGCGCCCATGGAGGGAGCGGAGCGTATCCCGGTCAGTTTTCGTCATGGTCGGATTCCTCGTGTACTGCATCAGGGTCTCCACCAATCAGATAGAGGATCCGAAGCATCAGAAAGGAGCAGAGCATGGCGCAGAAGCCCATGCCCAGCAGGAAGGCTGGTGTGAACACAAACACGATGACGTACCCCATGATGCCATAGATCGCCGCCATCAGCAGGGTGCAAAACAGATACCGGACACCCACGAGAAACGCTGTTTTCAGGATGCCGAAGGTGGTGTTTTCAAACCGTGCCAGCAGAGGAAAGGCATACAGCAGAACGATGCCGTACAGGATTGCCGCACCAATCAGCACTGCAGTGAGCAGCGTCCAGAAAATGTTTTCGCTCCACATTCGGCGCAGCACAAAGCCATCCGCAGCTAGGAAACTGCCGACTGCCAGCAGGATAAGCCAGAGTTTTGTGGCCGGCTTAAAATTTTCCCGGAACGCCTTAAAAAACATCCGGGTCAGACCATCGTCCCGATCTTCCGCCATTTTGAGGGTGACGTAGAACAATGCAGTCGTAGAAGCTCCTATGGTAACGATGGGCAGGCTGCACACGAGCCATAAGATGTTCAGGTAAGCACTGTAAGTCAATTTCGTCAGCACAGCAAACAGCGGCTTGTCCGTATTGAACAGGTCACGCATGGGGGTTCTCCTTTCGCTCAATCTCCTGTGGATTCGCGCAGGATCAGGCTGGTTTCCGTATAGACGGTGCGATAGTTCAGCGATGGCTCTTCGATGCGGGTCATAAGCAGATTGGCAGCGGTGTAGCCCATGATCTGTTCATGGATATGGATCGAAGTCAGATGGGGGGCAAAGTAAGAAGCCTCCGGGCTGTCATCGAAGCCGCAGACCCAGATATCATCGGGAACCGAATACCCCAGCTCATTCAATGCCTTGACCAGATCCATGGCAACAAAGTCATTGGCGCAGACAAAGGCTTCCGGTATGGTTTTGAACCGACGGATGGTTTCGTACAGGGATACCGGATAGTTCTGCTGTCCAGATGGCATCGCACAGGTGCTCAGGCCTTCTGTCAGACCAAAGTACTCCATTGCATCCTTATAAGCCATATAACGCTCAAAGAAGGACTGACAGTGGTTTTTATCCCCCGCAAAGCTGATGCGTTTTTTGCCGCGCTGGACCATGTGGGCCACCGCATTCTGGGTCTCAATGCGGTTTTCCATATAAAGGCGGTCGGCTTTAAGGGGAGGACGCATATCCATCACAGGGGTGTCTACAAACAGCAGCGGAACATCCAGATCGCACAGCATCTGTGCGTAGTCATAGTCGAATACTTCAAAGCAGATGATGCCGGCTGTGCGCTGGATGTCGAGAGAAGAGGGAAGTTTTTTCTCTTTCAGCTCTGTGGGAGAAATGCGATGAATGGTCATGCTGCTGTGCAGATGGTCGATTTCCGACTGGAAACGATCCAGCATCATGGAGGAAAAGTGAGAGCTGTTCAGAAACTGGGTCGTCAGCATGGCGATCTCCCGTTTGCCACGGGGCAGAATGGAAGACTCTGCTGTTTTTGCAGCGTCTTCCTGAAACAGCGGCAGATAGGCGAACTGCTTATAGCCCATTTCAGCGGCTTTGCGCAGGATCTTCTCCCGTGTGGCATCTGCCAGCACACCGGTGTTGTTGATGGCCTTTGAAACGGTGTTGCGGGAAAGCTGCAGTTCGTTTGCAATATCCTGAATGGTGACTTTGGTTGCCATAAGTCAACCTCTTTCCTTATAGTATAGGGGACGGATGTTCTTTCTTTTATAGATAAAGTCTGGTGACGGATCTGATTCTTTATGGCTCCAGTATAGTGCAAATGCACAAATTAGTCAAACGTAAAAATGCAAATCATCATTTTGTACATTTGCACATGTTCAAATTTGTGCACCTGTACAAATGCACAGTATTCCTTTATGTATCCCATGAATTATCGTTGACATTCGCTTATTTGCGTGGTATAAATGAATTAAAGAATTTTACATTTGCACAATCGAAGCAAAAACGTAAAATCCAAAGGTGCAAATGTAAAACACAAACCAAAAGGAGGAGAATGATTCATGAAAGCAAAGACGGCCTCACCGGAAACGGCTGTGCTGACAGCGGAACGCAAGCTGCACAACACATGGGTCTACATCAAACGGCATTGGCAGCTTTACCTGTTGTTCCTGCTGCCTGCCGTGGCGCTGACGCTGGTGTTCAAGTACGCTCCCATGGGCGGTGTGCTGATCGCATTCCAGAAGTACAATCCCTTCCGGGGCATCTGGGGCAGCGAGTGGGTAGGCTTCAAAAACTTTACCCGCTTCATGTCCTCGCCGGACTTCCAGCGCTATCTGATCAACACCCTGAAGCTGAGCGTCTACGGTCTGCTGTGGGGCTTCCCGATCCCCATCCTGCTGGCATTCCTGCTCAACCGTATCGAGAGCAAGAAGATCAAGCAGAAGGTGCAGCTGGTGCTGTATATGCCCAACTTCATCTCGGTCATCGTGCTGTGCGGCATCGTCCGGGTGCTGCTGAGTGTCACCGGCCCGGTGAACGGCCTGTTTCACACCAGCATCAACTTCATGACGCTGCCGGAAGCATTCCGCCCCATCTACATCATCAGCGGCATCTGGCAGGGTGCCGGCTGGGCATCCATCATGTACACCGCATCCCTTTCTAACGCCAGCAAGGATCTGAAGGAAGCTGCGATGATCGACGGCGCAAACCTGATCCAGCAGATCATGACGGTGGAGTGGCCCGCCATTAAGGATATGGTCGTGATCCAGTTCATCCTGCAGGTAGGCAACATCATGAGCATCGGTTTTGAAAAGGCCTATGCCCTGCAAACGGACCTGAACCTGAACACTGCCGAGATCATTGCAACCTACGTTTATAAAAAGGGCCTGTTGGACGGCGATTACAGCTTTTCCACGGCAGTCGGTCTGTTCAACACCATTGTCAACGTCATCCTGCTGATCGCAGTGAACAAGGTCGTTGCCAAAATGAACGATGGCAAGGGCTTGTAAGGAGGGGTTTACCATGGCAAAACAGAAAAAATCAAAAATGGCCCTCTACACCAAACAAGATAAGATCATCCTGTACTGCGGCTACGCACTTCTGGGCTTGTTCCTGCTGGCGATCATCGTTCCGATGATCTACATCGTCATCGCGTCCTTTATGGACCCGGTCACTCTGCAAAACAAGGGCATCTCCTTTGATTTCAGCAAGTGGAGTCTGGATGCTTACCAGCGTGTCGTTTCGGACAAGCAGATCTGGGTCGGCTTCAAGAACGCGGTACTTTACTCCATCATCTTCACCATCATCTCGGTAGCTGTGACGATGCTTGCCGCTTATCCCATGTCGCTGCCGGACTTCAAGGGCAAAGCGATCTTCAACACCTTGTTTGTGATCACGATGTTTTTCAGCGGCGGTCTGATCCCCACCTACCTGCTCATCAACAATCTGGGTCTGCTGGATTCCATGTGGGCGGTCATTCTGCCGGGCGCATTCAGCGTGTGGAACATGATCATTGCCCGTACCTATTATCAAGGCATCCCGCGTGAGCTGCGTGAAGCTGCGGATGTGGATGGAGCCAGCGAGATGATTTACTTCTTCAAGATCCTGCTGCCCGTCTGTATGCCGGTGGTGGCAGTTCTGGCTCTGTGGCAGTTCGTGGCAATGTGGAACAGCTACTTTGACGCCATGATCTACCTGAACAGCGCATCGAAGCAGCCGCTGCAGCTGGTGCTGCGTTCCATCCTGATCCAGAGCCAGCCGGAATCCGGCATGATCGCAGATATCCAGAGCACTGCCGAACGTGCGAAGATGGCAGAGCTGCTCAAATATGCGACCATTATTATTTCCAGTCTGCCGCTGCTGGTGATGTATCCCTTCTTCCAGAAGTATTTTGATGCCGGCATCATGGCTGGTTCCATCAAAGGCTGAGGATACTCCAGAATTTTATGAGCCGGTACGCTCATCTGTTACACGAAGAAAGAAACATAAAAAAGGAGAAAATACCATGAAAAAGCTGATCTCTCGCCGCAACTTCCTCAAGGTCTGCGCTCTGGCGGGCTCTGCCGCTGCTCTGTCTGCCTGTGGCGGCGGCAAATCCACCGGCGGCAACAATTCTGCTGCCGCAGCTGTGGACACGACCGGTGCCGTTGAATTTCCGCTGCCCGAAAAGGTCACCTTTACCGGTATGACCAGCTTCCCTGTGGGCAGCGAACCCGAACCGAACAACCGCACCATCTTCAAGCGTCTGGAAGAGCAGACCAATGTGCACATCGACTGGACCGCCATCCAGTCCGACCAGTGGAGCGATAAGATCACCCTGAATATGTCCAACCCCAACACCCTGACGGATTTTGTTTTTACTGCTGATTTTAGCGACAGCAATCTGCTGCGCTACGCAGATCAGGGCGTCATCCTCAATCTGGAAGACTACATTGACAACAATATGCCTTATCTCCAGACGGTCTTTGAGAAGTACCCGGAGTACCGCACCATGTGCACCGACAGCGAGGGCCACATCTGGGCACTGCCTTGGATCGAGCAGCTCGGCTCAGAAAAGACCGCCATCCAGACCGTTGGCAACATGAGCTTCATCAATACCAAGTGGCTGAACTTCCTCGGTCTGTCGATGCCCACCACAGTGGACGAGTTTGAGCAGGTGCTGATGGCATTCCGTGATAACGCCGCTTCCATCAAGGCAGAGTATGGCATTGACGGCGACATCATCCCCATGTCCTGCATCGTCAACAACGGCGATCAGGACCCCAGCATCCTCATCAATGGCTTTGGCGAAGGCTACGGCGATGCAGACAAGGACCGCCATATCGCTGTTACCAACGACCGGAAAGTCATCTGTGCCGCCACCCAGCAGGGCTACCGCGATGGTCTGGACTGGCTGCACAAGCTGTATGACGAGAAGCTCATCGACCCGGAGTGCTTCACGCAGGAGTGGTCCACCTATGTTTCCAAGGGCAAGGCTGGCCGCTATGGTGTCTGCTTCAGCTGGGATGTTGCCAACATTGACAACCTGACCGACTGGGAGCCGCTGCCCGCCCTGACCGCCGATACCCGGAATATCACTCCGCAGAACGGCTCTTTCACCAGCGGCTTTGCCCGCGGCAGATGCGTTGTCACCGCAAAGGCGGAAAACCCCGCATTGGTTTGCGCATGGCTGGATCAGATGTACGCACCCCTCCAGTCTCCGCAGAACAACTGGGGCACCTACGGCGATGCGGAAGGCTTTAACATTTTTGAACTGTCCACCAACGATAAGGGCGAGCCCATGCTGAAGCACGCTCCTCTGGGCGATGCTTCTCCCGTGGAAGTCCGTGAAGCCCAGTGTGTCAGCGGGCCTCTGGCGGTTCTGGATGAGTACTATGGTGTATACGTTACCTGCCCGGACGATGCACAGTACCGTCTGGACTGGATCAAGGACATCTACACCCCGGATATGCACAACGATTATGTCTATCCCAATGTCTTTATGAGCAACGAGGACACCGAGCAGGTCTCTAACCTGCAGGCAGATCTGCAGACCTACATGAATACCCAGAAGGCGGACTGGATCATGAACGGCACGACCGATGCAGAGTGGAACGAATATCTGAGCAAGCTGGAAGCCTACGGCCTGTCCGACTATCTGGCCATTATGCAGAAATATCTGGATGCTTACTACGCATAAGAATTCTTTCCTTTGGAGGATTCCATGAACGATTTGACCTTACAAAAAGCCCGTGCCTACGAGGCCGAGCACGGCGCTGCCATTTCCCCGGCGGAACGCCCTGCCTACCACCTGACCCCCTATGTGGGCTGGATGAACGACCCCAACGGCTTCTCCTACTATAAGGGGCAGTACCATCAGTTCTATCAGTATAACCCCTACGATGTGCGGTGGGCGCCTATGCACTGGGGCCACGCCGTCAGCACCGACCTGCTGCACTGGGAGTATCTGCCCTGTGCGCTGGCCCCGGATTCCCCGGCGGACAACGGCCCCGGCTGCTTCTCCGGCTCTGCCACCGAGATGGATGACGGCAAGCAGCTGCTGATGTACACCAGCGTGGTGGCAGAAAAGCAGCCCAATGGGGAGATGCGGGATATCCAGACCCAGAGCATTGCCATCGGTGACGGTCTCAACTACGAAAAGCCCGCCTGCAACCCGGTGCTGACCCAGAAAGACCTGCCGGAAGGCTTCAGCAAGTTCGACTTCCGGGACCCCAAGATCTGGCGTGAGGCCGACGGCACCTACTCTGTCGTTACGGTCTGCCTTGCCGAGGACGGCAGCGGCGCAGCGGCACTGTTCCAGAGCAAGGACGGCTTCGACTGGCACTTTGTCACGGTGCTGGAACGCTGCAACAACCAGTACGGCAAAATGTGGGAGTGCCCGGACTTCTTCCCGCTGGATGGCAAGCAGGTCTTGATGCTCGGCCCCATGGAGATGTTGCCCAAGGGCGAGTTCCACAACGGTCACAACGTCATTGCCTTCATCGGCAACTACGACCAAGCCACCCACACCTTTACCAAGGAAAATGTGCAGCTGATGGATGGCGGCATTGACTTCTACGCCACCCAGACCACCCTTGCCCCGGATGGCCGCCGGATCATGACCGCATGGCTGCAGACATGGTCGGACACCGAGGATAAGCCGAAGGACTGCAAGTGGTTCGGGCAGACCATCTGCCCGCGCGAGCTGCATATCAAGGACGGCCGCATTCTTCAGACCCCCGTGCGGGAACTGGATGCCGTCCACGGCAAGCGCACCTTCCACGAAAATGTGACGGTGCAAAACGAAACTTCTCTGGAAGGCATCAAGGGCCGTGTGGCCGACCTGACCGTTACGGTGCAGCCCGGCGAATACCGCTCCTTTACCCTGAAGCTGGCTGCTGACGCAGACCATCACACCAGCCTGACCTATGACCCCTACACCTCGCAGCTGACGCTGGACCGCAGCCATGCCGGTTCCCGTGCCGACATCGTGCATACCCGCAGCTGCAAGGTCCGCAGCCAGAACGGTGCGCTCAAGCTCCGCATCCTGCTGGACAAAAACAGCGTGGAGGTCTTTGTCAATGACGGTGAGCAGACTATGACCGCATGGATCTACACGCCCCAGTCTGCCGACGGCATTACCTTTGCTGCCGATGGCAAAGCAACTGTTACGGCAGAACAGTTTGAACTGAATCTGTAACCTGATATTCCCTTCATTTCTCCTTCATTGAATACAGCCCCGCTTTGGATTCTTCTTCACCAAAGCGGGGCTGTGTTTGTTATGTCATTGTTCTTCCAGTCTGCCGTGGTCGCATCCTAACGACAGGTAGTGTTCTATCTCTCCACCCAGCACAAGTTGGGCGTATTCCAAGGGCTTGTTGTAGAGCAGCCAGTCCAGGTTCTGCCCGCTGTGCCGGGGTGTTGCCGTACTCGTCCTCGATAACGGTGCAGTCGATGGCAAGGGTGGTGCTATCCGCGAACTGGGCTTCCACCCGGTTGGTGTCCATATTGAAGCGGCAGGAAAGCAGTTTGTTCATACGGAAACCTCCATGTTCTTCACATTTGCTTCTTTTACGGTGGAAAGTTCCGGCTGTCCGTTTGCAAATCCATGAACCCACTTTGTGATGTAGCCCTTTTCAGGTCTGCACCCACCTACCACACAGCCGTTTCTACTGCCAAACCGGAACTTGTCGGGGCGAGACCCCTCCATCTTGCTGCGCAAGACCGTTCTGTCGCTTAAAAGCCCCACTGGGGCTTTCATTGCGGCGCTACGCTTCGCAAACGCGAACTTGTCGGGGCGAGGCCCCTCCATCTTGCTGCGCAAGACCGTTCTGTCACTTGAAAGCCCCACTGGGGCTTTCATTGTTCCGCTCCGCTCTACAAACGCGAATTTGTAAGAATAAAAAGGATGAAGAAATGACGGTTCAACAATTAAAATATATTTTGAAGGTAGCAGAAGTTGGCTCTATTACCGAAGCGGCAAAACTGCTTTTTCTATCACAGCCAAGTCTGTCCAATTCCATCAAAGAAACGGAAAAAGAGGCTGGTATCACCATTTTTCTCCGCAGTAGAACCGGAATTACTCTGACAAAAGATGGTGCTGAATTTCTCGGTTATGCTCGTCAGGTGATACAGCAGATGGAACTGCTGGAGGATCGGTATGTTACAAATCTTCCGGGGAAAGTGACATTTGGAGTATCTTCTCAGCACTATACTTTTACGGAAAACGCTTTTGTGGAGTTGGTTAAGCGTTTTGGACAAGAACGATACGCTTTTTATTATAATGAAACCGGAGCACATCAGATATTGGAGGATGTGAAAAATCGTGTCTGTGATTTAGGTATCCTTTATTTATCGCATGAAAACGAAGTCGTCATGCGGAAAGTGATAGAGGAAAACCATCTGGTGTTTACCGAGCTGTTTTCAGCAAAGCCTCATGTTTTTCTGCAAAAAGATCACCCGTTGGCATCGAAAAAAGTAGTTTCCATCCATGACCTTGCACCTTATCCGCGGCTAAACTTTGTACAGGGGAGAGTATGAATCCGTCTTTTTTTCAGAGGAACTATTCAACTCCATCCCGGTAGATAAGGAAATTCGGGTCAATGACAGAGGGGCTATTGTCAGCTTCATGCTCGGACTGAATGCCTATACTATTTCAAGTGGCATTTTCCCGAAATATTTGAACGGAGAAAATATCATCTCCGTTCCGCTTGCAGAAAATGAAACAATGCATATTGGATATGTGCTGAATGAAAATCAGGAATTGAGTGAACTTGGAAAAAGTTATCTGGAAGAATTACGGAAATATGCTCCAGCCAATCCATAGCCATAGGCTATGAATAATCATATAAAATAGGTGTTATGTATGTACCGCTGTTTGCTGATATAATAACAGCAGAAAGGTGGTTGATGATTATGCCTATGGCGGTACTGAGCAATTTTCTGATTTATTGTGTTGTAAATGCCTTTACACCGGGACCGGGAAATATTCTGGCATTAAATACCGTAACAAACTATGGATATAAAAAAGGAAAGCCGCTGTTCTTTGGAATTTTTGCAGGCTACTATGTAGTACAAATCTTATGCTCAATTTTCGTATATGGGGTTAATTCTTTGCTTCCAAATGGAATGGGAGTGATGAAGTACATCGGAGCAGCATATATCCTGTGGCTTGCGATACATATTGTTTTCAGCAAGCCGTCAACAGAAAACGCAGAGCAATCGGCATCGTTTCTGAAAGGCTTCATGCTGCAATTTGTCAATGTGAAGATCTATATGTTCGGAGTTACCGCACTAACGGGTTATGTTGTAGGATATATGTCCTCTTTTCCGGCTTTGCTGTTTTTTGCAACGATCGGAACGATCGCAACCTGTACTTGGATTGGCTTGGGCGTACTGATTCAGAAGTTTTATCTGCGGCATTTCCGTGTTATTAACATTATCCTTGCACTAACATTACTGGAATGTATTTGGGGAATGTTAAGATAATTGTTGCTTAGAGAGCAATTCTATAGCAATTCAACTTTTTAATGCAACAACAACGTTGAATTGCATATCGCAAATATGCTGTTTGAATGTTGCGCTAATTTCTTGACTTGCGATAAAAGAGAGCTGCATCCTGAACGTCCAAGAATAGGCTTACCAACAAACTTTCAGCGCTCTGCCTTTTGGCAGGGCGCTTTTATATTGCAAAACTTCGTACTTTCTGTTATAATCAAATCAACAACTGATGAGCAAACGAAAGGTTGTATAGAAAGAAGGTGGGACAGATGTATTTCCAATACGGCGAAGCGGAAACGGCGTATCTGAGCGCAAGAGACGAGCGGATGGCGGCGGTCATCGCACAGGCGGGACACATCGAGAGGGAAGTGGATACCGACCTCTTTTCAGCGGTGGTACACCACATCGTCGGCCAGCAGATCTCCACGAAAGCGCAGGCGACCATCTGGAAGCGGATGCGGGACGAGTTCGGTGTGGTGGATGCCGCTGCCGTCCTCGGAGCCGGGGTGGAAAAGCTGCAGAGCTTCGGCATGACCTTCCGAAAAGCCGAATACATTACGGACTTTGCCCGGAAAATCGAGAGCGGAGAATTTGACCTTGAGGGCATCTGGCAGAGGCCGGACGATGAGGCCATCCGGGAGCTGAGCGGCCTGAAAGGCGTCGGTGTCTGGACGGCAGAGATGATATTGCTCTTCTGTATGCAGCGGCCCGACGTGTTCAGCTACGACGACCTTGCCATCCAGCGTGGGCTGCGGATGGTGTACCACCACCGAAAAATCGACCGGAAACTGTTCGAAAAGTACCGCCGCCGGTTCAGTCCCTATTGCAGCGTGGCCAGCCTCTACCTCTGGGCGGCAGCAGGCGGCGCGGTGCCGGGCCTCAAGGACTACGCGCCGGCTCAAAAGCCGAAAAGGAAGGGATGAACCGTCATGACCTATACGATGCATTACGATTCGCCGCTGGGAAAGATACTGCTGGCATCAGACGAAGAAGGGATGACCGGAGTATGGTTCGAGGCACAGAAGTATTTTGCGGCGAAGCTTCCTCCAGAGCATGAAGAGGGGACAATGCCAGTGCTGGGAGACGCCTGCCGCTGGCTGGACGTCTATTTTTCAGGCCGGGAGCCGGACTTTACTCCGAAACTCCATCTTATCGGCTCCGATTTCCGACAGGCGGTGTGGGCGCTGCTGCTGCAGATCCCCTACGGACAGACCACGACCTACGGCGCACTGGCAAAACAGCTGTCGGAGAAGAACGGCGGAAAGCGCGTCTCCGCGCAGGCTGTGGGCGGCGCGGTGGGGCATAACCCGGTTTCCATCATCGTACCCTGCCATCGGGTGGTGGGCAGCGACGGCAGCCTGACCGGCTACGCGGGCGGCGTCGAAAAGAAGATACGCTTGCTGACGCTGGAAAACGCGGAGGCGGCAAATCTTTACCGATAACAAAAAGCAGGCCATCCCGGCGGGATGACCTGCTTTTGCTATATGTATAGTTTACTTGTTCTGGATGTACTCGTCGATGGCCTTGGCGGCAGCTTTGCCTGCGCCCATGGCCTTGATGACGG